>ENA-OPZN01000379-OPZN01000379.1-human-gut-metagenome-genome-assembly--contig:-NODE-379-length-14661-cov-1.960162_pt1 | contig 14661 bp, 21 predicted proteins | sample MGYA00242483_ERZ504503 | MGnify/ENA primary metagenome ERZ504503 (study PRJEB26092, sample SAMD00036285) | human gut metagenome | host: Homo sapiens | study: EMG produced TPA metagenomics assembly of... | reverse complement strand
CTTTTGAAAGCAAAAAAAGTGGATAAAAGAAAAATTTACAAAGAATTTACTGAAAAAAATAAATGCAAGAAAATTGCGTCAATGCTAAAAAATAAAGTAGAATAAAGATAGTATAGTATGGTATACTATATGGTAAAGCTTAGTAATATAATTTTTGATGGTGATAAATTTTGGAAGTAATTTTAGCTGACGATTATGGATTTTTGTTATGGTGTAAAAAAGAGCAAATAAAAACTGCTAAAGATAATATTGATTTATCAAAAAAAAGTTTGCACTTTAGGACCAATAATTCATAATCCGCAAATGGTAAAATCATTAGCTGATGAAGGTATCGGAATAGTAGAATCAGTTGATGAAATGGAGAATGGGAAAATAATAATTCGCTCCCATGGTGTAGGTCCAAGCATATATGATGCGATAAAAGCAAAAGGGCTAGAGCTTGCAGATGCTACTTGTCCACATGTTAAGAAAGCTCAAATGTCAGCCAAAACGCTAGCTGATGAAGGCTTCAAAGTTATTATTATAGGCGAAAAAAATCATCCTGAGGTAAAAAGTATTAAAGAGTGGGCTGGTAAAAATTCATTAGTTATTGGTTCACAAGAAGAGGCTGAAAATATAGATTTTATATCTAAATTGGGTATTGTAGCTCAAACAACATTTTCAGCAAAAGCCTTTAGTGAGATTGTTAATATTTTATTAACTAAATCTTATGATATCAGGATTTTAAGAACAATTTGCACAGCCACAGATAAACGTCAGTCTGCTGCGATAAAATTATCTAAAGAAGTAGATATGATGATTGTTGTTGGTGGTCGCAATAGTGCTAATACAACTCGATTAGCGCAATTATGCACTGAGCATTGTGTAACACATCATATAGAAACGGTTGATGAATTACATGATGATTGGTTCAATAATATTAAAAAAATTGGTATTACAGCAGGTGCATCTACACCTGACTGGATTATCAAGGAGGTATATGAAAAGTGCAAGACATGGCAAGCTTATTAGCAGAAGAATCTATGAAGGAATTTAATCCACATGAAGTTATAGAAGGTACTGTGGTTTTTAGTTAACCGTGATGAAGCGTATGTTGATATCGGTTATAAAACAGAAATTCCTATCGCAAAAAAGAATTGGCTTATCCAGAACCAGAAGCTGCTACAGATGTAGTTAAAGTTGGCGACAAAATTAATGTATATGTAGTTGCTTTAGGCGGAGAAAATGGATTAATTCTTTCCAAAACTCGTGCAGACCGTTTAGTTGCATGGGAAAAAGTAGAAAAAGTTAAAGAAGAAAAACAAATCATTGAAGTAGAAATTCTTCAGGTTGTAAAAGGTGGTTTACTCACTACTGCTTTTGGTCTTCGTGGATTTATTCCTGCTTCTCAGATTGCACTTCATTTTGTCAAAGATTTAAATGAATTTGTAGGTCAAAAAGTTGAAGTTGAAATTATGGAAGCAGACCCTAAAAAACAACGCCTCGTTCTTTCTCGTCGTAGCGTTCTTGAAGCACAACGTGAACAAAAACGTGAAGAAGCTTTAGCAAGCATTGTTGAAGGTGAAAAACGTACAGGTGTTGTAAAACGTTTAGTAGATTATGGTGCATTTATTGATATCGGTGGTGTTGATGGACTTGCACATATCTCTGATCTTTCTTGGGATCATATCAAAAATCCAGCAGACGTATTATCCGTTGGTCAAGAAGTAGAAGTTTTAGTAAAAGCTTTTGACCCAGAAACAAAACGTATTTCTTTAAGCATTAAAGATACTGTTCGTGATCCTTGGTTCGATAAAGCAGAAAAATATCCTGTAGGTTCTTATGTAAAAGGCAAAATCGTAAAATTAACAGATTTTGGTGCATTTATGGAAATTGAACCTGGTTTTGATGGTTTAATTCGTATGCGTGAACTGTCTCCAAAACACATTACAAAAGCTTCTGAAGCTGTAAATGTTGGCGATGAAGTTACTGTAAAAGTTATTCATGTAGATATGGATAATAAAAAAGTTGCTCTTAGCATTACAAAAGTGCAACAAGACGCTGAAAAAGCTGAATATCAAGATTTCTTAGCAAAACAAGATAACACAGCTGTTACAATCGGCGACGAAGTAAACGAATAATTTTATTTAATATCAAAAATAAAAGGTAAAAAGAGTGGTGTAAATCATCACTCTTTTTTTCTGATTTAATAAATTGTATAATTAACATAAAATAAGATAAAAGAGGTGATTTGATTGGCTAAAGGCGGTATCATATCGGCTATACATCAAGGAAGTTTAGCTGAAGAATTAGAATTAGTACCTGGTGATAAAATAATATCTATAAATGAACAAGAATTGACAGATATTATTGATTTAAGTTTTGCTTTAGCAGATGAAGAAATTGAAATGTTAATAGAACATGAAAATGGAGAGCAAGAAATAATTGCTTTTGAAAAAGATATAGATGAAGAACTTGGGGCAGAATTTGAATCAGCTGTATTTGGTAAAATTCGCCAATGTGCTAATAATTGTTATTTTTGTTTTGTGGATCAAGTAGCTCCTAATATGCGTGATTCTTTATATATAAAAGATGACGATTATCGTTTATCTTTCCTTTATGGGAATTTTGTTACCATGACGAATATGGGACCTCGTGATTTAGAGAGAATACACAGATTGCATTTGTCACCATTGTATATTTCTGTGCATACAACTAATCCAAAACTTCGTGGGGAAATGCTCAGAACAAAACGTGGTGAATTAATCATGGAACAATTGGCTAAATTAAATGAGGCTGATGTGGAATATCATACACAAGTGGTATTATGCCCAGGATTAAATGATGGTGAGGAATTAGATAGAACAATTCAAGATATAATCAGTATGCAGCCATATGCAAAAACTTTAGGTATTGTACCAGTAGGTCTTACTAAATTTAGAGAAAATTGTTATCCACTTAAAACATTTGATGCACAAGGCGCTAAAAAAGTCATCGAGCAAGTACGTCATTGGCAAGAAAAAATGCGTAAACAAACAGGTAAGAATTTTATTTATTTAAGTGATGAATTTTATCTGTTGGCTGGTGAACCATTGCCAAAAGCTGAAGAATATGATGGTTTCCCACAGCTTGATAATGGTATAGGTCTTACACGTAATTTCATTGAACAATGGAAAGAAACAGAGATTAATCCAAATAATTATCAAAAACCTTTAAATTTAGATATTATCTGTGGAAAATCAGCAGGAAAAGTAATTAAAAAATTTTAGTTGATGAATTGAATATAGATAATTTAAATGCCAATGTATTAGCTTTAGAAAATGAATTTTTTGGTCATGAGGTAACTGTTACAGGATTATTGACAGGTCAAGATATTATAAAAAAATCTAAAGCAGAATAAAGCTAATAGAGATGGTATTATTATTCCAAGCTGTGCACTTCGTGAAGGTGAAGATATTTTCTTAGATGATTATACTTTAGAGGATATCAAAAAGCTTTTCCTGATGAAGAAGTTAAAGTTGCCAGCGATGCTATTATGTTAAAGAATTTGTTAGCTGATTGGCATAACATAAAATGTGAACGAAGCAAAGCTATTTATACATGGCAATCAAATGCTAGCTATACAAAATAATGATGACAGTATATAATAAATGAGTTTTGCAAAATAATATTATTGATGAGGTGAAGAATTTGAGTAAACCAATAGTAGCTATTGTAGGACGCCCTAATGTAGGTAAATCTACGTTTTTTAATCAAATAGGTAAAAAGAGAGTATCCATTGTTGAAGATTTTCCAGGTGTTACTAGAGATAGAATTTATATGGACGCTGAATGGTTAAATCATCAATTCACAATGATTGATACTGGCGGGATTGAACTTGAAAATGACGGTGAAGGTAAAATTTTAGCTTCCATGCGTCAACAAGCACGTCTAGCAATTTGAAGAAGCTGATGTAATTGTATTTATGGTTGATGGTCGTACAGGAATGACTCATGATGATGAAGAAATAGGTCATATTCTTAAGAAATACAAGAAAACCTGTTATTGTCGCTGTAAATAAAATTGACAGTCCAAAACAGCATTTAGATGTATATGAATTTTATAATTTAGGACTTGGCGAGCCAATCGGTATTTCTGCTGCAAATGCTTTGAATGTAGGCGATTTATTAGATGAAATAGTAGCTAATTTCCCTAAAGATTTAGAAGATGATATCGAACATGATGAAATTCGCATTGCCGTTATCGGTAGACCAAATGTAGGTAAATCTTCTTTAGTAAATGCCCTATTAGGTCAAGAACGTGTAATCGTAAGTGATGTAGCAGGAACTACTCGTGATGCTATTGATACAAAATTTGATGATGGCAATACACATTTTACTTTGATTGATACTGCTGGTATGAGACGTAAAGGTAAAATTGATATGCCTATCGAGCGTTATAGTGTAATGCGTTCTCTTCGTGCTGTAGATAGAGCAGATGTAGTTTTTAATGGTAATTTCTGCACCAGAAGGTGTAACAGAACAAGACAAAAAAATTGCAGGTTATGCTCATGAATCTGGTAAAGGCTGTATCATTGTTGTCAATAAATGGGATTTAATTGAAAAAGATGATAAAACTTCTTTGTCGTTTTTACTGAAGATATTCGTGATGAACTTGGATTTTTACAATATGCACCAGTTTTATACACTTCTGCACTTACAAAACAGCGTGTACATCGCGTAGTTGACCTTGTAAAATATGTAGCTGAACAACAAGCTATGCGTGTACAGACAAGCGTATTAAATCAATTAGTAATGGATGCTGTTTCTATCAATCCACCACCATCTCATAAAGGTAAGCAATTAAAAATTTACTTTATGACTCAAGCTGATATTAAACCACCAAAATTCTTGGTATTTGTTAATGACCCAGAATTGATGCATTTTTCCTATTTGCGTTTCTTAGAAAACAAACTAAGAGAAAGTTTTGGTTTTGAAGGAACTCCTCTTAAAATTAGTAGTTCGTGGAAGAAAAGAGGAAGATGATGAATAATGGAATTTAATTTTCTTATAGTAATAATCTGTAGTTATGTCATTGGTTCTATTCCAAGTGGCTTGGTTTTAGGAAAAGGAATTTGGCATGTAGATTTACGTGAACATGGTAGTAGAAATATTGGTGCTACTAATGCTTGGCGTACTTTAGGAAAATTTCCTGGATTTGTCATATTTTTAGCTGATTTAATAAAAGGCTTATTAGGCGTGTATCTAGGTATGACTTTAGTTGGTAGCTCTATGGCTATGATTTTAGGTGGTATATTAGCAATAGTAGGTCATTCTGCCTCCATATTTTTTAAAAATTAAAAGGTGGAAAAGGTGTAGCAACAGGACTTGGTGTATTGATTATGTTGATGCCAAAAGTATCTGTTTGTGTCTTTTTTATTTGGCTTATAATTGTAATGATTAGTAAATATGTATCACTTGCTTCAATCGTTGCAGCAGCTTTTGTACCAATCTTAGCCTATGTTTTTGATATGCCTATGGAGTTTGTCATTTTCGGTATAGTAGCAGCTATATTTGTTATTTACCGCCATAAAACAAATATAGTACGTCTTTTAAATGGAAATGAAATAAATAAAAGCAGGTCATAGATAATTTATCTAAAACTTAATAATACCCTTTGCTATTATGGTGATAAATGATATAATGTCTGCTATAAAAAGAATATTATCCATTGTAAAAGTACGGAGGACTTAATAATGACAAAAAAAGATTCAGGATACTATTTAGTAAAAGAAGATATTTTACCTTCTGCAATCAAAAAAACAATCAAGGTAAAAGAAATGTTACGTCGTCATGATAATATGACTATAAATGATGCCGTTTCTAAAATGGGTTTAAGCCGTAGTGCTTATTATAAATATAAAGACTTTGTTTTACCATTTTATGAAGCAAGTATCAATAAAATTGTTTCTGTTTCTTTTGTTCTTGATAATAAACAGGGAGTACTTTCTAATGTGTTAAATATGATTTCTGAAGATAAAGGAAACGTATTGACTATTAACCAAGGTATTCCTCTTCAAGGAGTAGCAGTAGCAACAATTTCTATTGAAACTAAAAAATATGAATATTGACCTTGAAGCATTGCTCGATAAATTGCGTCTTGTGAACGGCGTAAGACGTTTAGAGGTTATTGGTCAAGTTTAAAAGTCTAGTCTTGAGAGAGGGATATTTATGGCAAAGAAGATAAAATTAGGTTTATTAGGTTGTGGCACAGTAGGTACAGGTGTTTTAAAAGTTTTACAAGAAAATTATCATGTATCAAAGCAAAAATTGGCAATGATATCGAAGTGAGCAAAGTTTTAGTTCGCAATTTAAACAAAAAACGTGATTTTAATGGAGATGTTGTTTTTACAGATAACATTGATGATATCTTAAATGATAAAAGCATTGATATTGTTGTAGAATTATTAGGTGGTATACATCCAGCACGTGAATATATGTTAAAAGCTATGGAAAATGGCAAACATGTAGTCACTGCAAATAAAGATGTTTTAGCACAGTTTGGTAAAGATATGTTTGATGCGGCGGAAAAACATGATGTAGATTTTATGTTTGAAGCAAGTGTAGCAGGTGGCATACCGATTATCACTCCATTAAAACAATGTTTAACTGCGAATAAAATCACAGAATTAATTGGTATTGTAAATGGTACAACTAATTACATGTTAACTAAGATGACAGAGCAAGGTATGGATTATGATACTGCATTAGCAAGAGCTCAAGCTAAAGGTTATGCAGAAGCAGATCCTACAGCAGATGTCGCTGGTTTAGATGCCGCTAGAAAAGCAGCAATTTTATCTTCTATTGCATTTAATACACGCGTAAGTTTAGAAGATGTAAAAGTAGAAGGTATTACTAACATTACACCAGAAGATATAACTTACGCTAAAGAATTAGGCTATATTATAAAATTATTGGCTATAGCTAAACATACAGAAGACGGTATAGATGTTCGCGTTCATCCGACATTTATTGATAAAGATCATCCATTGGCTTCTGTTCGCAATGTGTTTAATGCTATATTTATTCATGGTAACGCTGTCGGCGATACTATGTTTTATGGTAAAGGAGCAGGTGAAAGACCAACTGCTTCAGCCGTTTTAGCAGATATTATTGATGTAGCACGTGATATGGGTAAAGACCGTTTTGGTAAAATACGTTGTACTTGTTATGAAGAAAAACAATTGTGTCCACCAGATAAAGTTTTATCAGGATATTATATTCGCTTATTAGTTGAAGATAAACCTGGTGTATTAGGTGCGATTGCTACAGCTTTTGGTGAAAGCAATGTAAGTTTATATTCTGTAATTCAAAAACGCAGAGTAGGAGAATTTTCTGAAATAGTAGCAATTACTCATAATGTAAATAATAATCAAATTGAAGACCTCAAAGTTCGTTTAAATAATTTAGATGTGGTACATGAAATTTCTAATATTATCCGAGTAGTAATGTCTCAGGAGGCTTAATTATGAGTGATTTTGTCAAGGTAAGAGTTCCAGGAACTACAGCCAATTGTGGTCCTGGTTTTGATGTTATGGGTATTGCCTGTAGTATTTATAATGAATTGGAATTAAAACTCTTAGAAGAAAAAAAATTTATGTATAGAAATTTATGGAGATGGAGCAACAAATATACCATGTGATGAAAGAAATATGGTATGGCGCTCTATAGAAAAGTTATTAGTTAAAGCTCACTTGGAGAAAAAATATCAAGGGGCACATATAAAAATGACAAATAATGTGCCACTATCACGTGGTCTTGGCAGTAGTGCAACTGCTATAGTAGCGGGATTATTTGCAGCTAATGTATTTTTGAATAATAGATTTTCTATACAGGATATATTTGAGTTAGCTACTGAGATTGAAGGACACCCTGATAATGTAGCACCTGCTTTATTTGGCGGAATAACAGTTAGCACAAAAACTGATTATAAATTAGAATATGTATCTTTTATGCCAAATTTTGATTTAAAAATGGTAGTGGCTATACCTGACTTTTATTTACCAACTAAAAAAGCTAGAGCAGCTTTAAAACAAGAAGTGCCATTAAAAGATGCTATTTTTAACATTGGTCATACAGCTATGATTATTGCAGCTATTTGTCAAGGAAAAGTAGAAGCTTTAAAAGGTGCTTTTGCAGATAAATTACATCAACCATATAGAGCAGATTTAATTCCTGGTATGTATGATGTATTTGCAGCAGCAAATTCTAAAGGTGCACTTGGTACAACTATAAGTGGAGCAGGTCCAACACTTATTGCTTATGCGATAGAAAATGGTGAAGAAATCGGTAAAGCAATGGTTGAGGCTTTTGCAAAACATAATATTAGCTCTAAATACTTAGTATTAGATATTGATAATAAAGGTGCTATGGTAATAGAATAAATTAAAATAAAACCCAGTAGATATTATATCTAACTGGGTTTTTTATAAGTAGGTGATTTAAAATTATGAATGAAATGGAATTTTCACAGAAGATAGATGATTTAGGTGGCACTTTATATATTGTAGGTGGTTGGGTGCGCGATAAAATACGAGGTGTTATTCCTAAAGATAAAGATTTTGTCATTTGTCATGTAAAAGAAGAAGATTTTAAACAAAATTTTCCAAAGGCAAAAAACGTAGGAAAATCTTTTCCTGTGTATTTAGTAAAAATTGAAGACAAAGAATGTGAAGTAGCTTTTGCCCGTAAAGAGAGAAAACGGGTATAGGATATACAGGATTTAGTATAGAATATGATGAAAAAGTAACGATTGAAGAAGATTTATATCGTAGAGATACGACTATGAATAGCATAGCTTACCGCGTACGTGATGGAAAAATAATTGACCCATATAAAGGGCGAGAGGATATTGAAAAAAAATGTATCAAAGCAGTATCACATCATTTTAAAGAGGACCCTGTAAGAGCGCTTCGAGCTGCGCGTCAGGCTTGTGAATTAAATTTTAAAATCAATGAAGATACTGTAAATTTGATGCGAGCATGTAGAGAAGAAATAAATCAGAGCCACAAGAACGCATTTTTAATGAATTACAACGTGCAATTAAAAACAAAGAAACCCTCAATATTTTCCGCAGTCTAGTGAAAGCGGATTTATTGGAAATCTTATTTCCTGAAATCTATGCATTGATTGGGAAATCTCAACCTGTAGCATTTCATCCAGAAGGTGATGCGTTTGAGCATACTATGGAGATTGTGGATTTAGTTGCTGATATGACGGATGATGTTGCTGTGCGTTTTGCAGGTCTTGTGCATGATTTGGGCAAAGGTGTAACGCCAAAAGAAATGTTACCTCATCATTATGGACATGAAGAAAAAGGTTTAGCCGTATTAAAAGCATGGAATAAACGTATGACGCTTCCTAAAAATGGTTGCAAGGTGGATTATTTGTCATCAAAGAACATATGCGAGCAGCTAGACTAGGAAAAGTAGGAAAAATTGTCGATTTTTTATTGACGGTAGAGAAAAATCCTTTAGGCTTTGCTGGCTTTAATTGTGTGATTTTGGCAGATAGTAAATCATTGCCCTATTATTTAGCAGATTATCATAGTTATCTCCAAAAAATTCATAGTGTATCTATGAAGAATTGTCCAGCAAATTTGAAAGGTAAAACGATTGGCGATTGGATAAGAAATGAGCAAATTAAATTATTTAAGCAGAATATAGAAGTAGACGCTTAGAAAATTTTACAAAGATTTAACATTTCTCATATTTAATTTCTTATTTTTATACTATAATATTATTAAAGGCAAAATTAATCTATTATTGAAGTAGATAATAAATAAATTTATAAATACAGCATTCTAAGTTGTGAAACGAAGAATGCTATTATTTTGTCTATTTTAGTAAAAAGATTGTATTTTGTAATATTTTTGTAAAATAGTGAAGGAAAACGAGGGGATATATAGAATTTAGCATAAAAAAATATTATACTTAAAACAGAGTAGGAGGGATTTAGATGTATGGTATTGTAGATATTGGTTCAAATACAATGCGTCTTGTTATTTATAAAGTAGAAGGTGGTAAACCAAGAGTACTTTTAAATAAAAAGAATGGCAGAATTAGCATCATTTATTCAAGATGGTATGATGGTAGCAGACGGTATCAATAGAGCTTGCTATATCTTGGATAGTTTTAATTTATTAGCTAAAGATTTAGGTGTAAATAATTTACATGTTTTTGCTACTGCATCTTTAAGAAATATTTCTAATAGCCAAGCAGCAGTTAGTGAAATTGAAGATAGAACAGGATTAGCTATTAATTTATTAAGTGGTGCTCAAGAAGCTGAATATGATTTTGTTGGTGCAGCTAGAACTATTGATTTAAAAAAGTGGTTTATTAGTAGATATTGGTGGCGGTAGTACAGAATTAGTTATGTATAATAATATGCAAATACAAAATTCTATAAGCTTACCAATCGGTTCTTTAAGCATGTATACAAAATTTGTAAACATTTATTCCCAACAAAAAAGAACGCAAAAAATTGAAGAATGCGTAAGAGAAATGATAGTTCGTTACGATGTAGACCAATGGGGCGATTGTCCATATGTTTGCGGTGTAGGTGGAACTATTCGTAATGTAGATAGATTAAATAGTTATTTTTATGATTTAAGTAAAAATAATCGTTTTGTCATTGCTGATAATTTAAATTGGATGGTTAAAAAACTAGAAAACTGTGAAAATAAAAAATTAGTACCTCGTGAAACTTTAGAAACATTTATTAAAAGTCGTACCTGAACGTGTGCGTACAATTATGCCAGGTATGATAATCTTAAATACTATTGTTAAATTATTTTAACGTACAAAGCATTTATGTAAGTCGTGCAGGTGTACGTGAAGGATATTTATATAAGCAAGTATTAACTAAAGAGGGAGAACAGAATGCATAAAAAGATAGATACATCATATACACAAAATAGAGAATTATCATGGCTTCGTTTTGATGATAGAGTATTAGAAGAAGCTATAGATGAAAATGTGCCTCTATATGAAAGACTAAAATTTATAGCAATTTATGCTAGTAATTTAGATGAGTTTTATCGAGTACGCGTGGGCAGTCTATATGAAATGGCTTCTGTGGATACAAATGGTTTTGATAATAAAAGTTTTATGACACCAAGTCAGCAATTAGATAAAATCTTTGTAGCTACAAAACAATTAAATCAAAAAGCTGATAAAATTTTTGCAACTGTAGAAAAACAGCTTAAAACATATGGCATTGAACGTAAAAAAGTAAAATCTTTAAATCAAAAAGATAAAACTTATGTTAAAACATATTTTGACAATCAAATTAGCCCATTCTTATCTCCACAAATTATAAATGTAAGACACCCATTTCCTCATTTGTTAAATAAAGCGTTATATGTAGGTATAATTTTAACACGCAAAAAGAAAAAGGTTTTTGGAATTATTCCAGTACCTAGCAATTTACCTAAAATCGTATATATACCAAATAAATCTAAAATTCGCTATGTGATGACAGAAGATATCATAGCTACATATGCTGATAAAATTTTTTGATGGCTATGAAGTAGAAAATACAGCAATTTTATCTGTTACTAGAAGTGCAGATATTAGCTTAGATGATGAGCGATTAGATTTAGGAGAGGATTTCTTAGAACATGCACGTGAAGTTTTATTGAAAAGACAAAGACTTGCGCCTGTTCGTTTAGAGATAGAAGGCAATATAGATTCAACAATGATGAAATATGCCACAGAACAATTTTAAAAATCACATCAAAACAAATTTTTTATCATAAATCTCCTATCAATAAATCTTATATTTTTCAGCTTAGGTAGTAAATTTAATGAAGAACAGAAAAATAGCTTGATGTATCCACCATTTGAACCCTCTCATATTTGCTGTGTTCCTGAAAATGCTAGTGTGATGGATTATGTGGCAAATAATGATGTAATGTTACAATATCCATATCAAAGCTTTGATATTTTTCTTGAAAATTCATTAAAAGAAGCTGTAACAGACGAAAAAAGTATTTTGCTATAAAGATTACTTTTATACCGTGTAGGAAGTCATAGAGCTCAATTGATGAATTATTTTATCGATGGCAGCTAAAATGGGGTAAAAGATGTAACTGTCTTGATGGAACTTAGAGCTCGTTTTGATGAAAGAAAATAATATAAAACTGGGCAGAATTTTTTACAAGATGCTGGATGTAAAGTTATTTATGGTATGGAAGGCTATAAAGTTCATTCCAAAATTTGCTTAGTTATGAAACAAGATAAAACAGGCATAAAATACTTTACACAAATAGGTACAGGTAACTATAATGCTTCTACATCTTCTTTATATACAGATATTTCCTTGATAACTAGCAATGAAGATATAGGTAAAGATGCTGTAGAATTTTTCCAAAATATGGGTATTGATAATCTCTATGGAGAATATAATAATCTATTAGTAGCACCTGTTAGTCTAAAAAATACTTTATTAGATTTAATTAAAGAAGAAATTGAAAAAGCTAAAGCTGGAGAAGAAACAAGCATTTTCTTGAAAATGAATTCTTTAACAGATAGACAGTTAATAGATGCATTAAAAGAAGCTTCTCAAGCTGGCGTTAAGATAAAAATGATTATTCGTGGTATTTGCTGTATTTTACCAGGAATAGAAGGAAAAACAGATAATATTGAAGTTATAAGTGTAGTAGGTAGATTTTTAGAGCATTCTCGTATTTTCTGCTTCGGTACAGGCGAAAATATGAAAATGTATATAGCTTCTGCTGACTGGATGACTAGAAATACAGAAAATCGTGTAGAAATAGCAGCACCAATTTATGACCAAAAATAAAAATAGCATTTATGATACTTACGCATAATGTGGAAAGATAATCTTAAAGCTAGAATTTTATGTAGCGATGGAACATATAAAAAGCCTGAAATAAAAGAAGGCGATGAATTGATCGATTGCCAAAATTATTTGCGTCATGAATATAAAGTTGGACGAAAAATAAAACTTTAAGCTAAAATAAAACCTCCACTATTGAAAAACAATAGTGGAGGTTTTTATATTTCAATTTTATTTTTTGAAAATAGTAGATTTGAAATAAACTATAGCCCAAAAGATAGTGATGATGACACCAGCAGGATAAGTAATGCTAGTTGGTAAACCAAAACCTTCAGGAGCTTGAAGAATATAAGTGAAGTAACCATAGTCATAAAATGGCAGGAATTACAGCGATATAATGTTGCCAACTGCCTTTATTTTGTTTCCAAAGATACATTGCACCAGTCCAAAGAGCAATCATAGCTAATGTTTGGTTTGCCCAAGAGAAATAACGCCAAATGATATCAAAATTCATTTGAGATAAGATGCCACCGATACCAAGAAGTGGAATAGATAAAGCTAAACGTTTTGTATAAGAAACTTGGTCAATTTTAAACCAGTCAGAAATAGTATAACGTGCACTTCTGAAAGCTGTATCACCAGAAGTTATTGGACAAGCAATAACGCCAATCATTGCCAAGATACCGCCAACTGTTCCCAATGTACCAAAGGATACATCATATACAACACCACCAGGACCAGCACTAGCAATAGCAGCAGCTAATCCGCCAGTGTTTCATAATATGCGATACCAGCAGAAGCCCAAATAAGAGCGATAATACCTTCAGCAACCATAGCACCATAGAAAACTACACGTCCATTTTTTCTTCTTTCATGCAACGTGCCATAAGTGGAGATTGTGTAGCATGGAAACCAGATGTAGCACCACAAGCAACAGTGATAAACATTAATGGCCAAATAGGTAAATCTTTTGGATGAAGGTTTTGAAGTGTCATTTCTGGCATTTGCCAGCCACCGAGGATAATACCACTAGAAACACCAACTGCCATGATAATTAGGCAAGCACCAAAAAGTGGATAAATTTTACCAATGATTTTATCGATAGGTAATAAAGTAGCTAAGAAATAATAAATGAGTACAACTACTAACCAGAAAGTAACATCTAAAGAATCAGGAGTGAGTTTGGCAAGAAGTAATGCAGGACCTGTCATAAATACGGTACCTACTAAGACTAAAAGGATAACGGAGAAAATACGCATTACAGTTTTCATAGTATCGCCAAGATAGATACCTACGATTTCTGAAATACTTTCTCCATTATGGCGAAGGGAAATCATACCAGAAAGATAATCATGTACAGCACCAGAGAAAATAGTACCGATTACAATCCAAAAATAAACAACTGGACCCCAAAGAGCACCTGCAATAGCCCCAAAAATTGGACCAAGACCAGCTATATTCAACAATTGAATCATAAAAACTTTCCAAGTAGGCATCGGTATGTAATCTACACCGTCATTATGCGTTATAGCAGGAGTTGGTTTTGTTGATGGTTTAAAAACCTTTTCTACAAATCGACCATAAATTAAGAAACCTAAAATGAGAACAATTAAACTGACAAAAAAAGTAATCATATGCAATGCACCTTCTTTAATGGATTTATAATAAGATAGCTCCGGAACTATACTTAATAAATAACGAAAAAACGATATACTTTTGTTAAAAAAAAATAACTTGTCATTCATTTATTAAAATATTAATATTATTTATTGTACAAATAAATTTATAATAACTTTTTGTGTAACTTTTGTCAAGTATTTTTACAATTTTTTTAAAATTTAAA
>ENA-OPZN01000378-OPZN01000378.1-human-gut-metagenome-genome-assembly--contig:-NODE-378-length-14683-cov-2.480970_pt1 | contig 14683 bp, 18 predicted proteins | sample MGYA00242483_ERZ504503 | MGnify/ENA primary metagenome ERZ504503 (study PRJEB26092, sample SAMD00036285) | human gut metagenome | host: Homo sapiens | study: EMG produced TPA metagenomics assembly of... | reverse complement strand
TATGGCACAAAATAGGGGAAATCGCTTTCCCCACAATTGATTTTCCCCATAAGTTCATAGGGCTTTTCCTATATCCGGTAGGGAAAAGCTCCACTAAGTGAGGCGTATCCCCTCAGCTTCCAAAACAACCAGGCGTTTTTTATATAAATCCCCCACCGCTTTCTTGAAAGTTTTCTTACTGACACCAAAAGCATCATAGATATCCTCAGCAGCACTTTTATCATTCAATGGAGTGAAGCCTTCATGATCTTTAATATATTGTAATAACACTTCCGAAAAATCATCCACCTTCTTTGCGCCCAACTTTTGCAGAACCAAATCGATCTTACCATCCTCACGCACCTGCTTTACATAAGCCTTCAGCCTCATACCGGTTTCTAAAGGTTGGAAAATCTCATTATCGTAAAGCAAACCACTGAACTTATTTTCCACAATAGCCTTAAATCCCAAATCTGTTTTCTGCCATATCAGGATATCCACTTCCTGTCCCAGCCGATAGTCGGGATGTTCTTTAGAAAGATAATGCTCCACTTTAGCAGATGCCATAATGCGGTAACTATCTTCGTCTATATGTGCGTGTATTATATACTTTCTCCCTTTCTGCATTTTCATCTTTTGTTCACGGAAAGGTACAAAAAGGTCTTTCATCAATCCCCAATTCAAAAACGCACCAAACTCATTAATCCATGCCACTTCCAAACAGGCAAACTCGTCCACCTGCACCAACGGCTGCAAAGTGGTAGCTATCAGCCTTTCCTCATTGTCAAGATAAAGAAAGACATTCAGCACGTCGCCAGGCTTACAGCCTTCGGGTACATAACGCGTAGGCAATAAAATCTCTCCGTCATCGCCTCCATCTAAATAAACACCAAAATCTACTTCTTTTACAACCTCCAGCTGGTTGTATTTTCCCAGTTTTACGTTCATTAGCTAAATTTTTTCTCAAAGATAGGAAAAAAGCATTATCTTTACTCAGTATTAACCAAGAAAACCCCAATTAGTTATGGATAATTTTATCTTTCACAATCCTACACGCCTCATCTTTGGCAAAGGCATGATTGCCCAATTGTCCCAACAGATACCGGCCGACAAGAGAATCATGATCACTTTCGGAGGTGGCAGTGTAAAAACCAATGGAGTCTATGAACAAGTAATCCAAGCCCTTGAAGGACGTGATTACACGGAGTTTTGGGGAATAGAATCAAATCCCGATATATCTACCTTGAAAAAGGCGATAGAATCAGGCAAAGAAAAAACATTGACTTCCTGCTGGCAGTAGGTGGCGGCTCAGTTATAGACGGCACCAAGTTGATTTCCGCTGGTATTCCCTACGACGGAGATGCCTGGGAACTGGTTAAAAAAGGCAGTGCACAAAACACGATTCCTTTAGGAACTGTGCTAACCATTCCCGCCACAGGTTCAGAAATGAATAACGGAGCTGTAATTTCATGCCGTGAAACTCATGAAAAATATCCATTTTTCTCCTCCCATCCTGTATTTTCTATCCTAGATCCGACAGTAACTTTCTCACTGCCCGACTATCAGATAGCTTGCGGACTGGCAGACACTTTTGTACACGTCATGGAACAATACATGACCAAAACAAACGAATCTTATCTAATGGACCGCTGGAGCGAAAGCATCCTTCGTACATTGGTACAAATCGCTCCGCAAATCAAAGAAAACAAACAGGACTATCACTTGATGAGTGAATTTATGATGTCCGCCACCATGGCTTTGAACGGTTTTATTGCTATGGGAGTATCCGAAGACTGGGCCACCCACATGATAGGGCATGAGCTGACCGCACTACATGGCATGACACACGGCCAGACCCTGGCGATCGTATTTCCCGGAACTCTACGGACACTCGCCGATAAAAACGTGACAAATACTACAATATGGCGAACGTATCTGGGGGGTTACTTCAGGAGTTCCCAGTGTACGGGTATCGCTAACCATAGAAAAAACTGAAGAATTCTTTAGAAATTTAGGACTTAAGACTCGCTTGGATGAAGCAGGAATAGGCGATGATACCATTGAAGAATAGTACGCCGGTTCAATGAGAGAGGCGCAGCATACGGAGAGGACGGTGATGTAACCGGAGAAGTGGCACGCCGGATTCTGCAAACTGTAAATCGAAAAAAGAAACAACTGATACAGAAGGAACGAGTATGAAAACAGTTATTCTTACTTCTTTCAAAAGTGATGTCCGCGCACACATGTTACAGGATCTTCTAAAAAATGAAGGTATAGAATCCATGTTGCAGGGAGAATATACAGCCCAAGTTTTGGCTTATATTCCGGGAATGGAAATAAAGGTTCTAGTCTTCGAAAAAGATTATGTCCGGGCATTTGAGATCCTGAAAGCCAGTTTCCCGAGAAAGTATAAGCATAACTTTCTCCTATACCATTCAAACTTTCTCATCCATATCTTGTTATAGGGAGTATTCAAACCTAAACTAAAGATGTACATGAGAAAGTTTTTATTTTTACCTTTTACTGGCACTGCTAGCTTCGTGCGGTAAAAACGAGGATTGTGACATTGTCACTCCCCAACCAGAAGATCTGGTATCTCCGGCACTATATGCCACTCTGAGCCAAAGTAGCACAGATCCTTACAATGGTCCATTAGAAGTACTACCTTGTGAAACGAATGGAAGTTTTTATATAGGCAATTTATACAGCCAAGGGAAAACAAATTCCTTTTCCAGCATATTACTTAATCACGAATGGAATAGGAAAATCCCAAAAATATCCTTTAAGGCTTCCTGTAGGTACATACAATGTGATATATTGGGGATATCCCGATTACTTTGGTACAGCAGGTGATGCCTATCTGGCAGATCCCACGCTAATTATAGGCAAAAAAACTGAATACAACCAGTTTAGGACTAAGGAAAATACCGGGAGATACGGTATACTACCCGATACATAGCCTTGTATACGGAACACAAAATATAAATATAGGGAAAGATGACCTGCAAGCACATCTTAAACATGCTTCAGCAGCCTTAAGCATCATAGTGTCTGAAACAAACGGTGATGCTTTCAGTGATGCCATTGATTCAATGTGGATATACATCAGTAATATCCATAGCAACCTGAATTATTTTTCAGCCCGGCCCGAAGGCACTTTCAAAACAATCAGCTTCGGGTTGAAACCCAGCACTAACCGTACAGAATTCAACAATAATTTTGTATCGGTGTTCCCCTCTCAGCCTAATCCTATGTTTCAAAATCTTTATACAGTTAAGTAACGGAACAATAAAGCATTACCAACAAAAACTAACTACACAACTTAATGCCGGGACAAGAACAACAGTCAACCTGAGTATGGACGGTGTACTACTGGAAGAGGGAGATACCGGAGAATTCCAGATAGACAAATGGAAAGAACAGCATGACAGTATTCACATATCATTAAACTGATCTTTGCTCTATTAAATTTTCAAAGAGATCCTGCCATCTACCATGTGAATAGTACGGTCTGTCAAATGAGCCAGATTTTCATCATGAGTAACAATAACAAAAGTTTGACCTAACTTATCACGTAAATCAAAGAACAACTGATGAAGTTCCTCTTTATTGCGAGTATCCAGACTGCCCGACGGCTCATCCGCAAGGATAACCGCCGGGTTGTTTATTAATGCACGCGCTACCGCCACCCGTTGCTTCTCCCCTCCCGATAATTCAGCCGGTTTGTGCGAAGCACGTTCGGACAAGCCCAAAAAAGCTAGCGTTTCTTTGGCTTTCCGCATAGCTTCGGAAGAAGATGTACCTGCTATCAACGCAGGCATCATCACATTCTCTAAAGCTGTAAACTCAGGAAGTAACTGGTGGAACTGGAACACAAAGCCAATCTGCCGGTTACGAAAAGCCGACAACTCTTTTTCCTTCAAACAACTCACTTCTGTACCATTCAGTAAAATAGTACCCGTATCCGCCTTATCCAGCGTTCCCATAATCTGCAATAATGTAGTTTTCCCCGCACCGCTGGGCCCCACAATACTTACCACTTCTCCTTTTTCTATCATCAAGTCAATACCTTTCAGTACCTGCAATGTCCCGAAACTCTTCGTTATTCCCTGTAATTCTATCATAATCAAATTCTTCTTATCACATACTCCGCCAGATAACAGCCAAAGACTGCCGGCATATAACTCACGGTTCCGGCAGTAGATTTCTTATTTTTCTCATCATCTACCAATATCACCGCATCCTGATCGGCCTGCTCTGTACTAAATACAACCGGAAGTTTTCGTTTCATCCCCATTTTCTGCAAACGCTTCCGCACGGCTTTGCTTAATCCGCAATGGTAAGTATCCCATAAATCGGCAAAACGAACCTGAGTAATATCCCATTTAGCACCGGCCCCCATACTACTCACAATGGGCAGACGGCGTTGAAGCACATTATATATAAGGTAACATTTAGGAGCTACCGTATCAATGGCATCCACCACAAAATCAAATTTTGCACTGTCCAGCAATTCCGGAATACGCTCATCTTTCAGATACTCCACCAATACAGTCAATTCCAAATCGGGATTAATATCACGGAAACGTTCCGCCAAAATTTCCGCTTTGGGACGTCCCACAGCAGAGTGAAGGGCCGGAAGCTGACGATTAATATTACTGGGCTGCACAATGTCTGCATCCACTATTGTCATACGGCCTACTCCTGCACGACAAATCATCTCGGCAGCATACGCCCCAACTCCACCTAAACCTACCACCAGCACATGAGCGTGACGCAGGCGTTTCATCTTATCTTTTCCCAGCAACAACTCCGTACGTTGCTGCCACTCTATATTAATTTCGTTCATCACCTTTCTTAAACCATTTGTAGAACCATTTTCCTACATTATCATATACTCGTGTTTCCGATTGCCCGCGAGGGTCAGAAAACGAAACAATCTCTTGCGGATCGTCCCCTAACTGATCCGGATACACAATCAACAAACTGTTATTGGCAAAATACTTGCTGATTTGTGACGGCAGACGTTCAAAAGAAGTCTGATAAGAGATGGAACCTTTACGCGAAGACACAACCACAAACAGATGGTCATAATTCACCTGTCCGGTCAATAAAAGCAGATCATCCCACTCTTCCAATAAAGAAAACTCCGTAAAAGTATTCGCCTCCTGTTTTTCTGTCAGGGCACGCAAATGCTTCAATGTATCTTCCGTAGCAAAGAAATGCACGCGGCATCCCAATTGTTTACCCATACGGCAGAGCTGTGTCATCCATTTCAAGAAACCTTTTTCATATTCCGCCTTATCGGGAACCGCCACCACAATCCGGCGCAACGTATTGACAGGCATCAATAATTTAGCGATCATAATCTGGCGGTTCGTGCCCTTCAACAAGTTTTCCGTCATTGTACCAAAGAAAGAATCCATCAAATTCGTCTTACGATGCAAACCTATTACAATATCCGTTACCGCATATTCTTTCTGCGTATGAATAATACCTTGCGCAATATTCAAATCATAACGCAACACAGTCTTTACAGACGCATCGGCAGCAGCAGCAATCATCGCCGTACGCTCCAAGTTACGCTTGCCTATGAGTTCCTTGGTTTCTGAAGTATTATTATCATTGATCACACTCAGTGCCACCAATGACTCTTTTTGTTTAGGATGTCTCATCATCAAAGCCATGCCTACCAATCCTTCTATGGTTTCAGGATTAGCTACCGGAATCAAGATGCGTTCCTGTTCCTTACCTTCGCTGCCCTCCATCAGATTTTCCTGGGTCACCATTTTGCGTGCGGCACGCTCTGTCACAACAGAACTTATAATACAAGTGAACAAAATCATGACCACCGTACCATTCAAAACATCATCATTCAAACAACCGCTCTCCATTTTCCATAATAATACCGTGACCTATCAACACAGCGGCCAAAGTCGCAGCAGCCTGTGCATTGCTTAATCCGAATATCAGGCTGCCCTCCACTTTTTCATGCCATATATCTTCTGGGTTATCCATGCAGCCAGCCACTTACTGAATGTCGCCACTACGGTCATTACAACCGCCACTTTCAGCGCTTCACCTTCCGTAAAAAGGCAACGTACATCAATAATCATTCCCACCCCAATCAAGAAATAGGGAATAAACAGCGCATTACCCACAAACTCCAGCCGGTTCATCAAAGGAGAAACATGAGGAACAAAACGATTCAATACCAGCCCAGCAAGGAAAGCTCCCAAAATACCTTCCATCCCCACCAGTTCCATCAAGCCTCCGCCCAGGAACACCATAGCCAGCACAAATATAAATTGCATCACCGCATCCTCATATGTACGGAAAAACCACCGGCTGATGCGAGGCATTAAAAATATGATAAGTCCGAACAGCAAAACCACCTTGGCAACCAACAGCACCCAAAACAGTCCGCCTACGTCCTCACCTTTATACATACCACCAATAACAGCCAGCACCATCAAAGCCAGCACCACAGTCACCGCCGTACCACCAATAGTGATACTGACCGTCCGTTGCCGCGACAAGCCATACCGGCTGATAATAGGATAAGCAATCAAGGTGTGGCTGGCATACATACTGGCCAGCAGCACAGAAGTCAGGAATCCATAGTTCAGCATACTCATGCTACTCCATATGCCCAGCCCCATCGGGATGAGGAAAGTAAACATACCAAAGACCAATCCTTTTGTCCTGTTTTTCTTGAAATCGTCCATATCCATCTCAAGACCGGCCAAAAACATAATGTAGTAAAGTCCTACCTTTCCAAACAATTCAAAACTGCTGTCACGCTCCAGAATGTTAAAGCCATACTTGCCTACCACTACCCCGGCAAGTATCATACCAATAATATGCGGAATGCGTAAACGCCCCAAAATCATAGGGGCAAACAGAATGATAATGAGTACCAGGAAGAATATCCAGGTAGGATCTGTGACCGGAAAATGTATGTTAAGGTCGAATAGTTCCATCTTTTTTTAAGTTTTATACCATAATATCGACAAAATTAACGAAAAAACTTTCTTTTTTACTGATTTATATTCTAAAATGTTCTAATTTTGCACGCAGAACGTACTTACATGCTGAGAGATAGTTCTAAAGTATTACTAAATTTTATCTTATAAACAAAAACAAAATGAAGTAGCAATTGTTGGTGCAAGCGGAGCCGTAGGACAGGAGTTCCTGCGTGTGCTCGATGAAGGAACTTCCCGTTGGATGAGTTAGTGTTATTCGGTTCTTCACGCAGTGCAGGACGAAAATACACATTCCGCGGTAAACAGATTGAAGTGAAACTCCTTCAGCACAACGATGACTTTAAAGGTGTAGATATCGCTTTCACATCAGCCGGCGCAGGTACCACAAAAGAGTTTTGTGAAACCATTACCAAACATGGTGCCGTACTGATTGACAACTCCAGCGCTTACCGTATGGATGCCGACGTGCCTTTGGTAGTGCCCGAAGTGAATCCGGAAGATGCTTTGAATCGTCCCCGTAACGTGATAGCTAACCCCAACTGTACAACTATCCAGATGGTAGTTGCGCTGAAAGCCATCGAAAATCTTTCACACATAAAAACGTGTGCATGTGGCTACTTATCAAGCTGCCAGCGGTGCAGGTGCAGCAGCTATGGATGAATTGTATGAACAATATCGTCAGGTATTGGCTAACGAGCCCGTGACCGTAGAGAAATTCGCTTACCAGTTGGCATTCAACCTGATTCCCCAGATTGATGTATTTACCGACAATGGATATACCAAAGAAGAAATGAAGATGTTCAACGAAACACGCAAGATTATGCACTCCGACATTCAGGTTAGCGCCATGTGTGTACGTGTTCCCGCCCTCCGTTCTCACTCGGAAAGTATCTGGGTAGAAACTGAACGCCCCATTTCTCCTGAAGAAGCCCGTGAAGCCTTTGCCAAAGGGGAAGGCCTGGTACTGATGGACAATCCCGAAAAGAAAGAATATCCGATGCCTTTGTTCCTGGCAGGTAAAGATCCGGTTTACGTAGGTCGTATCCGCAAAGATCTGGCAAACGAAAACGGACTGACTTTCTGGATTGTAGGCGATCAGATTAAGAAAGGTGCGGCATTGAATGCTGTTCAGATTGCCGAATACTTGATCAAAGTAGGAAACGTGAAATAATTTATTAAATAATTTGTCATAATCTTTATCTTTGCGTCAATCATTGGTTTAATGAATTGACCAAGATAAAGATTATATTGTTTCTTACAGTTATTCGCCCGTCAAACTATTCCACAACATTATGCTGAAAGGAAAAACACTTCGGCGGATACCGAAAAACGAAGTGTTTTATTTATATCCCCGACAAAACAATCTTCTTGTTTCCGTCAAGAGTTCTTCTTAATATAATATAATTAAGCCGTTTTACCCCAACCTTTAAACCATTCCTTACAGACAGTGGAACGCGTAGCAAGCGGATAAAAGAACCATTAACCATACCAAGGAAAACGCCATACTTCCCAAAAACATTTCAGCAAATCCCCAAACAATTCACCTGACAGGCCCCCCCCGTCTCGTCCAACCGACATGAATCAAAACACCATAAAAAAAGAGCATTGCAACAAACTGCAATACTCTCTTCTTTCCAATATTCTATGATAGCTATTTTTTAGCATCCAAGGTATCATCAATGCTTTTTCCCGTACCCTTCAACGGGAATATATCAACAAATTCACATCAAATATCAACGTTGAATATCCGGGAATACCTTTCTGTTACCATCTTTTCCGTAAGCCGAATGGATAAGGATTATAAAGCTTCCATTGGTCACCGGCTTTCATACCACCAAATCCTTTCATCAAGGCCGTACTCCACCCTGCTATCACCGCACCTACCAGAAATTTTCTAGGAGTGGCAGTTTCCGGATCAAGCTCACCCTGATAACTTTGGTCAAAAACCGTACCGTTAATCAATTGACCACGATAATTCACCGCTACCGTATCCGTAGCAATAGGACTCTCAGTACCATCTCCCACTTTCTGAATCTTACAGTAAACATTATCAATGATCTTTCCTGTTTCATTCAATCCCAAAGATGGAAGTTTATAGGAACGGATGATTTTCCATTGCCCTTCTCCATTGCCTCGATTGGCTTCCGCCACTGTAGCAATGGAGTCAATATACCGCTGATTACGCTCTTCCCAGTTTGCATATGGATCTTCTGTCCCATCCGTTTCACTACATGAAACAATGGACAGGGAAGTAACAAACAGCAGACCAATCAGCCAAAGAATACTTTTATTCATAATACATTTATTATTGCAAAGTCTTCAGCAGACTTGTTATACTTACTTTATCGGCAATGATATTGTTCAGTTCCGAAATAGCTACACGCTCCTGCTGCATGGTATCACGATTACGCAAAGTTACACAATTATCCTCCAAAGTCTGGTGGTCTACTGTGATACAATACGGAGTACCGATGGCATCCTGACGACGGTAACGCTTGCCGATGCTGTCTTTCTCATCATACTGGCAGTGGAAATGGAACTTCAAGTCATTCATAATCTCACGCGCCTTCTCGGGCAGGCCGTCTTTCTTCACCAACGGCATCACGGCCAGTTTCACCGGAGCCAGAGCAGCAGGCAATTTCAATACCACACGAGTTTCACCATTCTCCAATGTCTCTTCTGTATAAGCAGCACTCATAATGCTAAGGAACATACGGTCCACACCGATAGATGTTTCAATAACATACGGAGTATAGCTTTCGTTCAATTCCGGATCGAAATACTTGATGCTCTTGCCACTGAACTTCTCGTGCTGACTCAAGTCAAAGTTCGTACGGCTATGAATACCTTCCACTTCCTTGAATCCAAACGGCATCAGGAATTCAATGTCTGTAGCTGCATTGGCATAATGTGCCAGTTTATCGTGATCATGGAAACGGTAATGATCATCACCGAAACCTAATGCCTTATGCCATTTCAAACGAGTTTCTTTCCATTTGGGGAACCACTCCAGCTCAGTACCCGGTTTTACGAAGAACTGCATCTCCATCTGTTCAAACTCACGCATACGGAAAATGAACTGGCGGGCTACGATCTCGTTGCGGAAAGCTTACCAATCTGAGCGATACCGAAAGGAATCTTCATACGACCGGTCTTCTGTACATTCAGGTAATTGACAAAAAATACCCTGCGCTGTTTCCGGACGAAGATAAATCTTCATGGCACCATCGGCAGTAGAACCCATTTCGGTAGAGAACATCAAATTGAACTGACGTACTTCAGTCCAGTTCTTGGTTCCCGAAATAGGACAAACAATCTCTTCATCAATGATAATCTGACGAAGTTCATCCAAATCATTGTCGTTCAAAGCTTTTGAGAACCGTTCATGTAAAGCGTCGCGCTTGGCCTGATGCTCCAGAACACGACCGTTGGTGCTACGAAACTGAGCCTCATCAAAAGCATCACCAAATCTCTTGGCAGCCTTGGCCACTTCTTTGTTTATCTTCTCGTCATATTTGGCAAGCTGGTCTTCAATCAGCACATCGGCACGATAACGTTTTTTTAGAATCGCGGTTGTCAATCAGAGGATCATTGAATGCGTCCACATGTCCGGAAGCCTTCCAAATAGTAGGATGCATAAAAATAGCAGAATCAATACCTACGATGTTCTCGTGCAGCAGCACCATACTCTGCCACCAATATTGCTTGATATTATTCTTCAACTCCACTCCCATCTGACCGTAATCGTATACAGCGCCCAGTCCGTCATAGATATCACTGGACGGAAATACAAAACCATACTCTTTACAGTGCGATACTAATTTCTTAAAAACATCTTCTTGTGCCATTTTCTTATCTGTTTATTCTTACACTTTTGTTGTTTTTTCCTGTTTTCAACCTTTAATAAGGGCGAAATAATATGCAAAGTAAATGATTTTTTCAATAAAAGTCGTATTTTGCGTGCATATCATCAGAACATTAAGGAATTTAAATATATATGAGCGACGATTTATTGATAAAGAGGAACAAAACGAAGAAAATATCCCCACGCCGGAGAACGGACACTTGGACTATAAACCTGCCGATACCAAAAAACAGGGGTGAAGCACCAGCTGAGCGGAATGTATCAGAACTGGTTTTTGGACTATGCCTCTTACGTAATACTGGAACGTGCCGTACCGCACATCAATGATGGTTTGAAACCTGTCCAAAGACGTATCCTCCACTCTATGAAAAGATTGGATGACGGCCGATATAACAAAGTTGCAAACATTGTAGGACATACCATGCAGTTTCACCCGCACGGCGATGCTTCCATAGGCGATGCGTTGGTGCAGCTAGGCCAAAGGATCTGTTGATAGACTGTCAGGGAAACTGGGGTAACATACTGGACAGGCGACGGTGCCGCCTGCCCCCCGTTATATCGAAGCACGTCTGTCCAAATTCGCATTGGATGTGGTTTTCAATCCCAAAACCACCGAATGGCAAGCATCATACGACGGACGAAACAAAGAGCCGATCACCCTACCTGTCAAATTCCCGCTCTTGCTCGCTCAGGGAGTAGAAGGTATTGCTGTGGGCCTTTCTTCCAAAATCCTGCCACACAATTTTAACGAACTGTGTGATGCCTCCATTGCCTATTTGCGTGGTGAGGAATTCAAACTCTATCCCGATTTCCAGACAGGAGGCTCTATTGATGTATCACGCTACAACGATGGAGAACGCGGCGGAATGGTGAAAGTACGTGCATAAAATCAATAAATAGACAACAAACATTGTCCATAGCCGAAGTGCCTTTCGGAAAGACTGTCCCGGGGGTATGCGACTCTATTGTCAAAGCCAGTGAAAAGGGAAAAATCAAGATCCGGAAAGTGGAAGATCTTACTTCTGAAAAAGTGGAAATCCTAGTGCACCTTGCTCCGGGAGTATCCTCGGACAAAACCTTGGACGCGCTCTATGCATTTACTGATTGTGAAGTAAGCATATCTCCCAATTGCTGTGTAATTGATGAAAAGAAGCCCCACTTCCTTACAGTCAGTGCCGTCCTTAAAAAAGCCACGGACAACACGTTGTCCCTGCTTCGTCAAGAGTTGGAAATACACAAAGGAGAATTGCTTGGAAACCTTCATTTCGCATCATTGGAAAAATCTTTATCGAAGAACGGATTATAAGGAAGTAAGTTCGAGCAATCCGAAAATACAGATGCCGCCTGCGAATTCATTGATGAACGGCTGACTCCTTTCTATCCGCAAATTTATCCGTGAAGTGACCAAAGAGGATATTCTGAAGTTATTGGATATCAAGATGGCCCGGATTCTGAAGTTCAACAAGGATAAAGCAGATGAGAACATAGCCCGTATCAAGGAACAGATTGAAGAAATAAACAATCATCTGGCACATATCGTAGAATATACCATTGACTGGTATCAGATGTTGAAAGATAAATATGGCAAACAATACCCCCGCCGTACAGAGTTACGTAACTTCGATACCATTGAGGCGGCGAAGGTAGTGGAAGCTAACGAAAAACTCTATATCAACCGCGAAGAAGGCTTTATCGGCACCGCCTTGAAAAAAGATGAATTTATAGCCAACTGTTCAGATATTGACGATGTGATTATCTTCTATAAAGACGGCAAATACAAAGTGGTTCGTGTAACAGACAAAATGTTTGTCGGCAAGAATGTTCTCTATGTCAATATCTTCAAGAAAAACGACAAACGTACCATATACAATGTGGTCTATCGGGATGGAAAAGAAGGGTTTCACTATATCAAACGATTCAACATTACCTCCATCACCCGCGACCGTGAATATGATGTAACGCAAGGTACGCCCGGCTCACGTATCGTTTACTTTACAGCCAATCCCAATGGGGAAGCGGAGGTTATCAAGATTACCTTAAAGCCGAATCCGCGTATCAAAAAAAATCATATATGAAAAAGATTTCAGTGACATCAATATAAAGGGACGCCAGTCCATGGGCAATATCCTGTCTAAATACGAAGTACATAAAATAGCCTTGAAACAACGTGGCGGCTCTACCCTGGGTGGAAGAAAAGTATGGTTTGACCGGGATGTACTCCGCTTGAACTATGACGGACGCGGTGAATATCTGGGAGAATTCCAAAGTGACGAATTGATTTTAATAGTCCATGAAAATGGAGAATTCTATACCAGTAACTTCGATTTGAACAATCATTATGATCCGGGGATCCACATCATCGAGAAGTTCGATGCCAACAAGGTATGGTCCGCCGCTTTATTTGATGCCGATCAGGGATATCCTTATCTGAAACGATTCACTTTTTGAATCCACTTCACGCCGTCTCAATTATTTGGGCGAGAATAAGGAAAGTCGCTCTATATTGCTTACTTGTGTGGCTTATCCACGCATACAAGTCATATTCGGAGGACATGACAGTTTCCGTGATCCATTGGAAATAGATGTGGACGAATTCATCGGAATCAAGAGTTTCAAAGCGAAAGGAAAACGAATCAGTACTTACAACATTGAACAAATAAATGAACTGGAACCTTTACGCTTCCCCGAACCTTCCAAAGAAGAGGACGGTGCGGAAGAGGGGGACTGATGAAAACGAAGAAACTGCCGAAATTGAAGATCCGGATCATGGTAAGAGTGAAACAGATATCATTGATGAAATTACCGGCCAGATGAAACTGTTTTAAGAAATGAAGAAAATTCTCCTGTTATTACTGTCCCTGTTTTTGGGTCTGTCTTCGCAGGCGCAGGAAGACAGCTTACAAGCAAACCGCTACGTTATGAGAGCTACTCTTTACGGTGCCGGTTTTACAAATATATTGGACACCTATCTTTCACCGATGGAATATACCGGACCCGAAATTCGTATCCTGCGTGAAAGTATGCGCATGACCAAACTGATGAATGGCAACGTGTCTGTTCAAAGTCTGTTCCAAGCCAATCTGTCCCTGACAGAGAATAAAGCAGAAACAAGTAATGAAATGGCAGGTATGGTCAATTGGAATTATGCACTGCATTACCAGTTCCGGCTGACAGAAAACTTGAAGATACTGGCGGGTCCCATGCTGGACTTGAACGGCGGGTTCATCTATAACATGCGAAATTCCAATAATCCCGCCCAAGCTAAAGCATATGTCAATCTGGCGGCATCGGGTATGGTCATCTATCGGTTTCATATCGGTAACTATCCGCTGATAGCCCGTTATCAAGCCAATCTGCCTGTCATGGGGGGTATGTTTTCCCCGGAATACGGACAATCTTATTATGAGATATTCAGTTTAAAGAATGGCGGCAAGAATGTGCTGTTCACTTCCCTGCATAACCAACCTTCCTTGCGACAGCTGGTTACATTGGATTTTCCTATCCGGTCGGTCAATATGCGTTTCGGATACCTATGTGATATCCAGCAGGCGAAAGTCAATAATCTGAAAAGTCATATATGGTCACACGCCTTTATGATAGGTTTCGTGAAAAACTTTTATTTATTAAAAGGTAAGAACAAAGTGGCGATGCCCAGCCGGGTCAGCCCTTATTAATATAGAGGATGAAAAGAAATAGTTATATTTTTATCAGTCTGTTATTGTCTGTTGTATTATTACTTCGTGCATCACGGAGGACGAATACGACAACTCCCCCGAAGGCAACTTCGAAGCATTATGGCAGACTATCGACCGCCAGTATTGTTCCTTGACTATAAAAAGCAGGAATACGGATT
>ENA-OPZN01000377-OPZN01000377.1-human-gut-metagenome-genome-assembly--contig:-NODE-377-length-14687-cov-2.329121_pt1 | contig 14687 bp, 16 predicted proteins | sample MGYA00242483_ERZ504503 | MGnify/ENA primary metagenome ERZ504503 (study PRJEB26092, sample SAMD00036285) | human gut metagenome | host: Homo sapiens | study: EMG produced TPA metagenomics assembly of... | reverse complement strand
AGGTAAAAAGGTTAAAAGGTGAGACAAAATTAAGTTGAAACTAAAAGTTAGCCGAAAAGTCGACCGAATCATAAAACAGAATGAAGGTATTATATGATGCAGAGTGTATTAATAGATATAAAGTTTGGAGAGATGATGTATGGGAATTTTAGCGGATCGAATTGAAAAGTTTATTTTAGCTAAATTATTGGAAGAGCAGGCAAATAGAGAAGACGGTATTGTGTTACGCCGTAACGAATTAGCTGATGAGCTCAATTGTGCGCCGTCGCAAATCAGTTATGTCTTAAGCACCCGTTTTTCCAACGACCGCGGATTTATCGTAGAATCGAGACGTGGTCTGGGTGGTTTTATCAGCATCACTCGTATTCCGGTGAAAGCACTGTTAGAAGCGCCTAAACAAGATACCAATGAAGAAACAGCCACTGACAAACCATTGACCATGGGTATGATAGATAATTCGTTGTTTGAATTGATGCAGCAGAAGTTCTTACGTAAACGAGAGGCAGCTCTTTTACATGAAGCGTTCGCCATCTTGATGGAAGAACCGGATCGCAAACGCGGGAAGCAAAAGTTCGTCGTTTGTTTGAACAAGTAGTCTCCATGGTGAAGGAGGTATGATGCGTTATGTTATGTGATAATTGTAAAAAAAATGAAGCCACTGTCCATATGACTCGGGTGGTTAACGGTAAGAAAAGTGAACGTCATTTATGTAATGCCTGTGCTAAACAGCAGGGCGAAGATTTCGGCGGTCAAGGTTTTATGAACTTCGGCCCATCCTTATGGGACAATGATTTCTTTACTAATGACTTCTTTACCAATTCATTATATCCTGACAGCTTATTGAATCCTCGCCAGGAAACGCGTTGCAGTCAATGCGGTATGACATTCAGTGATTTTAATCAAACCGGTAAATTCGGATGCGATCATTGCTATGAAGCGTTTTGAAGTACAGATTGCACCTTTGGTAAGACGTTTTACAAGGTTCGTTAAATTATGAAGGCCGTGTACCGAGTCGCGGTACGGGCGTTTTTCAAAACAAAAACATCAAATTAAACGGTTGCGTCAGGAACTTGATAAAGCGGTTAAAGCGGAACAGTTTGAAGAAGCCGTTCGCTTGCGTGATGAAATTAAATCGCTGGAACAATCCTTGGGTAACACCGACAAATAGGAGGGACAATTATGTTAGATAAAATTTTAGATGAACCGCTTAGCGGTTGGCTGAAAAGCAGTGATCCTTTAGGCAAGATGGATTCGCATATCGTATTGTCCAGCCGCATTCGGTTGCTCGTAACTTCAAAGGATTGCATTTTACTAATCGGAATAACGAAGAGTCGCTGAAAAAGGTCGACACCATGATGCGCGGTGTGCTTGGCACTTTAAAAGCCGCCGATGGTCGCGATTATTCCAATATTAGTTTAGATAAATTATCTGATACGGAACGTGAAATTCTTGTTGAAAAGCATTTGATGAGTCCGCAAATGGGACAAAAAGCGATGTATCGCAGCTTAATTGTTGCCAATGACGCGTCTGTGGCCATCATGGTCAACGAAGAAGATCATATTCGTATCCAGGCTATGGAACCGGGCCTTAAGCTTAAAGAAGCGCTGGAACATGCATTTCTTATCGATGATGCCATCGAAAGCAAATGTGACTATGCGTTTAGCGAACGGTACGGCTATTTAACCGCTTGTCCGACTAATGTGGGGACGGGGCTTCGCGCTTCCGTAATGTTACACTTGCCTGCATTAGCCATGACGGGTCGGATTAACCGTTTGGTTCGTAATATTACGCAGCTTGGCTATTCGGTTCGTGGTCTCTATGGCGAAGGTTCGCAGGCATTAGGTAATATTTATCAGATTTCCAACCAAGTAACGATGGGGGATTAGTGAAGAAAGACACAATTTCAACAAATTCAGAAAGTAATTGAAAAATTAGTTCAAGAAGAAGTGAAGGCTCGTGAGGCCATTAAAAGTAACGACTTTGAAGCGTTTGAAGACCGTGTATGGCGTGCGTTTGGTACTTTGCAATACGCACGGCGCTTATCCGGCGAAGAAGCGCTGAGTCTTTTGAGTGATGTTCAATTAGGTATGGATATGGGCGTGTTGCCACAACATTCCGCTGATGTGTTCAGTGAGCTCGTGGTAACTACAAGACCTAACTTTTTAAGTAAATATGCCGGGAAAGAATCGATGACAGCTCCGGAACGCGACAGTTATCGCGCTAAAGTTGTTCGTGACAGATTAGCCCGCTAAGATATGAGGTGATTATATGTTTGAACGTTTTACAGACGGTGCGCAACGTGCTTTAGGCATTGCGCAGGAGAAAGCTAAGAAGTTCGGCCACGACTATGTGGGTACGGAACATTTGCTCCTTGGCTTATTGGAAGAAGATGACAGCGTAGCATCTAAAGCGCTCCATTCTTTGGGCTTGGAAGATAAAGCTACGGAAAAGCTGTGTTGGATGCGGTAGGCCGCGGTAACAGCCATGGTAATGAATTGTATATTACGCCGCGTACCAAACGTGTATTGCAATTGGCCGTGGAAATTGCCAACCAAATGCAGCATAACTATGTTGGTGCCGAACACTTATTGCTCGGTATTTTGCAAGATGGCGGCGGGGTAGCTGTCAATGTCCTCTATGGTATGGGCATTCGTGCTAATGACGTTGTCAAAGCTATTAACAGTATTTACGGCTCCGAACAAAACGGTGCTGAAGGCGGATCCGGCAACGGTGCGAATGGTGCCGGCGGCAACAGTAATTTGGGTGATTTAAAAGATTTTGCCACCGATTTGAATGAATTGGCAAAACAAGGCAAGATTGACCCGGTTATCGGCCGTGATAATGAAAATTAACCTGTAATTCAGATTTTAAGCCGTCGCACAAAAGAATAACCCCGGTACTTATCGGTGAACCTGGTGTCGGTAAAAACAGCCATTGCCGAAGGCTTGGCACAGCGTATTGTAACGCAGAACGTACCTGAAATTTTACGTAATAAACGTATTATTTCCTTAAGTTTAACAGCTATGGTTGCCGGTGCTAAATACCGTGGTGAATTCGAAGAACGTTTGAAAAAAGCTATCGACGAAGTACAGAAACACGATGATATGATTATTTTCATCGATGAACTTCATACTTTGATTGGTGCCGGTGCTTCCGAAGGCTCCATGGATGCAGCTAACATTTTGAAACCGGCCTTGGCTCGTGGTACGTTCCAAGTAATCGGTGCTACGACCCTCGATGAATATAAGAAACACATCGAAAAAGATGCCGCTTTGGAACGTCGTTTCCAACCTGTATTGGTCGGTGAACCAAGTGAAGAAGAAGCTCTTGAAATTTTGAAAGGCTTGCGTGACCGCTACGAAGCGTTCCACAAAGCTAAGATTACCGACGAAGCTTTAAAAGCTGCCGTTGAATTATCCAGTCGTTACATTTCCGACCGTTTCTTGCCGGATAAAGCTATCGACGTAATGGATGAAGCAGCCTCTAAAGTACGTATGAAAGTATTTACAGCGCCACCTGATGTGAAAGATTTGGAAACTCGTCTGGCCGATGTTCGTAAAGAAAAAGAAGCAGCCGTAACCGGACAAAACTACGAAGAAGCAGCCAAACTTCGTGATGAAGAAAAGAAATTGGTTGATGAAATCGAAGCTAAACAACAAGCTCGCAGCAAAGAAGACGAAGAAAAACTTGTTGTTACCGAAGATGATATCGCTGCCGTTGTTTCTCAATGGAGTGGGGTACCGGTTGCGAAAATTGCTGAAGAAGAATCGCAGCGTCTGCTTCGTTTGGAAGACGAACTTCATGAACGAGTTGTCGGTCAGGATGAAGCTGTAGTAGCTGTTTCTAAAGCCGTACGTCGTGCTCGTGCGGGCCTTAAAGATCCGAAAACGTCCTATCGGTTCGTTCTTATTCTTAGGCCTACCGGTGTCGGCAAAACAGAATTGGCTCGTGCCTTGGCAGCTAACCTCTTCGGTGATGAAAATGCCATGATTCGTCTGGATATGTCCGAATATATGGAAAACACACCGTATCTCGTTTAGTCGGGCGCCTCCGGGCTATGTGGGCTATGATGAAGGTGGTCAGTTGACCGATGCCGTACGTCGTAAACCTTACAGTGTCATCTTGTTTGACGAAGTTGAAAAAGCTCATCCGGACTTCTTCAACATCTTATTGCAGGTATTAGACGACGGTCGTTTGACTGATAACCAAGGTCGTACGGTTGATTTCCGTAATACGGTTATTATCATGACGAGTAACTTAGGCTCCAACTTCTTAAAAGAAGATAGCGCCGCTATGGGCTTCTTAGCTGCCAAGAATAAAGAAGATGCTAAGAAGAACGCCGAAAGCTCCTTTGCGGAAGCCAAGAAAAACACGTTGGATGCCGTTAAACGTCATTTCCGCCCTGAATTCTTGAACCGTATCGATGAAATGGTTGTATTCCATCCATTGACCGGTGAAGATTTAGGTAAATTGTTAACATCTTGCTTAAAGATGTAACAAAACGTTTGGCTGAACGTAATCTTACTTTGGAAGTATCCCCTGAAGCTCTTGACGTTTTGGTTAAAGAAGGTTCCGACTTTGCGTATGGTGCGCGTCCATTGAAACGTGCTATTCAGCGTTTGGTTGAAGACCCTATTTCCGACTTAATCTTAAAAGGTGATGCCCCTGAAGGTTCGGTTATTAAAGCAAATGTGGTGGACGGCGACATCACAATGGTAGTATAATTAACAGGATTTGATTAACAGTTACAGATTTGGTTGATTATAACGCCGATTTACCAATTTATTCATGAAAAATTACTCCTCTGTTTGAAGGATATTGCACTAAAAAATCACGAATACTATTTAAATGGTGTTCGTGATTTTTTTATAAATAATTATGAAAAAAAGGTTCTCAATTTGAAGTTGATTTACGAGTATATAAAGAAAGGGAATCTATGGCAAAGGTTAAGACAGCATATTTTGTAATAATTGCGGTGCGGAATCGGCCCGTTGGCTCGGTAAATGTCCGCAGTGCGGTCAATGGAATACATTGGTAGAAGAAGTAGTCCGTGAAACGAAGCAAAAGGGAACCGCCTCTTATGCGCCGGTAGACAAGGCGGCTACTAAGCCGGTGGCGCTTGCGGATATAAAAACGAAGATTCACCGCGTATATCCACCGGTTACGGTGAGATTGATCGCGTATTGGGCGGCGGTATCGTGCCGGGAGCGCTCATTTTATTAGGCGGCGATCCGGGCATCGGTAAATCGACGATTCTTTTACAAGTATCGGGTAAAATCGCCGATACTCATGGTAAGGTGCTCTATGCGTCGGGCGAAGAATCGCAGATGCAGTTAAAGCTTAGGGCTGAACGCTTGGGCATTCAAGGGCAAAACTTAGCGGTTATGGCGGATACTAATTTGGACTCTATTTTGCAAGAAGCAAGTCAACATAAGCCGTCCCTTCTTGTCATTGACTCGATTCAGACTATGTTTACAGACGCTCTCGATTCGACGCCGGGCAGTGTGGGGCAGGTGCGCGAATGTACGGCTCGTTTACTCCGCTTTGCCAAAGAGCAGGGCGTGCCGGTTATTATCATCGGTCATGTGACTAAAGAAGGTAATATTGCCGGGCCGCGTATGTTGGAGCACATGGTGGATGTAGTGCTCTATTTTGAAGGGGAACGGTCTTATCAGTTCCGTATTTTGCGCGGCATTAAAAACCGTTTCGGGTCTACCTCGGAATCGGGTCTTTTTGTCATGGAAGAGGAGGGCCTTGCGGAGCTATTAATCCATCGGCGACCTTATTGGCGGAACGGACGGAAGAAGAAACAGGTTCCGCTGTTATGGCCTATTTGGAAGGGATTCGACCGATTCTCGTTGAAGTGCAAAGCCTCGTGGCAACGACCGCTTTCGGTATGCCGCGCCGTACGTCCATTGGTTATGATTTAAATCGTCTTATTATTCTCTTAGCCGTTCTTGAAAAACGTTGTAATCTGACACTGGGAAATAAAGACGTGTACGTTAATGTTATCGGCGGCTTAAAGGTGAATGAACCGGCTTGTGATTTATCGGTGGCCGTGGCTATCGTGTCGAATTTAAAAAATCGTCCGGTACCGGCCGATATGGTGATTCTCGGTGAAGTAGGCTTGACCGGTAACATCCGCAGTATACCACGTATTGAACAGCGTATTGCGGAAGCCGCCAAAATGGGTTTTACTCGTTTTGTAGTGCCGGCGGGGAATGCGAAACAGGTGAAGACGAACCGCAAGGATATTACGATTCACGGCGTTACCACGGTACAAGAAGCGATGCAACTCGTATTTTGACAGCTTTTTTAATAATGATTTAATGATTTATTTATAATTTTAATGTACAATATAGGTGTACACAGTGAAAGGAGGTGAAATGAATGGTATATAAGATTTTACGTTATGTCATAGCCTTATTGGTTGGGATTATGGGTTATATGTTGACGGACAATTTCATGCCCGTATGGGAACCGATTATTGATGTGAAGTTCTGGACAATGGGCTTCTTCGGTATTTCCATAATTAAAATTTTAGCCTTAGCTTTGGGCGGCTTAATTGGTGCTCTAATCGGCTTTGTTATCGCTTTGCCGATTATTAATCAGGGGTTAAAATTGGCCAGAAGAATTGAAAGTCTCTTATCCCGTGTACCTAATCAGGAATTAATGGCCGGCACAGCCGGATTACTTTTTGGACTTATAATAGCAAATCTTATTGGCTTGGCATTTTATCGCGTTCCGATTATCGGTTCGTATATTCCTATTATTTTAAGTGCTATCTTCGGTTATATCGGGATGCGTTTTGGCATCGCGCAAAGGACCGGAGCTCTATGCCAACTGGTTGCAGAGCCGCACAGTGGCAAAAGATAAGAAAAAAAGACGTTGTACCTAAAGACAGCGAACAGGCGGCAATACCGGTTATCTCTGAATTTGAATCGGTATCGGTAGCAAAGTTATTGGATACGTCGGTTATTATTGACGGTCGTATTGCCGAATTGTGTGAAACGGGCTTTTTGGAAGGGCCTTTAGTAGTGCCTTTATTCGTGCTTGAAGAATTGCAACATATTTCCGACTCAGCCGATGTGTTGAAGCGTAATCGCGGTCGTCGCGGGCTCGATATTTTGCAAAGCATGCAACAAAAAGAGATAATCGCCATCAAAGTAATTGCCGATGATTTTGAGGATATTACAGAAGTAGACTCCAAATTGATGCGTCTTGCTTTGGACAAAAAGTGGAAAATTGTAACGAATGATTTTAACTTGAATAAAGTAGCCAGCTTGCAAGGCATCGAAGTACTTAACTTAAATGATTTGGCCAATGCATTGAAACCGGTCATGATTCCGGGCGAATGGATTCGTGTCCAGGTTATTAAAGAGGGCAAGGAAGATAATCAAGGTGTCGCTTATTTAGATGACGGTACGATGATTGTTATTGAAAACGGGGCCCAATATGTGGATACGTCCATTGATGTTATGGTTACGTCAGTATTACAGACCAGTGCAGGTCGTATGATTTTTGCGCGGGCGAAAGGAACTAAAGAATGATCAGCTGTATTTTATTAGCCGCCGGCGCGGTAAACGGATGAAATGCGAGGCTAACAAATATTTTTTGCAGCTTGGAAATTATTCCGTGTTGCAATGGAATTTGCATCATATGACGGCAGTGGCTGATATTTCGGAAGTGATAATTGTAGCTGCTGCCGGTGAAGAGCCTGTTATTGCCAAAGAAGTGGCGGCTATGGGCCAATTGCCTTGGGAGCCGCGTATTGTAGCGGGTGGCAAAGAGCGTCAAGATTCGGTGCGAGCCGGCACATTGGCTGTCAGTGAGTCAGCGGATATTATTTTGGTCCATGATGGGGCACGTCCCATGGCAAAACCGGAATTATTCACGGCTGTGGCTAAAGCTGCTGATGAGTATGGCGCAGCGGTAGCCGCTGTACCGGTCATCGATACGATTAAACGCGTGTCGGACGATTTATTGGTTACACAGACGCTCAAACGCAGTGAGTTATATGCGGTTCAAACACCACAAGGTTTTCAGCGTCAATGGCTCATGGACGCACAGGCCTACGCGGCTGAGACTGACTTCTTGGGGACTGATGATGTATCTTTGGTAGAGCATCAAGGTAAACCGGTTCATATCGTACTGAGTGATTATACCAATTGTAAACTCACAACCCCCGAGGATATTATAAGAGCTAAGCAATATTTAGGAGTGACAGAACCTATGATGCGAGTAGGCTTCGGTTATGATGTACATCGTTTTTAAAAACAGGCAGACCTTGTATTTTGGGCGGTGTACAAATCGAGAGTGAATTCGGCCCTGATGGCCACAGTGATGCGGATGTATTGATTCATGCTTTGATGGATGCTTTATTGGGAGCGGCCGGTTTACCCGATATCGGGTATTGGTTTCCGCCGGAAGATGATGCGTTCAAAGGTATTTCAAGTATGGAATTATTGCGCCGTGTTGTGAAACTACTACACGAAAAAGGATTTAAGGCGTATAATGTAGATGTTATGGTCATTGCGGAAGCGCCTAAATTAAAGCCGCATATCGGGGCTATGAAGGAAAATCTGGCCGGTGCCTTAGGGATTGGTGAAGATTTTATCAGTGTAAAAGCAACGACTCATGAGAAGATGGGGGCGTTTTGGTCGCAAGGAAGGTTTGGCTGCTCAGGCGGTAGTAACGCTTTATAAAGCCTAATCATTAGCAACCTGTCACCCTATAAATAAAATGTATTAAGTAAAGGAGCGGATATAAACATGGCAAAGATGAAGGTACGATTTGCACCAAGTCCGACAGGACCTTTCCATATCGGTGGTGCCCGTTCAGCCCTTTTCAACTGGCTATTGGCACGTAAAGAAGGAGGTACATTCCTTCTGCGTATTGAAGATACAGATTTGGCGCGTTCTACGCGTGAAAGCGAAGAGAATATTAAAGCCGCTCTTAAATGGCTCGGCATGGATTGGGATGAAGGTATTGACGTAGGCGGTGAACACGGTCCGTATCGTCAGACTGAACGTCTCGATATTTATAATGAAGTAACGCAGCGTTTATTGGATGAAGATAAAGCTTATCGTTGTTACTGCACCGAAGAAGAATTGGAAGCGGTACGTCAGGAACAATTAGAACGCGGTGAAACACCTAAATACAACGGTCATTGCAGCCATTTAACAGAAGAACAAATCGCTGAATATGAAAAAGAAGGCCGTAAACACACGGTTCGTTTGCGTGTGCCTTTGAATCAGACCATTGCCTTTGATGACATGGTGCGTGGTCATGTGTCCTTTGAATCCAATGGCGTTGGTGATTTCGTTATTGTAAAATCCGACGGGATTCCCGTTTATAACTACGCTGTAGTTATTGACGATCATACCATGGAAGTAACTCACGTAATTCGTGCGGAAGAACATCTTTCCAATACGCCGCGTCAGATTGCAATTTATAATGCTTTGGGCTGGGAAGTGCCGACTTTCGGTCACATTTCCTTAATCCTTGGTAAAGATTACAAGAAGATGAGTAAACGTCACGGTGCTACTTCCGTTGATCAGTATCGTCAGCTCGGTTACTTGCCGGAAGCCATCGATAACTTCTTGGCATTGCTCGGTTGGGCACCGGACGGTGAACAGGAATTATTTACACAGGAAGAGTTGATTCAAAACTTCTCCATGGACCGTGTAGCTAAGAATCCGGCCGTGTTTGATATCGATAAATTAAATTGGATTAACTTCAACTACATGAAGAATTTATCCGATGAAGAATTATACGAATTATGCTTGCCTCATTTGCAGGAAGCCGGTTATGCTTCTGAAAACCCTGATGAAGCGGAAAAAGCTAAACTCATCATGCTTTGCGTATGCTTAAAAGACCACATCAGCTTCGGTGCTCAGATTAAAGAAGAAGCAAAACTAATCTTTGAAGATATGGAGGCTCCGGATGCCGAACACGCTGAAGAAATTAAAGCGGTATTGGCTGAAGAATCTTGTCCGACCGTGCTCAATGCATTCCGTGCAGCCGTAGCGGATTTGGACGAAATTACGCCGGATGTAGTAAAAGCTACCATCAAAGGTATTATGAAAGAAACCAAATTGAAAGGGAAATTCGTATTTATGCCGATTCGTATCGCTACGACCGGTCAAAATGCACGGCCCTGATTTGAAATTACATTATCACCTTTGTTTTGGTAAAGAAAAAGACGTTTGGCACGCCTTGATGCGGCTATCAGTCAGTTATAATTGATTATATTTAGTAGGTTACATCCTTTATTTGACGGTCAATTTTTGAGTACGGGAGGTTTCCTCCCGTACTTCTTTTTTATATTCTTTCTTTTTTTAAAGGAGGCTATAATATGGAATCTATGGTTGAACGTTTTTTTGCGGTACACTAAAACAAACACGCGCTCTGATGAAGCGGCTACTTCAGTACCGAGTACTCAGACTCAGGTTGAGTTTGCCAAAGTATTGAAAGCGGATTTGGAAGAACTGGGCTTAAGTGATGTGAAAATCAACGAAAAGAACGGGTTTGTTATTGGTGCTTTACCGGCTAATACCAACGACCAGGTACCGGCCATCGGCTTTATTGCTCACATGGATACAGCTGATTATAATGCGGAAAACATTACCCCGCGTATTATCAAAGACTATGACGGGCAGGATATATTGCTCAATGAAGCAAAAGGTATCTACAGCCGTGTTGCCGATTTTCCTAATTTAGCCAATTATAAAGGCAAAACTTTAATTGTTACTGACGGCACCACCTTGCTTGGCGGCGATGACAAAGCGGGCATCGTGGAAATCATGGAAGCGTTACGTTATTTGAAAGAAAATCCGGACATCAAGCATGGTCTTATTATGTGTGCTTTCGGACCTGACGAAGAAATTGGGCGCGGTGCAGATTTATTTGACGTAAAAGATTTTCCGGTAGATTTTGCGTACACCATTGACGGTACCCGCCTTGGTGAATTGGAATACGAAACATTCAATGCCGCTTCTGCTACCGTTGAATTACACGGTATATCCGTGCATCCGGGCTCTGCAAAGAATACCATGATTAACTGCAATAAATTGGCCATGGAATTTGATCGTTTATTGCCACAAGCCGCTGTTCCTGAATTAACGGAAGACCATGAAGGCTTTATCATGCTTGCAAGCAATGAAACGGGTGTAGAATCAGGCACCATGAAATACATCATTCGTGACCACGACCGTTCCTTCTTTGAAGCCAAAAAACAATTATTCGTGCTGGCTGCCAAAGTATTGAACGAACGTTACGGTCGTGAAGTAGTCACCTTGACACTTAAAGATCAATATTACAATATGTACGATATCATTAAAGATCATATGGAATGTGTAGATATTGCGAAAGCAGCTATGGAAAAAGCCGGTGTTAAACCGCTTATTCAGCCGATTCGCGGCGGCACTGACGGATCTAAAATTTCCTTTATGGGTATTCCGACACCTAATTTGTTTACCGGCGTGGAAACCTTCACGGTCCTCACGAATACGCTTGTGTTGAACATATGGAGTTAGCGGTTAAGACGTTGTTAATATTGCCACGGCAGCCAAATAAGAGCAAAATAACAGGCGAAATAATTAGAAAATTAAATATAACGGAACCACTTGCACACGATTAAATTTTAGCCGTATAATTTGTATAGAATTAGTCGTAATACATTGACTTTATAAGGGTTTTATGATATTATTCTCTATATATCGAATAAAATTGTTATTAAAGACGATGAACGAAAGAAGTACTTTGTGACTAACTTTACAGCGAGAACTAACTGGTGGAAGGGTTTAAGTATAGCCAAGGGAAATGCATTCGGGAGTTAACAGGCTGAATAGAGTAAGTTTGTTCGGATACGCCCGTTATGCGTTTGGAGAGAGTGCTATCAGTACTTAACAGAGTGGAACCGCGGGCCACCGTCTCTGTAATGAGATGGTGGCTTTTTATATTTTAACGGAAGAGAGGCATCGGTAGCGATGAGAGAAATTAAAGTATACAATACGATGACAAGAGAAAAAGAAGTATTTAAGCCGGTAAAGGAGGGAGAAGCTAAGATTTACGTATGTGGCGTAACGCCGTACAACCACCCTCATATCGGTAATGCTCGTCCTTTTGTTACCTGGGATGTAATTCGTCGCTATTTGACACATGTAGGCTATAAAGTGACGTATGTACAGAACTTTACAGACGTGGACGATAAAATTATTAACACATCTAATGGGGAAGGTGTGTCCTGGGATACGATTGCCAATCGCTATATCGATTCCTATTTTGAAGTTATGGATGCCCTTCACGTTAAGCATGCTGATGTATATCCGCGTGTATCCGAACACATTGACGAAATCATTGAAATGATTGCTACGTTGATTAAAAAAGGTTTTGCTTACGAATTGGACGGCGACGTATACTACAGTGTTGAAAAATTCGAAGATTACGGCAAATTATCGGGCCGTACTTTGGATGATATGGAAGCGGGCGCTCGTGTAGACGTAGATGACCGCAAACAGAATCCGATGGACTTTGCCCTTTGGAAGAGCGCTAAACCGGGTGAACCTTATTGGGAAAGCCCATGGGGTAACGGTCGTCCGGGATGGCATATTGAATGCTCTACCATGAGCAACAAATACTTGGGTGAAGAATTTGACTTCCATGGCGGCGGCAGCGATTTGATTTTCCCTCATCATGAAAACGAAATTGCTCAGTCTGAAGGCTGCACCGGTCACCATCCGTCTGTACGTTACTGGTTGCATAATGGTTTCATTACCATTAACCAAGAAAAGATGAGTAAATCTTTGAACAACTTCTTCTTGGTAAAAGATATTTTGAAAGAATACAGTCCTGATGCACTTCGCTATTTCTTGATGAGCACTCATTATCGCAGCCCGCTTGATTTCAGCGATGAACGCTTGGAAGAAGCCAATAAATCCTTAGAACGCATGACAACGGCTATTCAGAACCTTTTATACTTGGAAAACCAAGAAGAAGGCGAATGTGATGACGAAGCAAAAGCATTACTCGATAATGCTCGCAAATATGCGGAAGAATTTGAAGAAGCTATGTCCGATGACTTCAATACGGCACTTGCCGGAGCGCCAATGTTCGGCTTGGCTAAAGAAATCAACATTTACTACCAAGCAGTACAAAACTGCAACGGTAAAGTTTGCCATGAAACATTAGCAGAAGTACGTGACATCTTCAAGATGATGACTGATATCATCGGTATTTTGGAACAGGCTTGGGAAGGTCCACAAGGCGGTGCCGGCGCTGAAGAATACGAACAGTTAATGCAAGTAATCTTGAATGTTCGTCAAAATGCCCGTGAACAGAAACTTTGGGACTTAGCCGATGCCATTCGTGATGAATTGGGCAATATCGGTATCGTAATTGAAGATTCGCCGCAAGGGGCACGGTGGAAGAAACGTGAACTTTAAGCGCTATCAATTTTTACGAGCCACGGCTATTGAAAAATTAAAAGCAACAACTACGCATGAGGGAATTGTACCGGCTGAAGCTGAGGATTCCCTCATGCTTGCCTATATAGGCGATGCCGTGTATTCGCTCTATATCCGCGAGCGCATGACGGAAGCGGGCATTTCTAAGGTTCAGGTATTACATAACCTGGTTACGGAGTGCATTTGTGCTAAGGCACAGTCAAAGGTTCTCCATGCGTGGGAAGAGTCAGACTATTTAACGGATATGGAAAAACAGGTGGCTAAACGAGCTCGTAATAGTAATGTACATGTACCGAAAAGTGCCACCGTACAAGAATATCGTGCCAGTACAGCCTTTGAAGCAGTACTTGGCTATTTATATCGTTCGGGTCAGAACGAGCGACTACAGACTTTGATGAAAGCTGCATTTTGGTATACTTTGGACAGTATGAGTTAGATGCGTTATGATAGAGTAAAGGAGACATATCATGAGTGATTATATTGTAGGACGCAATGCGGTACGTGAAGCTTTGCGATCGGGACGAACCATTCAGCGTTTTGTTCATTACGAATGATAAGGTGCAGGGCTCCTTTACAGGAAATCATAGGGTTGGCTAAGGATAAAGGAATTGAGCTGCGCCGGGTGGATGACAAACAGCTTAGTAAATACGCTGACGGTGTGGTTCATCAAGGGGTCGTGGCTTTGGCGGCACCGGTTAAATTTGCCGATTTAGGTGAAGTGCTTCAAAATTGGTCTTCTGATAAAGCGCCACTTTTAATCTTGTTGGATGGCATTGAAGATCCTCATAATATGGGGGCAATCATTCGAACTGCCGAATGTTGCGGTGCTACGGCCGTTTTAATTCCGAAGCGCCATACAGCTCCGATTAATGCTACCGTTGCCAAAACGTCGGCCGGTGCTTTAGAATCTATTCCGTTAGTGCAGGTTGGCAATGTGGCACAGACAATTGAAGAACTTAAAAAGCAAGGCTTTTGGGTTCTCGGTGCTCACATGGAAGGTCAGCAAACCTTGTATCAGGCCGATTTGACGAGTCCTTTAGTGCTCGTTATCGGCAATGAAGGGAAAGGGCTTAGTCGCCTTACTAAAGAGCGCTGTGATTTTCTCGTAACGATTCCTATGTACGGTCGTATTAACTCATTAAATGCATCGGTAGCGGCGGCTATTTTGATGTATGAAGCGGTTCGGCAGCGTCAATAAAAGGAGTGAGGCTCCGACATGAG
>ENA-OPZN01000376-OPZN01000376.1-human-gut-metagenome-genome-assembly--contig:-NODE-376-length-14728-cov-2.782207_pt1 | contig 14728 bp, 16 predicted proteins | sample MGYA00242483_ERZ504503 | MGnify/ENA primary metagenome ERZ504503 (study PRJEB26092, sample SAMD00036285) | human gut metagenome | host: Homo sapiens | study: EMG produced TPA metagenomics assembly of... | reverse complement strand
TGTAGACGCAATCAAGGGTCTGATCGATGTCCGGAGTTTATAAAGAGAAATTATTTGATTGATCAAATTCAGGATGAGAAAAAGGGCTTTCCGCAATGGAAGGCTCTTTTTTTGTATCTGAAAAGAATAAAACCAACTTTCCCCGCCTATACTATAAAAACGAAACCAGTTACAGGATAACAGGTAAAGTATTTATCATTTATAGTAAACAGATACCGGGGTGGAGAACTTGGCAATGAGATTGTGGAAGTCTTTTCGGGTACAGCGAAGGAACGAGATTTCTTATTATGATACAATGGGAGAGTTTGAAGCGGAGCGGTTTGCCGTAAATTTAAACCAGCTGATCGCAGAGGCAATGGCGGAAAAACAGAAGGCCGGAGTGATATTTCTCTGTATTGGAACGGACCGTTCCACAGGAGACAGTCTGGGGCCTTTGGTAGGTCATAAGCTGCGAAAATGCAGATTAAAAAAGCAGCTGTGATCGGGACGTTAGACAAACCGGTCCATGCTATGAACCTGGAAGTTTATGCAGCTTATATCCGTACTCATTTTCCGGATCATGTGATCGTGGCCATAGATGCTTCTGTGGGAAGTCCGGATCACGTTTGGATTTGCAACATTGGGGAAAGGCGCTCTTCAACCGGGGCTGGGAGTTTCCAAAGAACTGATGGAAGTAGGAGACATTTCCATAACAGGGATCGTGGGAGGTCCCGGAAGCCATGATCCGGTGATGTTACAAAGTGTGCGTCTTTCCATGGTAATGAAAATGGCAGACTGCATTTGCGAAAGCATTACCCTTGTCGAACGATTTTGGGAAAATACAGCCATAATATGACAAAATTTTGCATTCCTTTTGCTACTCTTAGGTGAGAACGTAAACAGATAAGAACAGCAAAAGGGGTGTTAAAATATGGGCGAATTATATGAACTTTATCCCAAACTGCCAAAGAACATCCGGCAGATCGGGGAACGCGATACAGTGCTGCGGCTTTATGTGGAAGATTATGTAAATACATATTTAAAACGGTTAAAGCCTACGGCAGGCCAGAACCTGAGGGTAGGACTGCTCCTTGGCAACCGGGAGATCCATGAGGACATGCCCTATGTGTTTGTAGATGGAGCAATGGAAATGGAGATCCTTTCCCAGGAAGGGGAAAAGGTGGTCTTTACAGAGGAAGCGTGGAAAAAGGCATACCAGCAGGTAGAGACCATGTTCCCACGAAGAACAGTTCAGGGCTGGTTTTTGTGCGCCGGAGAAGGGGTTACCTTAAGCCCTTTAAATTACTGGAGGCAGCACAGCCAGTATTTTACAGGGAAAAACCAGCTGATGTATTTAAACAGTGGACTGGACGGGGAAGAAGCTATTTATATTACCTCTTCCGATGGTTTTTACCAGCTGCGTGGATACAGTATTTACTATGAGCGCAACCAGATGATGCAGGATTATATGATCGCAAGGAAAGATATCCTGCGGGAAGAAAGCAAGACCGATGACCGGGCGATCCGGGATTTCAGAAAGAAAATGGACGAGCATAAAACAGCGGCTGTGCGCCAGAGAAGTGCGGTCAGTGTACTTTCCGGGCTTTGCAGTGTGCTGGCAGTCATGGTGCTGGCAGGCGGTGTAGCCATGTTTAATAATTATAAACGGCTTCGTGAAATGGAACAGGTGGTGGCTTCTGTAGATCCGGAAGCAGTGATCCGTGAAGCCAGGGGAAATCTTTCTTCTGTTGCGGGAAGCAGGACAACCGGGGAAACGCCAGTGGAGGTAATTCCGGAGACAATGGCACCAGGGGGATCTACTGCAGGGACAGTGGAAGCTTCTTTAACCAAGGAAACGCCGGATCAGACAGTGCCACCAGTCCAGACACATCAGAACCGGCACAGACGACTGCCGCCCAGACCACCCAGGCCCAGGCAGCCAATGCAGAGGCTTCTTACAAAGTATATGTAGTAGGAGAAGGGGAAACGCTGTACGGGATCTGTTTTAAGGAATACCACAATATCAGAAAACTTCAGGAGATCTGCCAGATCAATTCCCTGACAGATGAAAACAGTATTTATGCAGGTCAGAAGCTGCTTCTTCCTTAAGATATATCAGGACGGAGATTTTTTGTTTTGCAAGGATTGGCTGTCGATTTTCCTGTGAAATGTTGTATACTTAAGCGAGTATGAAGAAAAGAACATTTCACAGGAGACAAGGATGGATAATTCCAGTTTAATGAACCGTGAAAATAAAAAAAGACAATTGAGGCGTCAGATCGTTCCTCCCAGGTATCAGACGGAAGAGGAAAGTGAACAGGCGATCCGCAATGCTCATAAAAAGACAGTCAGGAAGCGACTGGCTGTTCTGGCAGTTGTGGCAGTGCTCTTAGGAGGTGCTGCTTTTGGTATTATTATTATGAGCCGTTATCATTCCTTTTACGATTATCAGGTCGTGTGGGAGAAGAGCCTGGCAGAGGAAAATCAGGAAGCAGCAGTAAAAGGAGAGGGAAGTTTCTGCGAGTATGTAGACTTTGGTGATGGGGTGATCAAATACACCAAAGACGGAGCTTCTTATATTGATGGCAGGGGAAAGACCATCTGGATCCAGAGTTATGAAATGAAATCCCCCTTTGTTTCTGTCAACGGCGAATTTGCTGCCATTGGGGACAAACAGGGAAATTCCATTTATATTTGCGACAGAAGCGGCTGCCAGGGTCAGGCAACCACGGCGCTGCCTATTTTGTCCTTATCTGTATCTGCAAAAGGAGTGGTAGCCTCTGTACAGGAAGACTCCAAAGCAAGTTATATTTATCTTTATAAAAAAGACGGAAGCGCTCTGGATATTTATGTAAAATCCCTTCTTTCAGGAGATGGATATCCGGTGGATGTAAGCCTTTCACCGGGAGGCACCCAGTGGATCACTTCTTTTATGTATCTGGATCAGGGAATGATCAAAAACAAGATTGTATTTTATAACTTTGGTCTTGGAAAAAATGATCCTAAGCGAGTGGTTGGAGTTTTCCTTCCGGAAGATCTGAGCGATGCTATGGCCGGCAGAGTCCGTTTTATGGATGAAAGCCATGCAGTGATCTTTACAGACAAGGGGCTGCAGTTTTTCTCCACCAGAGTGGAAACTTCTCCGGAATCTGTCAATCAGATCCTGTTAGATGAAAATGTGCGCAGCATCAGCTATACTGACAAGTATGCAGGTGTGATAACGGACAACGGGGAAGGTGCGGATCCATATTGTCTTCGGGTCTACCGCCCTGATGGCAGCCAGGTTTTTGAGACTACGTTCAGTTACCAGTATACAGGATTTGATATAGATGGAGATCTGGTCACACTGTATAATGATAATTCCTGCTGTGTTTACAACATGGCGGGAACGGAAAAATTCAGCGGAAGTTTTGATTTTACAGTGACAAAAGTATTGTCCGGACGTTTCCCTGGAACTCTTCTTGTGTTGGGAACACAGAAAATGGAAGAGATCCGGTTAAAGTAAAAGTAGACCATTAACGAACGAACCGCCTGCGACAGCAGGCAGTAGAGCGCAAATGCGTGGGGCGTAAGTTTACGGTAAAATAAAAGAAAGAGAGGATATATACCATGGGGATGAAATGCATCGGTGTTGATATAGGAGGAACCAGTGTAAAGATTGGTCTTTTTGAGACAACAGGAGAATTACTGGACAAATGGGAGGTAAAGACCCGCAAAGAAGACGGCGGTGTGAACATTCTTCCGGATGTAGCTGCATCCATCCGGAAAAAACTGGATGAAAAGGGACTGGATCTGAAGAAAGATGTTGCAGGAGCCGGAATGGGCGTTCCGGGACCTGTTATGCCAGATGGATACGTGGAAGTATGTGTCAATCTGGGATGGCGCGACTTAAACCCACAGGAAGAGTTAAGCCGCCTTTTAGATGGAATTCCTGTAAAGAGCGGAAATGATGCCAATGTAGCTGCCCTTGGCGAAATGTGGCAGGGAGGCGGAAAAGGCTACTCTGACCTGGTCATGGTCACACTGGGAACCGGTGTTGGCGGCGGCGTGATCCTGGATCAGAAGATCATTGCAGGAAAACATGGCCTTGGCGGTGAGATCGGTCACATCCATGTACGGGATGATGAGTGGGAACACTGTAACTGCGGCGGTGTAGGCTGCTTAGAGCAGGTAAGTTCCGCAACTGGAATTGCAAGAGAAGCCAGAAGGACCATGGCAAAATCTGACAAGCCTTCTGCCCTTCGTGAATTTGGGGATAATGTAAGTGCTAAGGATGTGTTGGACGCTGCAAAAGCAGGAGATGAAGATGGCTCTGGAAGTTATGAAGACAGTCAGCCATTATCTGGGACTTGCACTGGCACAGGTAGCTCTGACCGTTGATCCTGAGATTTTCGTTATCGGAGGCGGCGTTTCAAAGGCAGGACAGTTCCTGATCGATATGATCCAGAAGGATTATGATCATTTTACCCCAATCTCTGAAAACAAGGCAAAATTAGGACTGGCAACACTGGGAAATGACGCAGGTATTTATGGAGCTGCAAGACTGGTGCTGTAGAAGAAAATTAAAATCTGGAATAAATAAAACTGAAATAAAGAAAATTGAAATAAAGAAAACCCGCTGATGTGATCGACTCAGCGGGTTTTTTGTGGTCATATGTAATTGAATTGCGGGAGTGCAAAGCACGCAGCAATGAATTAGTGGATCCATGCACCATTTGCGTCTACATTGTAGCCATCTGGTGTAGTGCAGCTTACATACAGGGCGCCGTCAGGAGCCAGGCAGTAATCTACGCCGCCAACATTGATCCATCCGGTAGCCATGTAGCCTTCCGCATCGAAATAGTACCATTTTCCATCTGTTTCCTTCCACTGGGATGCAGGGTAGGAACCATCTGGATTTTGCCACCACCAGCGGATGCCGTCAGCAGCTTTCTGCCAGCCTTCTGGGAAGGTGTTGGTATTATTGTTATCGGAAGTGTTGGAGCCTGGGGTCCAGGAGCTGGAAGATACCCATTTGCTCTTTGCGTTGTTGCTGGCTTTTACGGAACGTACTTTAAAGGTGTATTTGGAACCTGCGCTTACCCAGCTGGAGAAATCATAGCTGGTTCCATATACGGAAACAGTGGAAGCGGAACCATCTGGAGGTGTTACCAGGTTACCGTCTTTATACAGCTGTACCTGGAAATATTTGGCAGAAGAAACATCGCCCCAGGTTGCAGTACCTTCAGAGGAAGCGCTCCATTCTACACTGCCTGGTGCAGCCGCATTGCTCATATCAGCATCTTTATCAAATACAAGGCGGATGTTCAGGATGATGGTAGCGCCGCCGTCTGTTTTTCTTGCGCTTACATATTCTACCTTGTCATAACGGGATTTAATAGAGCTTGCAAGGGTAAGCTTAAAGTTGCTGGAACTGGAACCGGAGAAGGTATATTCATCTTCATCTTCCAGACCAATGCGGATCTCAGCTTCCGGTGGATTGGACTTGCTCCAGTCATCTCCTTCGTCATTGGTAACTTCCACGGAGTCGATGTAGAAATATTCTGTGTTGTCACCGGTAGGAGTTACTTCTACTTCGCCGCCGCTGCTTCCGGAACGGATGTCCGTGTCAATGGTCAGATTGATCTTTCCCACTTTTGTTTTGCTTGCAGCAAAGGTGCAGGGTGCCATGCAGGAAGAAACAAGAAGGGCGGAAAGAAGAACGGCAGTTACTTTTTTAAACGGATCATATTATTCATCGTCCTTTCTTTAAAAAAATTGCCTGAGAGCAGTTTTTGGGAAAAACAAATGTCTGCTAACGCAGCCGCTTGTTTTCTACTTGGCTCATTAAAGTATAACACAGTTCCACCCCTTTTTAAAGCAAAGAACCCCTTAAAAAGGGGCTCTGGAGCAAATCGTAAGGAAAAGTTAAAATATGCCGGTCGTGTAAAAATTTTTATAAAGAGGTAGAACTTGGAAGGGAGAAGATAAACTCAGTTCCTACCCCTTCTGTACTGATCACATCGATATTTTCACCATGTGCTTGGATGATCTCTTTTACAATGGAAAGACCAAGACCGGTACCACGTTTATCTTTGCCTCTGGAAAGATCCGTCTTGTAAAAGCGGTCCCAGATCTTTTTAATGCTGTCTCTGGGAATACCGATGCCTGTATCTTTTACGGAGACAAAGATCTTCTCGTATTTGCTGGATGCCTGGATGTAGATCACAGAGTCATCATGCTGAACTTGATGGCATTGTCGATCAGGTTATAAAGGACCTGCTGGATCTTGCCCATGTCTGCGTAGGCCATCTGGATGTTATCGGAAAATGTAAGGTCAAAGCGGATATGTCTGGAGTCACAGGTTCCTTCAAAGGATGCGGCAGTGTCTTTTATTACCCGATTGATATCAAAATTAGTTCTGGATAAAAACCCTTTTGCATCTAAGGAGTTTAAAGTCAGCATGCTTTCTGTCAGTTTATGAAGGCGCTCTGTTTCAGAAATCACTCTGGATAAGTATTTTTCATACATTTCCGGCGGAATGGTGCCGTCCAAAATAGCTTCCAGATATCCTTTGATGGAGGTCAGCGGTGAACGGAAATCATGGGAGACGTTGGCAATGAAATTGCGCTGGTATTCTTCCATTTTATTCAGCTCATCGGACATATAATTTAGAGTATTGGAAAGGTAGCCCATTTCATCGTGGGTCTTTACCTTGATCCGGTAGTTTAAGTTGCCAGCAGCGTATTCATTGGCACCGGCTGCGATCTTTCGCAGAGGCAGATATACCGTGATGGTAAATACTACAAGGATGATCAGCGACAGGCCAAAGATAATGGCACAGGTCATGTAGAGAATGTCCAAAATATGGCTCTGGGAATTTGCAATCTCACTGATGGGAAGGTGGATGAGCACGTAACCATACGTAGTGTAATTGCCGGTCACAGGAGCGGAAACACTGAGTACATTCTGGTCAAATAACTTGTAATAGGTGCCGATGGTATAAGAACGGTTTCCCGTTGCCGTGGGGTCAAAATCCGGGATGGTGGTATGGACGCGGCTGCCATTTTTACTGTCCATGATCACAACGCCGCTTTTGTTGACCACCCATGTTTCTGTGTGCAGATAGGTGGACACATTTTTTAATTGTGTGGAAAAAAGATCCATATCCTGATGCTGGCCCTGATACATAAGACTGCAGGAAGCCGCAATATCATTTGCCTCATCGTAAAGGGCATTTGCCCGGTCCTTGATCAGATAATCCCGGGTTATACCGGAAGAAAAGGTGGCAATGGTAAGCACGCTTAAAAGGCCGAAGATCAGGTAGCCCAGGACAAATTTGGAATAAAGAGAGCGGGCCATTACATCACCTCTTTACTTCAAACTTGTAGCCAATGCCCCAGACTGTAGTAATGGCCCAGCTGGCGTGATCTTTGATCTTTTCACGCAGTCGTTTGATGTGAACGTCTACTGTACGGGTATCACCAATGTATTCATATCCCCAGATATGATCTAACAGCTGCTCTCTGGTGAAGACCTGGTTGGGAGAGGAAGCTAAGAAATATAACAGCTCCAGCTCTTTTGGAGGCATTTCAATGGAATGACCTTTGTAAATGACGGAATAGTTGGTCAGGTTTACGATCAGGTCCGGGTATTCCACATAATCGCCCTGCTGTTTCGGCTCTGTGATGGCAGCTGCAGGTGAAGCCTGATAACGGCGCAGGACTGCTTTTACCCTGGCTACCAGTTCCTTGGAGTCAAATGGTTGATCATGTAGTCATCAGCACCCAGTTCCAGACCAAGGACTTTGTCAAAGATCTCACCTTTGCGGAAAGCATGATGGATCGGCACCTGGGAACTGGAGCGCAGCTCTCTGCATACCTGATAGCCGTCCATACCTGGAAGCATCAGGTCTAAAAGTACCAGATTTGGTTTAAATTCCGGGAAACGCTTTAAGGCTTCTTCCCCGTCGCCTACGATCATGGTTTCATAACATTCTTTCATCAGATAAAGCGAGATCAGCTCTGCGATGTTGGCATCATCATCTACAATGAGTATCCGCTGTTTTTCTGCCATTACAATTTACCTCCCTAAAAGTTAGATTATGTTCCTATTTGAATGTAACAATAGTAACACCGGTTCCGCCTTCGCCAAATTCGCCCAGACGGAAGTCTTTTACATATTTTAACTGTTTTAAACGCTTGTGGCAGGCAGTCTTTAAGGCGCCGGTACCTCTTCCGTGTACCACGCGTACACTTGGCAGGTGGGCCAGATAAGCGTCATCTAAGTATTTCTCCATAGTAGGAACTGCTTCGTCTGTTGTCATACCGATCAGATTGACTTCCGGTGAAACAGAGAAGGACTTGGACATCTTGATCTGTCCGGAGCCGGAATTAGAGCCTTTTGCCTGTGAAAAGGTCTTTTTGGATTTGCTGATTCCTACACCGGAAACAGCACCGTAGGAACGGGAAGAACCATCTCCTAAGGTAGCGCTGATATCGTCTTCACGGATCAGTTCAATATCACGGATATTGACCTTGGAACGCAGGATACCCATCTGTACAAACAGGTTTCCGGTGCTGTCTGGAAGGGAACTGACAGTACCTTTTAAGTTCATGGAAAGGACTTTTACGCCGTCACCGATCTTTAACTTCTTGGCAGAAACAGGCTGGCTTGGACCTTTGGCCTTTACTGCCAGTTTGTCGTCTGTTTTCTTTAACTGCTCACGCAGTTTGGTCCTCTGGGCCTCTAATTCTTTGTTAATGCCGGAGTCAGCAGCCAGTTTGTTGATCTGGCGGATGGTCTGGTCGGCAGTCTCTTTTGCTTCACGAAGGATGCGCTGTGCCTCTTCTGTTGCATTGCGGATCACCTTGTCCTTGCGCTCATCCAGATGCTCTTCCTTGCGGGTGAGGCGGGATTTTAACTGGGCGATCTCCTCTTTATAGGAACGGATCTCTTCCTGTTCTTTTTCAATGGTCACACGGCTGTTTTCCAGGCTGGTAAGCAGGTCCTCAAAGGACTCATCTTTTGCTTCCAGATGGTTCTTTGCATCTTCAATAATGTAGTCCGGCAGTCCAAGTTTTTTGGAAATAGCAAACGCATTACTCTTTCCCGGAACACCGATCAGCAGGCGGTAGGTCGGCTGCAGTGTTTCTACGTTAAACTCGCAGCATGCATTTTCCACGCCTGGGGTAGTAAGTGCAAATACCTTTAATTCGCTGTAATGGGTGGTTGCCATGGTACGGCATTTCATATTGTGTAAAAATGACAGCATGGCAATGGCAAGGGCAGCACCTTCTGTTGGGTCGGTACCGGCTCCCAGCTCATCGAAAAGGCAGAGGGAACGGGAGTCTGCTTCCTCTAAAATACGTACCGTATTGGTCATGTGGGCGGAGAAAGTACTTAAACTCTGCTCAATGCTCTGCTCATCACCGATATCAGCAAATACATTGTCGAATACAGCTAATTCAGAACCTTCCCAGGCCGGAATGTGAAGTCCCGCCTGTCCCATTAAGGTGAAAAGACCTACGGTTTTTAAGGAAACGGTCTTACCGCCGGTATTAGGACCTGTTACGATCAGCAGGTCAAAGTCTTTTCCAAGCCATACATTGATAGGTACTGCTTTTTTCTGGTCCAGCAATGGGTGGCGTCCGTCCTTGATATTGATGTAGCCCTTATCATTGAAAATTGGGGCTGTGCAGCGGTACTGGTGGGAAAGTGCAGCTTTCGCAAAAATGAAATCCAGCTGTGCTAACAGTGCCATGTCCATCTGCAGTTCTTCAATATGAGGAGCTGTCTGGTTGCTTAAAGAAGCTAAAACAGTCTCGATCTCTTTCTGCTCCTGGATCTCCAGTTCGCGGATCTCATTGTTTAATTTTACAATGGCTATTGGTTCAATAAAAGGGTAGAACCTGTGGCAGACTGGTCATGGACCATGCCGGATACTTGGCTTTTGTACTCTGATTTAACAGGGAGACAGTACCGGCCGTCACGCATGGTGATCACAGCGTCCTGTAAATAGGTACGGTGGGAGTTCAGGATAGAGTTCAACTGGGTATGGATACGGTCTGCGCAGGCTTTTAAGGAACGGCGCACATGGGACAGGCCGGGACTTGCATCATCAGCGATCTCATCTTCGGAAAGGATGCAGCGCTTGATCTCATTATTCACTGGTGTAAGCGGCTCTAAGGCCTGGAATAACGGGTCTAAGGAGTCAGGCACATATTCCTCGGCTGCTGTCTGTTTCGGTGGCTGCTGACCTGGAAAACGTGGTGTAAAGGTGTTTTCCGGGACGTCCTGACGGCCGTAGGCTTTTGCACGGGCAGCAACTGTAAGAACAGAGCTGATAGAAAGCAGTTCGCTGATGCTTAAAGCACTGCCGATCTCCAGGCGCTTTAAAGAACTGCCGATGTCCCGCAGGCCGGAGAAGGAGACAGTGCCTTTTAAGCGGACTCTGTCAGCCGCGTCGGTGGTCTGCGCCTGCCAGGTACGAACTTCTTCCAGGTCAGAAGATGGCACAAGATCCCGGCAGAGGGCTTTACCCAGTGGGGAAGCCGCATGGGACTCCAGCTGGGCGATGATCTTTGTATATTCTAAAGTTTTTAAGGCTTTTTGGTTCATAAATGTTGGTTCCTCCGAGTGATAGGAAAATAAGCGCTTGTTTTTTCTTTGCGCCTTTACATTATACCAGTAAACATTCTGTTTTACTACGGGAAATTTCTTAGGTGGTGCGGGGAGAAAACCCAGTAAGACGGGCACTTTTGGCGCAAGAATCCCATAGAACATCTTGCATAATAGCAGGAAGAACCTTATAATAGGAATAAGATTCTTCGCAAGGAGGAACGCAATGGCGGATAAGCGTACAGATAAGGATGACAACGTAAAAGAAGAGCGTTCCTGGCAGTTTATCCAGGAGAAGATCGTGCGTCAGCCGTTATCAAGAAGGCAGATCGTCAGATATATTATATTGACTGTTATTTGTGCAGTACTGTTTGGGACCATATCGGCGGTTTGTTTTACAGTTACGAAAACGGTAGTCAGAAAGATAATGGGACAGGAAAAATAGAAGAAAGCCGTTCCATTACAATACCGAAAGATGAACCGGAAACATCAGCTCCGGTACAGCAGACTCAGGAAGCTTCAACAGAAGAGACAGAACCGGTAGAAGAGAAAGTTCGTTCAGAGCTGGAAAAATATCCATATTCTCTGGAAGATCTGAACAAGATGTACGGAAATTTAAGGACACTGGTATCAGAAGCAGATAGTTCCATTGCTGCGATCCATTCCATCCAGCATGAAAAAAGACTGGTTTGATAACCCGATCGAAACCACAGGACAGTTTTCAGGTGTTGTGATCGATGCCAGAAAAGAAGAAGTTCTGATCCTGGCACCAACAGAAGCAATAGAGACAGCAGACTCTCTGGAAGTTGCATTTTCAGACAGTGCCGTTCTTCCTGGAGCTGTAAAAACAGACAGACTCCCGGATGGGACTGACCATGATCCGTGTAGATGCTACTTCACTGGATGATGCACAGTTTGAGAAGATAAAACCGGTAAAACTGGGAAATTCCTATGGGGTCAGACAGGGAGATCTGGTTATATCCATGGGTTCACCGGCAGGTATGGTACACTCCAGCAGCTATGGTTTCATTTCCTATATAGCTAAAAATGTACAGATGACAGATGGAAATGCCCGTGTTCTGTATGCGGATATCAAAAGTAAGGCAGATGCAGGGACTTTCCTGTTTAATACAGAGGGAGAACTGGTTGGCTGGGCCACAGACCGCTATGAGCAGGATGTGGATACAGGCATGAAAACATTTATGTCCATTTCTGATTATAAAGGAGCTCTGGAACTTTTAAGTAATGGGATCCAGGTGCCTTATTTAGGCATTGAAGGTCAGGAAGTTACTTCAGAAATGGAAAAAAATGGAATGACATCTGGTATTTATATGATCGCGGCAGCTGCCGAAAGTCCTGCCTATAATGCCGGACTTCAGCCTGGTGATATTTGTCCGGGATCAATGATATTAAGATCGAGGGAATGAAGAATTTCCAGGCCCAGGTGGAAAACTCCATGTAGGAGACCGCATTACAGTAACAGTCCAGAGAAACAATGGAAAAGATGAGTACAAAGAGATTGAATTTGAAGTAACAGTGGGAGCCAGGTAGGAAAGGTGCCGGGCTCTCTTTTATGGAAAAAATCAAAATTAGAAAAGATGAGGTAAGAAAATGAGATATATCGAAACCTTCCGTGAAGGTATGCACGTATCTGATGTGTATTTATGTAAAAATAAGCAGATCCAGCTTACAAAAAATGGAAAAGAATATGGCAACCTGGTCCTTCAGGACAAGACAGGAACCATTGATGCCAAGATCTGGGACTTAAATTCTCCTGGTGTTGGAGACTTTGATACCATGGATTATGTTTGCATTGAAGCAGATGTGACCTTATTCCAGAACTCCAACCAGTTAAATGTACGCCGCATCCGCAAGGCAGGAGAAGGAGAGTATATAGAGTCTGATTATCTGCCTGTATCCAAGCGGGATATCGGAAAAATGTATGAAGAGCTTCTGGCATTTATCAAGAGCGTAAAGAACCCGTACTTAAACCGCCTGCTGTCCAGCTTTTTTGTAGATGACGCTTGCTTTGCAAACATTCCAGTTCCATTCTGCAGCAAAGACCGTTCATCATGGTTTTGTAGGCGGACTGTTAGAGCATACGTTAAGTGTTACAAAGCTGTGTGATTATTACGCAGGATATTATAAAGAGTTAAACCGTGATCTGCTGATCACAGCGGCTATTTTCCATGACATCGGCAAGACAAAAGAACTGTCCCGTTTCCCGGAAAATGATTATACCGATGACGGACAGTTACTGGGCCATATCATCATTGGCACGGAAATGATATCAGACCGTATGAAGGAGATCGAAGGTTTTCCGGCAAGTATTGCAGTTGAGTTAAAACACTGTATCCTGGCACATCACGGGGAGCTGGAATACGGTTCTCCTAAGAAGCCGGCCTTACTTGAGGCACTGGCACTGAATTTTGCAGATACGACAGATGCAAAGATGGAGACCATGATCGAGGCATTAAATGCTGGTGGCGAAATCAAGGGATGGTTGGGATTTAACCGTTTCTTAGACTCTAATATCCGCAGAACAACGGAGTAAAATAGAAATATGGAAAAAAATCAGGAATTTACAGTATCCATTGAAGATATGAGTGAAGACGGCGCAGGGATCGGCAAACTGGATGGTTATATCTGGTTCATCAAAGATGCAGTGATCGGAGATGTAGTCCGTGCCCGTGCCATGAAAATGAAGAAAAATTACGGGTTTGCAAGGTTGATGGAGATCCTTACGCCGTCAGAGGCAAGAGTAGAGCCCAAGTGCCCGGTTGCCCGCCAGTGCGGCGGCTGCCAGCTTCAGGCTATGTCCTATGAAGAGCAGCTGAAATTTAAAGAGCGTAAGGTAAAAAACCACCTGTTAAGGATCGGAAAGTTTAAGGAAGATGAGATCCATATGCTTCCCATCATGGGAATGAAAGAGCCGTGGCGTTACCGCAACAAAGCACAGTTTCCGTTTGGGTTGGATAAAAATGGAAATATTGTGGCTGGATTTTATGCAGGCCGTACCCATGACATTATTGAGTGTGAAGACTGTCTGTTAGGTGTGGAAGAAAATAAGGATATTTTAGGCATTATCAAAGGATTTATGAGAGTCCATGGGATCCGCCCTTATGATGAGACGACCCATAAGGGCTTAGTGCGTCATGCACTGATCCGCAAAGGCTTCCATTCCGGTGAGATCATGGTCTGTCTGGTGATCAATGGAAAAGATATTCCGGCAAAGGAACAGCTGGTAGAAGAACTGTGCCAGGTGAAAGGCATGACCAGCATTTCCTACAGCATCAATCAGGAAAAGACCAATGTGATCATGGGAAAAGAGATCGTAAATTTATATGGCCCTGGTTACATCACTGATAATATTGGAAATGTGACCTATCAGATCTCTCCGTTGTCCTTTTATCAGGTCAATCCGGTGCAGACGGAAAAATTGTATGGAACCGCCCTGGAATATGCGGGACTGACCGGAAATGAAACAGTCTGGGATCTGTACTGCGGAATAGGAACCATTTCCCTGTTTTTAGCCCAGAATGCAAAGAAGGTCTACGGTGTTGAGATTGTTCCCCAGGCCATTGAAGATGCCAGAAGGAATGCTGCCTTAAATAACATTACCAATGCAGAATTCTTCACCGGAAAGGCAGAGGAAGTCCTTCCGGAACAGTATGAAAAGAACAAAGTCTACGCCGATGTCATCGGAGTAGACCCCCCAAGAAAAGGCTGCGACCAGGTCTGCCTGGATACCATTTTAAAAATGGCACCCGAAACGGGTGGTTTATGTCAGCTGCGACTCCTCTACGCTGGCAAGAGATTTAAGATATCTTGCAGATGGCGGGTATGAAGTAGAGAAGGTAAGATGCTGCGATATGTTTGGGCAGAGTTGTCATGTTGAGACGGTTGTTCTTTTGACCCAACAGAAGCTGGATGACACGATAGAGATCGACTTAGACCTGGACGAGCTGGATGCCACCAGTGCCGAGTTGAAAGCAACCTATCAGGAAATCAAAGATTATGTGTTGAAAGAATTTGGCTTGAAGGTTTCAAGTTTATATATTTCTCAGGTAAAACGCAAATGTGGAATTGAAGTGGGAGAAAACTATAATCTTCCAAAATCAGAAAATGCAAGAGTTCCACAATGCCCGAA
>ENA-OPZN01000375-OPZN01000375.1-human-gut-metagenome-genome-assembly--contig:-NODE-375-length-14733-cov-5.582911_pt1 | contig 14733 bp, 16 predicted proteins | sample MGYA00242483_ERZ504503 | MGnify/ENA primary metagenome ERZ504503 (study PRJEB26092, sample SAMD00036285) | human gut metagenome | host: Homo sapiens | study: EMG produced TPA metagenomics assembly of... | reverse complement strand
AAGGAATCTATCTAAATGAAAAATAATATTATCCAAAGCTGTAATATAAAGTAATGTAAGTAAACAATTGATATACAGTGATACAAAAATAGCAGCTTTGGATAATAATTTACTTGTGATAAGAAAAACCTTCTATTATGAGCAAAAAGATTGTAACATTTGGAGAAATCATGCTCCGTCTTACCACTCCCGATAACTTGCGCATCCAGCAAAGCCGTGACTTTCTGGTTAACTATGGAGGAAGCGAAGCTAACGTAGCCATCTCCATTGCCAACTTTGGCGGAGAGGTAGAATATATTACCCGATTACCGGACAATGCACTGGGAGAGACTTGTATCGCAGAGCTCCGTTCTCACAATATCGGAACAAAACACATTCTTTTCGGTGGACACCGCTTAGGTACCTATTACATGGAGAAAGCTGCTGCTATGCGTAACTCCAACGTTATCTACGACCGTGAGAACTCCTCATTCTCAGAACTGAAGCCCGGAATGATTAACTGGCGCGAGATTTTCAAAGACGCAGCCATCTTCCACTGGTCGGGAATTGATGCCGCACTGACTCCCGGATTGGCAGAGGTGTGCAAGGAAGCCATCGGCATAGCCAAGGAAATGGGACTGACCATCTCATACGACATCAACTACCGGAAGAACTTATGGAACTACGGAAAAACAGCCCAGGAAGTATTACGCCCGCTCATGACCAGCAGTGACATCATGTTCGGAAGTGAAGGTGAATATGCTCTCGTTACGGGAATTCCTGCTCCCGGCTTCAAGGCCACCCGAAGCGGTGAAAATACGATACTGCAGCGTATGAGAAGTTCTGTAAGGAAATCAGCCAGCAGATTCCAAACTGCAAATACATCTACATCGCCCTGCGCAATGTAATGAGTTCAGAACACCACACTTTTGCCGGAGTGCTTTACGCACAGGGAGAAATGAAATATACCCGCGTGTTCGATATTGACAACGTAATTGACTGTGTGGGAGTAGGCGATGCGTTCTGCGGTGCCATGCTTTATGCACAGAATGCATACGAAGACAACCAGAAACGTGTGGACTTCTCTACGGCTGCTTCCGTACTGAAGAATACGATTGCCGGCGACTATAACATGGTGAAAGTATCCGAAGTAGAAGGTCTGCTTGCTCGTCAGGAAAGTGGAGAAGTTGCCCGATAACTTACAATACAAACTCTATAAAAATTCAGGCGCTGAGAATGAACGTTCTTCCTCAGCGCCTGAATTATTTCTTACCCTCTTCAAACAGTATCATACCGAAGTTTCCCCTTCAATATACTGTTCCAGGAACATATTTTCTCCATCGAAAACCGCATACGAGAATTCGGTAATCCAGTCTCCCAGAATCATCATACGCGATGAACGGCTTAACATCAAATCCAGCATAATGTGACGATGCCCGTAAATAAAGTAATTAATGTCCGGATGGCTCTTTAAATACTCTTTAGAGAATAGTACCAGCGGTTCCTTATCCTCTCCCATATAATCAGGCTCACGCCCACCTTCCCTCTTCAGGCGACTGTGTTTGGCCCATTCCAGTCCAAACTCCACGCTCCATCGCGGATGAAGCATCGAGAACAATCGCTGCAAGGTCTTGCTGTGAAACATTGTGCGCAGCAACTTGAACTTACGGTCATTATCGCCCAGTCCGTCACCGTGTCCTAAGAAAAACTCTTTCCCGTAAATCTCACAGGTCAGCGGCTCACGGTGCAGGATGACGCCGCACTCCTTTTCCAGATAGTCTCCACACCAGATATCATGGTTACCGATAAAAAAATGTACTTCCACTCCCAAATCAGTCAGCTCCGAGATTTTTCCCAGAAAGCGGGTATAGCCTTTGGGAACCACCAGCTTGAACTCATACCAGAAATCGAACATGTCGCCCAGCAAGTAGACGGCTGCTGCCCGATGCTTGATACTGTCCAAAAAATTCACCAGCCTGCGCTCCTGCGTACGCCCGTGTGCAATGGCCCTCGAACCCAAGTGCGCATCCGAAAGAAAATACACATTCTTCATCGCATCCATAAGCCTTTTCTTACAAAAATCCTAATTCCAGTTTTGCCTCCTCGGTCATCATATCCTTGTCCCATTCCGGTTCAAAGACCAGATTGACCGTAGCGGCAGTCACTCCTTCCACCGATTCTACTTTCTGACGCACATCTTCCATAATGAAATCAGCTGCCGGACAGTTCGGGGCGGTCAAAGTCATGTCGATGGTCAATTCTCCGTTTTCCTGAAGGTCTATCTTATAAATCAAGCCCAGGTCTATACGTTTACCGGTATTTCCGGGTCGTATACGGTCTTCAACATATCTATGATTTTTTCCTCAATCTTCAACTTCGTTTCGTTGTCCATAATCTTTAATCTTTCAATCTTTATTCTTTCCGCAAACTTAGGGAAAAATCTCCATTTTTTCATCTTCGGCCGATAAAAAAAGACACTAAAGGCGGCCTTCATCTCCATAACTGTAATAATCGCCGTCCGAAACCACCACATGGTCGAGCAAGCGGATGTTCATGGTACGTGCAGCTTCCAGCAGCGCATGGGTCAGGCGGTCATCATCCTGACTCGGACGAATGTTTCCAGAGGGATGGTTGTGACAAAGAATCATGGAAGTGGCCCGTTTCAAGAGTGCCTCACGCAAGATACAACGCACATCGACCTGCGTGGAGGCCAGTCCTCCCCGACTAATTTTAACCGTATCAATCACCTTGGCTGCCTGATTCAGCAGCATCACCCAGCATTCTTCCACCGGCAAGTCGCACATCAAGGGATGAAAGAAGGCATATACATCCTGCGAGCTGGTGATTTTCTTGCGCTCAGAAGGTTCTTCCTCTCTTCTGCGCTTCCCCAATTCAGAGGCAGCCAGAATGGTCACGGCCTTCGCCGGACCAATTCCTTTATAGCGACAAAGGTCTTCCACCGTATATTTTCCCAACTCACTCAAACGGTTGTGACAGTCATCCAGCACCTTCCGCATCAGTTCTACCGCTGTTTCTTCTGTATTGCCGGAACCTATCAGGATGGCCAGCAACTCGGCATTGCTTAAAGCAGCCGGACCATGCAGCATCATTTTTTCCCGCGGACGGTCTTCTTCTGCCCACTGGGTAATGTTCAGTTTCTCGTTCATGCATCAATCTCTTAATAAAAACACCGACGAGCTACCGAACATCTTATTGGAGACAATGTCTTATTTATAAAATGTCTTTTCGAAAGCCGAGAAGGACTTTCCGCCACATATACAACGTTTCCACCACGCCCGCAAAAAGCCGGAACCGTAGCCCGTCAATTGTATAAACGCAGCAATGACAGATAGTGCACCAATTTTTATACTTTTATTGCGAATAGAAGCATCTATAAAAATAATCACAGCAAACAAAGCTAGCAGAAGCAAGCTCCACGGACAGATAAACGCAGCCAGCAACACCAGCACGACTCCTACCGTAAATACAGCCGGAAGCAGATGCACGAGCTTCAATGATTCAGGGTATTTCTTATACAAATCAATGCGGGCGATACCGGAATTGTGTACCTGCTTGAAAAACTTTTTCAAATCCGTACGACGCTTATGCCATACCCAGGCTTCCGGAAACAGACGGCAACGGTAACCTCCTTTAAAAATACGGATACTGAAATCAATGTCTTCGCCAAAACGCATTGCAGAGAATCCGCCCAATGCCTTGTACACCTCGGCACGGACTCCCATGTTAAAACTGCGGGGATAAAATTTGTCCATTTTCTTCTTGCCGCCCCGGATACCTCCCGTGGTAAAGAAAGAAGTCATGGCATAATTAATGGCTTTCTGTACATCCGAAAAAGAATCGTGTGCCCGATCGGACCTCCGAACGCATCTGCAGGTTCTCGCTGGAGTTCCGCTTCCACCGCAGCCAGGTACGTTTCGGGCAGGATACAGTCTGAATCCAGAATCAGCAGATACTCTCCGCGACTGCGCTCTGCCGCATAGTTGCGCGTCTGTCCTGGTCCTGAATTCGGTTTCTCAAAATAGTGCACATCCAGCATTTCCGCGTACTTCTCGACCACCAGCTTGCAAGGAATGGCCGAACCGTCTTCCACGACCACCACTTCAAAATCTCTGTACGTCTGACCGCATAAACTCTGCAACAGCTCATCCACTTCATCCGGACGGTTGTATACCGGAATCACCACAGAATACTTCGGATTCATCTTTTATCCTCCTTTAATCTTTTTCAATTAATACCGTAGCATAGGCTGAAATACCTTCCTCACGTCCGGTAAATCCTAATTTTTCTGTAGTAGTGGCCTTGATGGACACGTCGTCCACATCCACCTCCATCACCCGTGCCAGCACTTCCTGCATCTCCGGAATAAACTTTTTCAATTTCGGACGTTCGGCACACACCGTGGCATCCACATTACCTACCCGATATCCCTTTTCAGCAATCAGTTTCACCGTCTTTGCCAGCAGAATCTTACTGTCAATGTTCTTGAAGTCAGCTGAATTGTCCGGGAAATGATAACCAATGTCACGCATGTTGGCAGCTCCCAACAAGGCATCGCAAATGGCATGAATCAACACATCGGCATCCGAATGCCCCAGCAAGCCCATTTCATGTTCCAGACGAATACCGCCCAGCCAAAGTTCACGCCCTGTCACTAACTTGTGCACGTCGAATCCAAATCCTACTCTTATCTTCATCGTATGTAAAAATCAAGAAGTTTTTCATTTTCCAAAAATCCCTCCAGGTGGTTCCCGATTTGCACGGGACCTACTCCCACCGGTGTACCGGTAAACAACAAGTCACCGATTTTCAACGTACAGAAACGGCTCACATAAGCAATAATCTGGTCTACAGAGAACAGCATATCAGCTGTATTGCCCTGCTGCACCGTCTTTCCGTCAATATTCAGATGGAAATTCACTTTCTGTATGTCACCCAGCTTTTCCACCGGCACCCAGTCGCCAATGGCAGCCGAACTGTCAAAACCCTTGCACAGTTCCCAAGGCTTTCCTTCGGCACGGAACTTACGCTGCAAATCACGGGCTGTAAAATCGATACCTACCGTCACAGCATCGTAATAGCGATGAGCAAAACGTTCGGAAATATTTTTTCCCAAACGGCAGATACGCACCACCATTTCCGTCTCGTAATCCACTTGTTCACAAAAATCGGGAATAAAAAAAGGCTTGCTGTCTTTCAGCAAGGCAGAATCCGGCTTCATAAAATAACCGGTTCCTGGGGCAAGGCTTCTCCTGCATGCAACTCATGGCAATGCAGGCTATAGTTCATGCCTATAGCAATAATTTTCATGGAGTTATTTCTTTATAATTTCATTCAAACGGTTGAACATCACTGCCAGATGTGCATACAGTGACGTGTTTTGTACGACAATCGTTTCCGGCACACGGATACGGAAGGGGGTAAAGTTCCACACAGCCTGAATACCCCCGGCCACCATCTTGTCCGTAATATCCTGAGCAATGTTGATGGGTACGGTCAGCACACCAATTTTCACCCCGTCCTTTGCCCGACGTTCTTCAAACTCGTCGGTATGATAAATGGGAATTCCCTCTACGGTCGTACCCACCAGATTCGGGTTAATGTCAAATGCCCCTACAATCTGCAGTCCGAAATGTGACAGACCGGAGTCTCTGAGCAATGCTCCTCCCAGACTTCCCACACCAAACAGGTACGCCTTATGCAAATTCGTGAAACCTAAAAAGTCCTCCAGTACCTGAATCAGCAAGTCCACTTCATAGCCCACTCTTGTGCGTCCGGAAATATCTACATACGACAAGTCTTTGGCAATCTGCGAAGCATCGATATTTATCTGTCTGGAAATCTGTGTAGAAGATACATACTTCTCCCCTTTCTCTTTCATCAGCTTTGCATTCGAAAGATACCACGGGAGTCTGCGTAAAGTAGGCTCAGGAATCTTGTCCGTCATTTTACGACTTCGTACCGCCATTCGGAGTGTGTTCAATTAATCAATAATGCAAAATTAAACTATTTCTTGTAAACCCTGAACACGATTCCTGAAAAATGTCATACCTTTGAAGCAGATTAAATTAAATTCACATGAAAAAGAACGACTGGAAAGACCGTCTGAACATTGTATATTCCACGAACCCAGACTTCAGCTATCAGCTTGACGAAGAGGAAGAGCCGGCAACTGTCGACCCGAAACAACAGAAACTAAGGGTCAGTATCGAGAAAAAAGGACGAGGCGGCAAGACCGTTACCGTCATATCCGGATTTATCGGTTCGGAAGATGATTTAAAAGAACTGGGAAGACTGCTCAAAACCAAATGTGGTGTGGGAGGTGCCGTAAAAGACGGTGAAATTCTCATTCAGGGAGAGTTCAAACAACGCATAATCGACCTGCTGAAAGCAGAGGGATTCAGCCAGACAAAATAGGCACATAAAAACGCCTTTACGTTTAAGACAAAACGTCAAAGCGTTTTAGTCAAAATGCACTTGCGTTTGAAAGAAAACGTCCTTGCGTTTTTCTTCAAACGCAAGGACGTTTTTTCCAGGTTATCTTAAACTTCTTATTTTGAAGCAATTACTTTATCCAGCAAAGTAGCAAGTTCTTTCACTTTTTCCGGATTTTGCGATGCCACATTTTCTTTTTCCGTAGGATCTTTGCGAAGATTATACAACTGAGGTTCAGGCGCGTTACCCAGTTCAGTCTTGGTCCAGAATTCCAATGCAGGCTTATCACTGGGCTGAAGATATTTCCATTCACCCTGAATAATAGCCAGCGTATTGTTCAGGTTCTGTTCTACTACGTATTCACGGTCAGACTGTTCCTTTCCAATCAAAGCCTGCGAACGTGCATGACTGTCGGGAGCCACTCCTTTAGCCAACGGCATTTCCATGATTTCTGCCAGCGACGCAAACACGTCAATCTGAGAGAACAATCCCTGTTGCTTGCAAGGCTGCTGAATAGCTGCCGGCCAGCGTACAATAAACGGTACACGAGTTCCTGCCTCATACAAACTGTATTTTCCTCCACGGTAAATACCCATCGGCGTATGTCCGTTCAACATTTCGCGAGCCTGGTCCTGATAACCGTCGTCAATCACCGGACCGTTGTCGCTGGTGAAAATAAACAAGGTGTTATCGGCAATACCCAGACTATCCAGTGTATTCATAATCTCACCAATGGTCCAGTCTAACTGAAGGATTACGTCACCACGGGTACCGAGACCACTCTTTCCGGCAAAACGCGGATGAGGAATACGCGGCACATGTACATCCTGTGTACCCATGTACAAGAAGAACGGTTTATCGGTAGACGAACAGATAAAGTTCTTCGCTTTTTCTGTGATGACATCGGCAATTTCCTCGTCATTCCACAAGGCAGACTTACCTCCCGTCATCCATCCGATACGAGGAATACCGTTGATAATGGTATTGTTATGTCCCTGACTAGGTTTCAGTTTCACCAGTTCCGGATTCTCTTCACCCGTAGGCCAGTCGCCCACCTTATGGTCATAGCTGACAGTAATCGGATCGGAAGGATCCAGTCCGGCCACTCTTCCGTTTTCCACAAACACACAAGGCACACGGTCTACCGTAGCCGGAATGATAAATTCATAATCAAATCCGATACTCTGGGTATTCGGTTTGATGAGCCCGTTAAAATTAGTTCCTCCAACAGGTCCCAGTCCCAAATGCCATTTTCCGACCGCACCGGTATGATAGCCCGCTTCATGGAACACATCAGCCAGTGTGACACATGTAGTATCAATAATCAGCTCAGAATTACCCGGAGCGATACCTGTATTTTCCTTTCTCCACGGATAACATCCAGTCAACATACCGTAACGCGACGGAGTACTCGTAGCCGAAGTTGCATAGGCATTGGTAAACTGTACTCCCTGAGCCGCCAGTTTATCAATGTTCGGCGTAGAAATCTTCGTAGCCCCGTAACAACTCAAATCACCGATACCCAGGTCTCCGAATAAATAAAAATCACATTCGGACGCTTCAGGTTAGGAGCTTCCTGCTTCTGCGCCTGACCACATCCGGCCAGTCCCGCCAATCCGGAAAGGGCAGAAATACAAACTAAAAGGTCTTGTTTCATCTTTTTATATTTAGGTTAGTAAAATACACGTCATTCTTCTCCCTGCCGGTAAGCCATCGGTGTCAGTTGATATGCCTTCTTGAAAAGCTTACTGAAATAGCGGGGTGAACTGAATCCTGTCTGATCGGAAATCTGGGTTACATTCAGCTCCGGATTGTTCCGCAAAAGGAAGGCCGCTTTTTTCAATCGTAAGGTAATAAAGAAGTCATTAGGCGTCTGGCCAGTAATTGCCTTAATCTTTGCATACATTCTCGTACGCGAAACCAGCATTTTCTGGGCCAGCATATCAATGGTAAAATCAGAATCATCCAGATGCTGCTCAAATACAGCAATTACCTCGTCAAGGAATTCCTTATCCAGCGGATTCGTAGCCAACACCGGAGTCTCCACTGTAGGTTGCTTGGTGAAATACTCCTGCAACTTACGGCGGTTATTCACCAGATTGTTACAACGGAATACCAGCAAACGAGAATCAAAAGGTTTCGTGATGTAATCATCTGCTCCGATTTTCAATCCTTCCAGATTCTGTTCTATTTCAGTACGGGCCGTCAGCAACACCACCGGAATGTGACAGGTATCCAGGTTTCCTTTCAATTGCTTCACCAACTCAATACCCGACATGCGCGGCATCAGCACGTCGCTCAATATAATATGCGGAGAAGCCTCCTCTACCTTTTCCAGCGCATCCTGCCCGTCGACTGCAGTCGTCACTTCATACATTCCCTCGAACAACTCGGCCAGCATACGACGAATAGAATCGTTATCTTCTACAATCAAGATGTGAGGACGGAAACCTTCTTTTTCTCCTACGAAAGTTTCTTCTGTCTCAAAGGTTTTCTCAGATAATTCCGTATCTAATTCTTTTTTCTGCTCATCAAGCGTCAACTGGCTGACTATAGTATTTTCTCCTTCTTCAATAATTTCATCCGCAGTATAAAGTTCCTTGCCCAATGGTATACGTACAATAAACTTAGCCCCCTTACCCTGGGCGCTTTCCACAGAAATCTTTCCATGGTGAAGTTCCACGATACCTTTGGTCAAAGCCAGCCCAATACCCGTTCCTGCATTAATCTCTGTATCCACTGAACTTTGATAAAAACGGTCGAAAATCTTATCAATGTCCGCCGGCTGAATGCCACTGCCATTATCTTCCACTGAGAACCATGCTTCTTCATCGGTCTTGCCAACTTCCATGACAATTCTACCTTGGGAAGGTACGTGCTTCACGGCATTCGACAACAGGTTGTTTATCACCTTGCGCATCTGTTTCCAGTCGAACCATAGTTCTATTTCATCCTGCGACTTGTGAAATTCCAAATGTATCTGCTTGCTTTCGGCATAAGGCTGGAAAAGCAAATAAGTCTCATTCAGGAAGTTGACCAGGTTCATTCGACACACCTTCAATTTCATCTTTCCCTGTTCCTGCTTCCGGAAGTCCAGCAACTCACCTATCAGTTCCTTTAACTGCACTCCGCTCTTATAAGCCAACAATACATTTGAATAAACAGAAGGAGAAAGCTGAGAGGTCTGCATCAGTTTTTCCAACTGCCCGATGATAAGGGTAAGCGGAGTACGAAACTCATGCGAAATACTGGTAAAGAAACGCAACTTATTCTGATTCAGGCGCTCTATATCTTGCAAATGGCGCTGTTCATAGGTCAGTGACGCCTGTAGTTTTACACGGCTCTGATACATCCGCATCAAATAATACACGATTCCTCCTACTATCAGGGCATAAAGCAGAAAAGCCCAGTTTGAAGCATAAAATGGAGGTTTTACCACAATTTCCATGCTGATGGGACTGCTTAGGCTCTTCGGATTGGACGAACGCACCCACAATGTATACGTTCCCGGATTTAAGTTCGTATAGGTAATAACAGGACGATCTCTCACCATGGTCCACTCCTTGGAGAAACCTTCCAACAGATATTCCATTGGTTCCTTATTCTCCGGGATATAGTTATTGGTAGCAAAATAAATGCTGAACATATTCTGGTCGGCACGCAAAGTAATTTGTGACGTATGGTTCAAAGCACGCTTTAAAATACCAGAAGCATCATTGACTTTTATTTCCTTGCCATTTACTACCAGACGGCTCCACATAATAGAATAAGGCTTCGAACGGTAATTTAAGCTGTCAAGGGCAAACATCACCATTCCGGAAGTACCACCTAAGAACACCTCTTTCTTCTTTGACATGAATAAGGCATTCTCATTTAAAGAATACATCGGGAAACCATTCTCCGACAAATAGTTGCGTATAACTCCTTTACGGTAATCAAAGCAGGAGAATCCCTGATTGGTTATCATCAGCAGCTCCCCACGCTCTCCTTCACAAACTTTATATACACAGTCGCCAGGAAGACCGTTACTCGCCATATCATAGTTCCGAAAGGTATTCATCTTCTGGTCCAGACAATCCAATCCACTACCTGAAGTGGCAAACCAGAGTTTATTCTCGCTGTCACAGAAAATACTGTTCACATTGTTATTGCTGATACCCGACTCTCCGTTACGATATACATAGTGAAGCAATTCATCCGTCTTCAAATTATACGAGAAAACACCTTCGCCGGTTACAGCCATCCACAGAACTCCATTCCGGTCAAACTCCAGATCGGCTACCATGCGAATCAGTTTTCCCTCCTTATGGTTCAGGAACAGCTGGCGACATTTTCCGGTAGTCCGGGAAAACAAGCAGACACCAGCCTGTGTGGCTACTACCAAGCTATCTTTATAAGGTACAATATCACGTACAATATCTGATGGAATGGTTTCCTTATCTCCTTCTCTCTTTCGATACACCGTAAATCGCCCGGTCTTTATATCCAATTTATTGATACCTCCCAAGTGCAGTCCCAACCATATACAGTCTTCCGCCTCATCATACCAGATGGATTTCACATTATTATGCGAAATGCTATTGGCAGCCGGACGATGAACAAACCACTGGAAAGTACCTTTTTCCGGATCAAACCGATTCAATCCTCCTCCCTCCGTACAAATCCAAATATGTCCTCTCTTATCTTCAAGCATATTTCCTACAATCGGACTGCTCAATCCTTCAGAAGGATTGTCTTCTTTCTGGAAGAAACGATATATGGCATATTCCGGATTAAAATAGTTCACCCCGCCAAAATAAGTTCCAGCCCAGATTGTTCCCTGATCATCCTTCTGGAGACACCATACAGAAGAATGAGTCAGTCCATACGAATCAACCCCTTCGCTGTAGTGTTCCACACGGCCTGTACGGGTATCCAGGCAATCCAGTCCGGCTTCAGTCCCTATCCAAAGACAACCCTTGTTATCTTCTTCGAAACAGCGTACAAAATCAGAAGAAAGGGACGATTTGCCTGATAGCAACGCACGTATGTTACGCACTGTCCCTTTATTGTCAAAAAGGAAAATACCTCCGCTCCAGGTACCAACCCAGATATTATGAGAAGAATCTTCAAATATAGACGACACATGCTGCCCGTTTACAAGATGTACAGGCTGCACGCCTTCTGCCCAACGATAAAGGCCATCGTGCTCTGTCCCAATCCACAGACGTTTTGACGAATCGAAGAATAAGGAAGAAATGTTTCCGTTATCAGAAGGAAGCCGAAAAAAGCTGTCAAAATTACCACTCTCTTTGTTGTAACGAAAAACCTCATTTCCACACGCTATGTAAAGCCCGTCATGATAGGTAATAGCATCCACCTTTCCACTGAGTAGAGTAGCAAATCTGCGGGTGTCCATATCAAAACTGGCCACCCCTTCCATACACAATAAATAAAGATGTCCTTCCCCGTCACCGGTAATACGTAACAAATGATTTGAGAACAAGCTATACGGATTATTCTTTTCCAGCCGGTAGATTGTAATGTCATTTCCATCATAACAATTCAATCCTTCACGCGTACCAATCCATATCAGGTTATTTTCATCTACATAAATATCGTTTACTGATATTTGCGACAAGCCGTTATCAGTAGAAAGATGCTTGAAAGTTATATTTTGAGCCGCCAGACGAGGAAATAGTCCGACTAACGCCACCAATAAAAGACAATTTAAAAGTATTTTCTTCATTTCCCTTAGATTCGTAGAAGCTATTACTTGCAATATTCGATAAAAATCCTGAAATATACAAGTCCATAAAAACAAAATATACAATATACATACACCATTTGTACAATTTAGGGACATCAATCCCCCTAAAAATTCTTTTATTTGTTTTTTAGTAAATATCATCTAAAAACAATTTAAATATAATGCTATGAAATATCTTATTTCAATCTTGCTTATAGCCACATCACTAATGGGAAAGGCCGAAAAATACAGTTTTGAAAAAGGACTTCCTGCACAGATTCAAGTATCAGAAAACTCCCAAATAGAACTCAGCCCGCTTTATTACAAGGATGGGACAAAAAGTTTACAGTGGGACTATCAGCCACATTCCTTCCTGACACTAGACGCCCCACTTACATTAACGCCAAAAACAGAAAAGAATTACGGTATCACATTATGGATTTATAATGAAAAGATACAAAACGACTCACTTGTCTTTGAATTCTTAAATGAGAAACAGCAAGTACAGTATAAGTTCAGTTTCCATCTGACAGCTATTGGGTGGAGAGCTTGCTGGATTGGATTTGAACAGATGAAAGGAAAAAAGGAAGACAAGAACCTAACAACTTGTCGAATCACGGCACCTGCACAAAAAGGCAGAATTTTTCTGGACAGACTTACGTTTCCTGTAAAAAAAAATGAATGCCCGTACAACTCCTGATATGCAAATGCCAGAAAATAACTCGTTAGCAAACAGAGACCTATGGCACTGGTGCAGACTTTGGGAATGGGAACAATATGAACGTCCCACTACGAATAATATTTCGCTCACAAGCTCAGATAAGAAGGACTTACAAAAGATAGCACAAAGATTAACCGAATACTGCCAGGAAAATCTGTCAAAGAAATTCATCAAAAAGGCAAGCTCATTATATGAGGAATGTCACATCGAAAAATCAGGTAATGGCTATACAGGAAAACCGCTTGTTGCCCCTGATGAGAAAACATCACAAGATATTACGTGGCAATACATTGAAAACATGCTGAGCGGATTTGCAGCAGACTATCTGAAAAATGGGAACGACCAGGCAAAAGAGCTTTATTTCAACACATTCCGTTATGCAATCAACCAGGGATTTGCCTATGGTAGTGGAATGGGTACAAATCATCATTACGGTTATCAGACCCGACAGATTTATATCTCAGCCTGGCTGATGAGAAATGAGATCTATCAACAACCTGACAAAAAAGAGATTTTAGACATGCTTACTTACTGGTCTGGTATTCAAGAAACAAGGAAACCTTACAAAGAAGGTAGAGATGAATTATTGGACACTTGGCATACATTACTCATTCCCAAAGTAGTAGCTGCTCTTCTTCCTGAGAAAGAAACAGAGCAAATGTGTCAGATGAAGCAGCTATCGGAATGGCTTTCTACCTCATTATGTTTCACTCCTGGAACATTAGGAGGAATAAAAGTTGACGGAACCGCATTCCATCATGGAGGATTCTATCCGGGATATACAACCGGAGCACTTGGAGCTGTAGGCAGTTATATTGGCTTTACCCTTGACACCCCTTATCAAATCAGCCCGACAGGACGAAAAGTATTCCGTACGGCATTGGAAGGCATGCGTAATTATTGCAACCTACAAGAGTGGAGCCCTGCACTGGGGGGACGCCATCCGTTCAGTGGAAGAATGGAGAAATCAGACATCGAAGCATTTGCCAAACTTGCATTGGCAGAAAAGCCTGAAGGAAAAGAGTTTGACCCACAACTGGCTTCAGATTATCTTCGCCTGCAAACAACTTCTACTCCATCAGGAGAGTTCTTCCGCTCAAAAGGATGTCAACCAGCGTCGAATCCGGAAGGTTTCTTTGTTTTCAATTATGGTTCAGCCGGAATCTATCGTTACCAACAATACATGATTACCCTGAAAGGATATAACACCGATGTGTGGGGAGCCGAAATCTACCAGAAAGACAACCGTTACGGACGTTATCAAAGTTATGGAGCTGTACTGATTATGGGAAATGGACACCCTGTATCCAGAAAAGGAAGTGGCTTCAAGGAAGAAGGCTGGGATTGGAATCGCATGCCTGGTACAACTACCATCCATCTTCCATTTGAATTATTAGATAGCCCTCTCAAAGGCACTAACATGGCACGTTCTAAAGAAAATTTCTCAGGAAGTACATCCCTGGAAGGGAAATATGGCATGTTTGCTATGAAACTTATGGAACGTGAATTGAAAAACTTCACTCCTGATTTCGTAGCACGCAAGTCGGTAGCTTGCTTTGGCAACCGAATTATCTGTCTGGGAAGTGGTATCTCGAACAGTAAACGTAAACTACCCCCACAGAAAACGACCTTGTTCCAATGTGCATTACCGGCAAAATACCAACCTGCAGTTTTTAGAAGATTCTTGTACACTGAGAGATCCTTTTGGTAATTATTTTTAACATACAAAAAGGAAAGCCTCACCAGACAGAAGGCTTGCAACATTCATTTCATAAATAAAAGCCGGAAAGCAACTGAAGGGAAGTTCCTTACAGCTTGGATAGACCATGGAAAGGCTCCTCAAAATGCAGAA
>ENA-OPZN01000374-OPZN01000374.1-human-gut-metagenome-genome-assembly--contig:-NODE-374-length-14745-cov-2.105008_pt1 | contig 14745 bp, 16 predicted proteins | sample MGYA00242483_ERZ504503 | MGnify/ENA primary metagenome ERZ504503 (study PRJEB26092, sample SAMD00036285) | human gut metagenome | host: Homo sapiens | study: EMG produced TPA metagenomics assembly of... | reverse complement strand
TATTTCTCTCCATTGTACATTTTCTCCTTTTTCACATAAAAAAAGCCGGATAAGAAGCAGGCATCTCAGCCCGCCATCTTATCCAGCTATTGTTTCTAAAGAACAACTTGCCCTCCGATGAACGTTCCACAGTATACTATAAAAAATTTTTCAAACATCAAACTGCCAGATCCGCATCTTTTGGCTCAAGTCATTTCTATTAATCTCTGTCATTCAGATAACCCGGTTCATTATAAATAAGAGCCATAAACTCTACATCAGAGTCAGAATTATTCTCAATGCTGTGATACTGTCCCACTTCAATAATACAGCAGTCACCAGGGCCAACCTTGGTCACAGACTTGTCATTATCAATAAAATCTGCCTGCCCTTTAAAATATAATAATGGCTCAGTATCATGTACATGCTGATGCCAGCCTACACTTGCACCTGGAGGAAGAACTACCTTAGCATACAGTCTGCCGTGTCCTAACAGCTCCTCCTTAGATACAATATGATGAACATACGCTGTTCCCTTACCTCCGCCTAAATGTTCCACTTCCAGAACGTTGTCTTTACGAATCATGGTCATGCCCTCCTGTTGAATATAATCCTGAAGCAATTTGAAACACTTTACTGCTTATATTTTCTCATTATACTCCATTTCTCTCATTTTTCCAAGAACAGGACGCGATTTTTCTTTCGCGAATGTTTCATTTTGCAGCAACCATCTGCTCTTATTCCCTTTCCTGCGCAAACTTCTGAAATGCCTTGGCTGCCACACTTAAAGGATACTCGCTGTCCCGTATCATAAGAACATTCCTTTCCGGAAATGCCTCTTCCAGATCAATGGCAAATACAACACCTGCTTTTAAGTCTTCCGCTGCAATCTCCTCCGGTATAAAACCAATTCCCAGATTATGGCGCACTGCCGGAAGGATCAGATCCGTAGTGGCCAGTTCCAGATCCGGTGAAAATGTCAGGCCATACTGCAAAAATAGGAATTCAGGAAATTACGGCTGATCGCCTCGGAAGTAAGGCTGATCCACGGCAGATCTGAAAGCTCCCGCAAAGAACATTTTCGCCCCTTTAACTGCTCAAATCTGGGGCCTCCGATCAAAATCTCCCGATAGCTGCGAAGCACTTTCATTTTCAATGGATCCCCCATATGCAAAGGAAGAGACGAAACCACTGCCATATCCACCTTACCATCACGAACTGCCTGGATCGAGTCCCTGGTACTGTTATTTAAGATCTGAAAATGGACCTTCGGGTACTTCCGGCTAAACTCCTCCATTGCCTGAAACAGATAACAATGAAGGGCTGTCTCTGTGGCACTGATCGAGATCATACCCTTTTCCAGGCTCAGCCTGTCCTTCAGATCACTTTCCCCTTTAAAAACTGGCGCAGCCTGCTGAACATACTCAAAAACTGCTGTCCCTCTGCCGTCAGCTCCATCCCCATCTTGCTGCGGATAAATAACCGGCACCCCAGATCATCCTCCAGCTTATGTATGGTCCTTGTTACCGCCGGCTGACTGGTGTTAAGGGCAGATGCAGCCCTGGTCAGATTTCCATACTTTGCAACATAATAAAAAATCCTGTAGTATTCAAAATTAGATGTCATAACTAATGTCCCTCTATATACCTGGCTTCAACTCACAGACACGCGCTAACGCGCTCATCTGTCTGCTGACGCAGACGGTCCGTTCGTGAATGACGCAAGAAAAACAAATGTCGCCTTGCAGGCGCCGCTTGTTTTTCTTTTGCGCCTTTCCATACCATTCTGATATGAATATAATACATTTTTGCTATTTTACAACCCTTTTTATTCGTGGCATATTATATGTGAAAAAAATAACGTGCATTTGAAAGGGGCAACATCATGGAAAACAACACCGGCACATGTCTTGAAAAGCAGCCTTTATGTGAGGAAATGCTTACAAAAATGAACGCATACTGGCGGGCAGCCAACTACCTGTCTGCAGGACAGCTTTACCTGTTAGACAATCCGCTTTTAAAAAAGCCATTATCCCTTGACCAGATCAAGAAAAAGATCGTAGGTCACTGGGGAACTGTACCTGGACAGAACTTTGTCTATGTACATTGCAACCGTGTGATCAAAACGTTATGACCTGGACATGATCCTTTTTATCCGGACCTGGACACGGCGGCAACTTCCTGATCGCCAATACCTATCTGGATGGAAGCTACAGCGAGATCTATCCAAACATCAGCCAGGACGAAGAAGGAATGCAGAAAATGTTCAAGCCAGTTCTCCTTCCCATGCGGCGTGCCAAGCCACTGTGCTCCTGAAACTCCAGGTTCTATCAACGAAGGCGGCGAATTAGGTTACTCCATTGCCCACGCTTTCGGTGCTGTATTCGATAACCCGGATCTGATCGCTACCGTTGTAGTAGGTGACGGCGAAGCAGAAACCGGCCCACTGGCTACTTCCTGGCAGTCCAATAAATTTTTAAACCCTGTAACAGACGGCGCTGTTCTTCCTATCCTTCACTTAAACGGATACAAGATCAGCAACCCGACCATCTTCTCCCGTATCCCACATGATGAGATTGAAGATTTCTTCAAAGGCTGCGGCTGGAAACCATACTTCGTAGAAGGCGACGATCCAATGACCATGCACCGCAAGATGGCCGAAACCATGGATACCGTTATCGAAGAGATCAAAGCCATCCAGAAACATGCCCGTGAAACAGGAGATGCAGAGCGTCCAAAGTGGCCTATGATCGTTCTTCGTACACCAAAGGGCTGGACCGGACCAAAGGTAGTAGACGGCCAGAAGATCGAAGGTTCCTTCCGTGCTCATCAGGTGCCGATCTCCATGGAAAATCCGGAAGAACACTTAAAACTGTTAAACGACTGGTTAAGAAGCTACCACCCGGAAGAACTGTTTGACGAAAAAGGCCGTCTGATCCCGGAATTAGCCGAACTGGCTCCAAAGGGAAATGCAAGACTGGGCGCAAACCCACATGCAAACGGCGGACTTCTCTTAAAAGACCTGCGTCTGCCAGATTTCAGAACCTACGGAATTCCTGTAGAACCTGGAAAGACCAAAGCCCAGGATATGATCGAACTGGGCGGATACATCCGTGACATCTTCCGCTTAAATGAGGACAGCAAAAACTTCCGTATCTTCGGACCTGACGAAAGCATGTCCAACCGTCTTTACCGCGTATTTGAGGCAGAAAACCGTGACTGGAACGGTGAATTAAAAGATGACGATGACAAACTGGCAAGAGGCGGACGTATCATGGACAGTATGCTCAGTGAGCATATGTGTGAAGGATGGCTGGAAGGCTATCTGCTCACAGGACGTCACGGTTTCTTCGCAAGCTACGAAGCATTTATCCGTATCGTTGACTCCATGGCTGCACAGCATGCAAAATGGTTAAAAGTATGCAACCAGCTTTCCTGGAGACAGCCGATCGCTTCCTTAAACTTCATCCTGTCCTCCAACGTATGGCAGCAGGACCACAATGGTTACACTCATCAGGATCCAGGCTTCTTAGACCACATTGCAAACAAAAAAGCAGACGTAGTCCGCATGTATCTGCCACCAGATACCAACTGCCTGCTCTCCTGCTTTGACCACTGCATCCGCAGCAAAAACTATGTAAATGCCATCGTTGCATCCAAACATCCAAGCTGCCAGTGGCTGTCCATGGAACAGGCCGTAAAGCACTGCACCCAGGGTATCGGCATCTGGGAATGGGCAAGCAACGACTGCGGCGAAGAACCAGATCTGGTCATGGCCTGCTGCGGTGATACACCAACCCTGGAAACAATGGCTGCTGTCACCATTCTCCGTGACGAACTGCCCGAATTAAAGATCCGTGTTGTCAATGTAGTAGACCTGTTCAAACTGGAGTCCAACACCAAGCATCCACACGGCTTAAGCGATGCAGAATATGATGCGATCTTCACAAAGGATACCCCTGTCATCTTCGCATTCCACGGCTATCCAACCCTGATCCACGAACTCACCTACGGACGCAACAACCACAACGTATCCGTTCACGGCTATCAGGAAGAAGGTACCATCACCACTCCTTTCGATATGCGTGTCCAGAACCAGTTAGACCGTTTCGACCTTGTAAAAGACGCCATCATGCATCTTCCACAGTTAGGAAACAGAGGTTCCTTCCTGATCCAGAAGATGAATGACAAACTGGTAGAACACAAACAGTACATTGCCGAATATGGCCAGGATCTGGAAGAGATCCGCAACTGGCAGTGGCACACTCCAGAAGACAAGTAAAACAAGTATATAAAAATACCGCCTGGGCAGCAATCCAATCCTTCGCTGTCCCAGACGGTATTTTAATAATCACACTTATTTTTCAGTTATTCCTTGTATACACAGGCCGTCATCTTACTTGTCAATTGTCCACATCTTGAGCGCAGCTGTCCGAATGTAGCGGACGTAGTCCGATACAGGCGAACAGGTGCATGTCGAAAGCCAGTGGACAATGACAAGTAATATGTAAGGCCGTTTCTTACGGAAAAGCGTTGCTCCCGGAACCCTTCCTCACGGTTGCCACAAACTTCGCCATTTTCAAAGCATCTTTCACCCCAAAGCTTTCAATCCCAGAACTCACATCCACTCCAAATGGTCGCAGCCTTTCCACCGCATCCCTCACATTCTCCGGATCCAGCCCACCAGCCAGAAAATAAGGCCGTTTCACATTTTCCAGTAATTTCCAGTTAAACCCCTTCCCATCACCGGCACCGGCATCAAACAACACAAGATCCGCCCCGGGCCTGCTCTCCCGCTTTCACATCCGCTTCCGACTTCACCTGAACCGCCTTTATAATAAACATATCTTCACCTCTGCCAGTAAGTTCCCTCAGCCGACAAATATACGCCTCATCTTCCACTCCATGAAGCTGCGCCATATCAACGATCCCTTCATTCAAAAGTATCAGCCACATTTTCCTACCGGCTCATTCACAAACACACCTACAGCCTTCACCGCCGGATCCAGCATTTCCTTAAGCGTTTTCGCCTGCTCCTTAGAAACATATCTGCGACTCTTCTTTGCAAACACGAACCCAATATACTCCGGCTTGATCTCATTCACCGCCTGGATATCCTCCGGCCGCATCATTCCGCACAACTTCACTCTGGTCATCTGTTTATACTCCCGCTTTGTCAACACACATACTCATTCCAGCCACTAGATCAACCGTTTTCTAACCTCTCAAAGCCGCCAGTTTCGCCTTTTTATCCTCAGCCCGCATCAGTGCCTCTCCAATAAGAACTGCATCTGCCCCAATCTCCCGGAGCTTTCTCACATCATTCTCATCCCTTACGCCACTTTCTGATACAAAAGCACATCCTCCGGAATCAGGTTGCGAAGCTTCCGACTATTTTCCGTATCCACAGAAAAATCCTTCAAATTCCGGTTATTTACACCGATCATCCTGGCCCCTGCTTCAACAGCCATTTCCACCTCTGCCTCATCATGAGTTTCCACCAGAGCAGAAAGTCCCAATTCATCACAGATACACCTGTATTCCTTTAACTGCTCCTTCGACAAAATAGAACAAATCAAAAGCACAGCCGAAGCTCCCAGAACCTTCGCCTCATAAATCATATATTCATCAACTGTAAAATCCTTCCTCAAGCAGGGAATTCCCACACTCTCAGCAATCTCTCTCAAATAAGCATCACTTCCCAAAAACCACTTTGGCTCCGTCAGCACCGAAATGCAGTCCGCTCCCGCTGCTTCATACTCCTTTGCGATCTTTAAATAAGGAAAATCCGGTGCGATCAGTCCCTTAGAAGGAGAAGCCTTCTTACACTCACAGATAAACGAGATCCCAGGCTTCTTAAGAGCCTTCTCAAATGCAAAACTGCCCAGCCTGCCCTCTCTTCCAAGATCAAAGGCCCGCCTTCTCATCTCATCCGCAGCCACTTTCTCTTTCCCATATGCCACCCGCTCCCTGGCATGATCCGCCAGCTGGTCTAAAATCGTCATATTATTCCGCCTCTCCGTTACTATGTCCTCTAGGAGTCTTTTCTAGAGAACATTACTCACTTCAATCAGTTTCTCCAGTGTATCCAGTGCCTTTCCAGAATCGATCAGTTCTGCTGCCAGGGCAATTCCGGACTTCATATCCTCTGCCTCCCCTGCAATATACAAAGCAGCACCTGCATTCATCAGAACAGCATTTCTCTTATGACCCTTTTCACCTCTTAAAATAGACCGTGTGATCTCTGCATTTTCTGCCGGTGTTCCGCCCTTAAGGTCATCCTTTGTACACCGTTCAAAGCCAAACTCCTCAGGAGTAATAACAGAAGTTCTGTACCATCCATCTCTGATCTCGCAAATGGTAGTCGGAGCGCTTAAAGAGATCTCATCCAACTTATCCTGACCATAAACAACCATACCACGCTTAATTCCCAGACTTACCAGAACTCTTGCCAGAGGCTCAACCAGATATTCATCATATACACCTAACAGCTGCATGGTCGGTGTTCCCGGATTGGTCAGCGGTCCTAAAATATTAAATACGGTTCTAAATCCCAGCTCTTTCCGGATCGCGCCAACATATTTCATGGAAGTATGATATTTCTGTGCAAAGAAGAAGCACATTCCCACTTCTTTTAATAATTTTCTGCAAAGATCCGGACTCTGCTCAATATTAACTCCCAGCGCCTCTAAACAGTCCGCTGTTCCGCACTTGGAAGAAGCCGCTCTGTTTCCGTGTTTTGCCACTTTTACACCGCCTGCTGCTGCAACCAGGGCCGCTGTAGTAGAAATATTAAAGCTTCCTGCATTATCACCGCCAGTACCAACGATCTCAAACAGATCCATATCTGTTTCTACCTTGATAGCATGATCTCTCATAGCTGCTGCGCAGCCTGCGATCTCATCGGTCGTTTCTGCTCTGGCGCTTTTCGTAGAAAGAGCTGCCAGAAATGCCGCGTTCTGGGTAGGTGTAGTCTCTCCGCTCATGATCTCATTCATCACGGTATATGCTTCTTCATAACTTAAATCCTCTTTATTTACGATCTTTACAATAGCCTCTTTGATCATCGTTCTTACCTCCTGATATTCTGCTCATTTTAAAAATTTCAAACCGTTCAAAACATTCTGTACTCTCTTTCCGCTCTCGTCATCCCCCTGCTGACGCAGGAAGAAAGCTGAACGATCAATGTTCCAGGAAATTCTGTATCATCGCTTTCCCATCCGGTGTCATAATGGACTCCGGATGAAACTGTACTCCATAGATCGGATACTCCACATGTTGTACCGCCATGATCTCCCCGTCATCTGTCACTGCTGTTACTTTCAGCACATCCGGCATTGTCTCCGGATCCGCTGCCAGTGAATGATACCTTGCCACCGGCGCCTTCTTTGGGCATCCTTTAAACAGCAACGACTCTGTATCAAACGTCACCTCCGACTGTTTTCCATGCATCAGCTCCTTCGCATAAGTAACTGTAGCTCCAAAAGCAGCGCAGATGGCCTGATGGCCCAGGCAGACACCAAGAACCGGTATCTCTTTTCCCAACGTTTTTGCCACATCCACGATCACCCCTGCGTCCTCCGGTCTTCCAGGTCCCGGTGAAAGGATGATCCGTTCCGGTTTCAACTGCCGTATCTCTTCCACTGTCATTTCATCATTGCGGATCACCTTAATATCCGGGTTGATCTCACCGATCAGCTGATAAAGATTATAGGAAAAACTGTCATAATTATCGATTAATAAGATCATAATTCTTCCTCCTGTGCCATTTCCAGTGCCTTTAATGCGGCTCTTGCCTTATTTTAAACACTCTTCAAACTCCTTCTTTGGATCTGAGTCTGCTACGATACCGGCGCCGCTTCTTACAAATACCTTGCCATTTTTCTTATATGCAATACGGATGGCGATACAGGTATCCATATTTCCTGTAAAATCAATATATCCAATGGCTCCTCCGTAAATGCCACGTTTATTATTTTCCAGTTCCCCGATCAGCTGGCAGGCACGGATTTTTGGCGCACCGGATAAGGTTCCTGCCGGAAGCACAGCCTCAATGGCATCCAGTGCGTCATGCTTCTCATCGATCTCTCCCCGCACTGTGGAACCAATATGCATTACATGGGAATACCGCTCAATGGAATGAAGTTTCTCTACTTTTACAGAACCAAACTTACTGATCTTTCCCAGGTCATTTCTTCCCAGATCCACTAACATGTTGTGTTCTGCCAGTTCCTTCTTATCTGCTAAAAGCTCCTCTTCCAATGCCTTATCTTCCTCATCCGTCTTTCCTCTCGGTCTTGTTCCTGCCAGTGGGAATGTATGGAGCACGCCATCTTCCAGTTTTACCAGTGTCTCCGGTGAAGCACCTGCCACTTCTACATCTGTTCCTGAAAAATAAAACATATAAGGAGACGGGTTCAATGTTCTCAGTACCCGGTAAGTATTTAATAAACTTCCCTCAAAAGGAGCACTTAAGCGGTTGGAAAGAACGATCTGAAAAATGTCTCCCTCCCGGATATAATGCTTTGCCTTTTCCACCATGGCACAATACTGTTCCCCGTTAAATAAAGGTGTAACTTCTCCTGTCAGCTTACCCCCCGGTTCCTGCTTCTTCTCTCCTTTTTTCAGAAGTTCTGCCAGCTGCTTTAACTCCATTACAACCTTGTTATATCCAACTTCCACATCATCCAAAGACATGTTCACCATTAAAATGATCTTCTGTCTTACGTGATCAAAAGCGATCACCTTGTCAAAAAGCATCAGGTCCACATCTTTGAAATTTTCCGTATCTTCCACCTTGCACCGCACTGCCGGTTCGCTGTATCCCAGATAGTCATAGGAAAAATATCCCACCAGCCACCGGTAAATGGCGGAAGATAGTCAAATCTTGGGCTTTTATAGTCCGCTAATATCTGTCTTAAAATTTAGAAGGATCCTCTGTCTTTACGGAAAAACTGCCTGCTTTCATTTCACCATCCCTGCAGGTGATCTCCATTTTTCGGCTCATATCCCATAAATGTGTACCGGCCCCATTTATCATTTGCCATGGCTGACTCCAGCATGTAGCAATGAGTAGAAACATTTTTAAGGATCTTCATGGTTTCAATAGGTGTGGTAAAATCAGAAAGCATTTCACAGCTTACAGGCAGTACACGGTATTTTTCCATCTGCTGCGATCTTTTTTAACTTCCTCAAAGTTCCGGAAAAAAACTTCATAGAATGACCTCCTTATGCAGAATTGGAATAAACAAAAAAAAAACGCCCCTGACAGAATACTACTACTCTGTCAAGGACGAATACAATTTCTCTAAAATATGATCCGCGGTGCCACCTTGATTCACGGTATAAGCCGAGCTCTTAGCAGGATACAACTATATCCCCGGCAAATGACGTCTGCCTGCAACGTCGCAGAATACTCAGCATATGCACCAGACAATATCCGGAACTTCGCTTTTGACTGCGCCCTCAGCGGTCCATTTGACAATGTGTTTCTTACCTGAATTCCACCACCTCAGGCTCTCTGTGAAGGCATCATAGCCGTTATCTCCGCTTCATCGGTTTGAAGTATTAAATTGGTTGGATTATAGCATAGCTTTTTTGTAAGTCAATATGTCTATTTAAAAAATTTTGTCAACTTTTAATTTGCCTTTTCATACACACTGAACCCGTTTTTGCCGCCCTGCTTCACCTGATACAATGCAGTATCTGCATGACGGTACAGTTCCATAAACGTTGTTCCGTGTTCCGGTGAAAATGCCAGACCAACGCTGATGGTAATGCCATTTCCATCCATCTCCGGTATCTCAAGGCTTCTCACCTCGTCGATCAGCTTTTCACCCTGTTTCCGCAATACTTCCATTATTTATATTCCGGATCAGGACCATAAATTCATCACCGCCAATACGCCCTGCAATATCGTGCTCCCTGAACTGTCTTGCAAGAAGATGTCCGAATGTCTTTAATACCTTATCACCTACAATATGGCCATAGGTGTCATTGACCTGTTTAAAATAGTCCACATCCATAATGAGAAGGCCGTTACAGCTTTCTGCCTCCCCTTCTTCTAATGACCTTTCGATCAGCTCCTGCGTTGTTTTTTTATTGTAAAGCCCTGTCAGTGCATCTCTCTGTGCCCGTTTTAACAGTCTCGCCTTTTCCTGCCGGTTTTTATAAACAATAAAAAGGACCATGGATGCTATCAACATTCCAAAGACAATGATAAAAATGATCTCATAATCCCTGATAAAGTCATAGGAGCTTCCGCTGCCCTCACAGGAACAATATAACTGATCATCCAGTCATTCATCCCAAGAGGGGTATAGGCAATATAATAAAAGGGCTTTCTCCCGGCAGAAAAGCGGAATTCACGAATTCCCTCTTCTCCAGCCGCAAAATCTGTCTTAATGTCCTGGATTGCAGCTGTCCTGATCTGACAATTATCAAAATAATCAAATATATTGCCGGAAAATACCTCCTGTTCCTGCTCTGAATACACTCTGTCATAAGTGATCACGTTTCCATCTTTATCTGTGATCAGGCTGTAGCCATTTCCCCCAAACAGGTCATCAAACATCATGTGACTTAAAGCCGTAACATTATAAGAACCGCCTAAAATACCGGCAATCTCCCCATCCTTTAATACCGGGACTCCCAGGACCACTCTTACTTCTTTATCAACACTGCTCTCTATTGGGTCACTTAAGGTCTGCTGCCCGTTTACAGCCTCATTAAAATATCTGCGGTGGGATACATTTTTCACATCCCCGGTATCATAATGAGCCGTACCATCTGTTTCGATCAGTGCCACCCGGTCCAGATCTGTTTTATTGTGGATCGTAACCAGAGTATCCAGATTGATCTGAGAAAACAGTTCTTCTTCCTTTGCCATCTCTTCCGCGATCTCATTCAGATACTGGTAATGAATGCTTAAGATCGTCCGTAAATGCTGACTCTGGCGTGAAACATTGTTCATCATGGTCTGCCTGGAATTTTTCCTTACAGAAGACTGTACGTAGCCAAAAAATATCATGATCCCCAGGATCATTGACAAATAAATAATCCCGTAACCATCGTGTAATGCTTATAATAAGTTGTTTTCTTTTTCATGCCTTACCCCCCCCCCCAACGTCAATACTTGTGCATATAGTACACTATCTACACACCTGATTATAGCAAATACACGACAGAAAAGCTTACCTGATTTATGCCTGTTTACTTTACTATTTATATACGATTTCCATTACGTTTATCTACAAAAAAGCCAAGGTCTGCATAACATCTGACTGCTATGCTGCCTCAGCTTTTTCACATACTCTTTAATTTTCTTTCAGTGCTTTCCATTGCCGCCTGCACCTGGTTATCTTCCTCAGGTGTAACTACGGACTGACTCTTTAAGTTTTCATCTAACTCTACTTCCACATCCGGGGTAATTCCCTTTCCATGAAGGTCAAAACCGCTTGGTGTATAGTAATGAGCCGTGGTGATCTTAATGGCGGATCCGTCACCTAAGGGGATCAGGTTCTGCACAATGCCCTTGCCATAGCTGGTGGTTCCCACAACTACAGCTTTCTTGTAATCCTTTAAAGCCCCTGTAAATACCTCAGAAGCGCTGGCAGAGTTCTCATTGACCAGGATCGCAATAGGAACATCTACTTCGTGTCCGTCAGCAGCTGTGTAGGTGTCTCCCTTTCCATTTTTATCTGCTGTATACACGATCAGGGTCTTTCCTTCGCCCTTTTCAAAGTCTTTCCTGTCATCTGGTAAAATGTAATCTACCATGGCAACAGCGCTGTCTAACATACCACCTGGATTGCTGCGAAGATCAATGATCATTTGCTTCATTCCCTGGTTTTCCAGTTCATCAATGGCTTTTTCAAACTGCTCCACTGTAACAGCGTCAAATTCACTTACTGCCACATAACCTGTATTGTCCGCAAGCATCTTTGACTCTACAGTAGGAACTTCGATCTTACGTCTGGTAATGGTCATATCCTCATAGGTATCAGACTCTGCCCTGTATACGGTGATCTGTACATCTGTGCCTTCCTTACCCTTGATATAATTACTTACCAGTACATCCAGGCTTTCCCCTGCTACCAGAGTATCCCCTACTTTGTATATGATATCCCCGGGTTTCATACCAGCCTCCAGAGCCGGTGAACCTTCAAATACCTTTACAACCGTACACAGCCCCGTCGTTTTATTCTGGCTGATCATAGCTCCGATCCCGGAATAGCTTCCGTCTGTGCTTTCCTGGATCGCTTTATAGTCCTCTGCTGTATAATACACGGAATATGGGTCATTTAAACCTGCCATCATTCCTCTGTAAATATACTCTTCCACCTCTGTGGCATCCTCATCGTATAAAAATACCTGGTCGATAATGCTCTGTATCATCTGCATTTTTGAGGATACCTTTTTCAGATCAGGTTTGCTTGCCTTTTCGCCGTCCGTGATACCCGGAGCACCATTTCCTGTACCGGAAGACTGCTCTGTACGGATCACTTTTCTGCCTGTAATATAAATACCGGCAGATACACCTACTACCAAAAGAACGGCCAATGCCATGATCAGGGCACCTACAAGGACCCCCGCCCAGAAGCGGCCGCCTTTTCGCCCTTTCTTTTTATCTATGCTGTCTGAGATCTCTTCTCTGTCCTGTTCTTCCACTGCTCCGCTCTCCTATCTGCCTGTGCCTTTTCTTATTCACAGCCTATGCTGTTTTTCCTGCAAATGCCCTTCAAAGGACTGTCCCTTTCCTATGGGCTTACATATTTACTTGGATTTACATAACTTCCACCGGAACGGACTCCAAAATGTAAATGAGAACCGGTAGAATATCCTGTAGAGCCCACTCTTGCAATGGTCTGTCCCTTTTTCACCTTCTGTCCCTGGCTTGCAAGAAGCTGGGAGCAGTGCATGTAAACGGTGCTGACGCCGCCGCCATGGTCGATCATAATATAATTTCCCGCTGAATAACTGTATGTAGCGATCACTACCGTACCATCGGCAGCTGCCACAATGGAAGCTCCTGTACTGGCCGAAATATCAATACCCTGGTGATTGCTGGACGCGCCCTTGGTAGGCGACTTTCTTCCGCCAAAACCGGAGGTGATACGTCCGCTGGAAGGACATGGCCATTTAAAGCTAATATTCCCAAGATTAGTTACGTTATACGTCTTTTTCTGGGCCTCCGCTTTCTTTCTGGCCTCTTCTTCCTTTCGCTTCATCTCTGCCTCAATGGCCTTCATCTGGTTTTCCTGGGCTTTGATATCCGCATTATACTGGTCAATACTACTCTGAGCCGCACCGATCTGGCTGTTGTAAGAGGTCAGTTCCTTCTGCTTGGAACTCATCAGCTCCTTTACAGAAGCCTGTTTTGCTTCCGTAGACTCCTGAAGTGCTAACAGATTGGAATGTTCTGTTTCCAGATCCTGCTCTTTCTGATTTATCTTTTCCCTGGTAGCCTGATATTCCTTTAACATTTTCCTGTCATAAGTAGCGATCTGGCTGGCATACTCTGCACGGTTTAACAGCTGGGAAGCGTTTTTAGAGGTCATAATGCTGTCCGCAAAGCTGACATTTCCATTTTCATACATATACTGGATACGCAGTTTCATAGAAGCATACTGCTCCTTTTCCACTGCTTTTGCCTCTTCTAACTCCGCTTTTGTATTCTCGATCTGATCTTCCTTTGCGGAAATATCTTTCTCTAACTGGCTCAGTTCGGAGTCTAAGGAAGTCAACTTCTTATCCAGTTCCTTTACATAAGCAGCTGCATCTGATTTCAGTCCTTCTAACTGTTTTAAGGTATCCTGGACCTTCTTTTTTTTCCTCCTGAAGAGATGAAACTTTCTTCTTTGCATCCTTCAGATCCGCACTGGTAGCATAAGAAGAAAATACACAGCTAAGGCCAAGAACGACCCCCAGTCCAAGAGCCAGAAATTTGTTTTTTCGGTTCTTCATCTGTTCCTTCCTCTCTACACACGCAGATGTCTCTGTATGGTCAGAAAGCTTACAATAGCTCCGATCCCAACGCCCAAAGCCATAGCTGCACCTGCCATTACAGGAAAGATCTGTTTTAAAGGCAGCAGTTCAAAAAGTCCTGTGATCATCTGGTAATTGGTATTCAGATACACCAGTCCTCTTTTATAAAGAATGGTCATTCCAGCCAGAGGGATCACTGCTCCAAAGAGCCCTAAAAGCAGGCCTTCTACAATAAAAGGTGCCCGGATCATAAAATTCGTAGCGCCTATATAGCGCATGATCTCATTTTCCCTCCGTCTGAAGGCAGCTGCCACAGATATGGTATTGCTGATCAGGAAAATAGCAACTGCTAACAGCACACCAATGATCACAGCAGATAAAGCGCCGATCATCTTTCCTGCGCTTGTAAAGCCTGCCACCAAAGCGCTGGAATAGCGGACTTTTCGCACGCCTTCCATACCTTCTAACCGCTTTACGATCATATCCTGATTAGAAATATCTTTTAAATAGATCTCATAAGAGGAGGAATTTGCCAGAGGATTATCTGCCTCAAAACCTTCTGCCAGCTCTTCCATTCCCTCAAAATATTCACTTTTAAAGGACTCCCATGCTTCCTCTGCGGATATATACCTTGCTTCCCGCACTTCGCTCCAGCTTTGTATCTGTGATCCAATGGACCTGATCTGTTCTTCATCCATTCCTTCATCAAAAAACACAGAGATCCCTACTGTCTCTTCCGCAGCCCTGGCTCCGTGCTGTACATTGGCCACCATGGCAAAAA
>ENA-OPZN01000373-OPZN01000373.1-human-gut-metagenome-genome-assembly--contig:-NODE-373-length-14762-cov-2.140212_pt1 | contig 14762 bp, 19 predicted proteins | sample MGYA00242483_ERZ504503 | MGnify/ENA primary metagenome ERZ504503 (study PRJEB26092, sample SAMD00036285) | human gut metagenome | host: Homo sapiens | study: EMG produced TPA metagenomics assembly of... | reverse complement strand
CGGCAGGTGTTCTTGGAAAAGGTGCTACATCCATTGCATATACACTTTTTGACCATGTTAAGACGGAGATTTACAGCATGGAAAAATCCATGGGCAGATATTGATACACAGGATATCAGATCACCCAGTCCCTGTTTGCTATTGGAACAGGTGGCTGGTTTGGCATGGGACTGTGCCAGGGAATGCCAACAGGATCCCGGTAGTGGAAAAGGATTTTATTTTTGCTGCTATCTCCGAAGAAATGGGAGCAATCTTTGCTATCTGCGTCCTTCTGATCTGTCTGGGCTGTTTTATCCAGTTTATGATGATCGCAACCCAGATGCAGGCCATGTTTTACAAGATCATTGCAGTGGGTCTTGGAATGGAATATGTGGTACAGGTCTTTCTCACAGTGGGAGGTGTGACTAAATTTATCCCATCTACAGGTGTGACACTTCCGTTTGTAAGTTACGGAGGAAGTTCCATTGTGACTACATTCCTGTTATTCAGTATTATCCAGGGGCTTTATATCATCAAGCGGAATGATGAAGAAGAGATGGAAGAAATGGAGGCGCAGGAAGAATGAAAGAACTGAAAAAAGTACGCGAAGAGAACCTGTCTCCAGAAAGAAAAATACGGCTGAAAAGAAGGAACAGACAGCAAAGAAGAGTACAAAAAAAATACAGGTAAAGAGATAAAGAAAGAAAACAAAAAAGATACAGAAAAAGGTACCTGGAAGTCAGTGACAAAAGAGCGGGTATATGATCCCAATGGGAAAGTGCTGATGATCACTTATGCATGTGTGATCCTGTTTTTAGCACTGGCTGTATTACATGGGATATTTTCTGCAGATGAAAAGTCGAAGATGTGAATCAACAATCCTTACAATGCCAGACTGGACAGCTTTTCAGACCGCATTGTAAGAGGCAGTATCCTGGCATCAGATGGAACGGTGCTGGCAGAGACTACCACTGATGATGCGGGAAATGAAACAAGGGTTTACAATTATGGAGGTGTGTTTGACCATGCGGTAGGCTATTCCTACGTAAAAGGAAAAACTGGCATTGAAGCCATGGCAAACTTCTATCTTTTAAGTTCTCATGTCAATCTGGTAGAGCAGGCGGGAAATGAGCTGGCAGGTGCGAAAAATCTGGGAGACAGCGTGGTTACCACTCTGGATATGGAACTGCAGCAGGCAGCGTATGCAGCTTTAGGAGACAGGAGAGGAGCGGTGATCGCCATGGAACCGGATACAGGAAAGATCCTGGCAATGGTTTCCAAGCCGGGTTACGATCCAAATACCCTTCTTCAGGACTGGGCGTCTCTTACTGACAGTTCCAATAACCAGGGGCAGCTGGTAAACCGTGCAACTGCCGGACTATATCCTCCTGGATCGACCTTTAAGATCGTGACGGCTCTTGAGTATATGAGGGAGCATCCTGACGATTACAAGGATTTTCATTTTGACTGTAATGGCGTTTATCATAATGGAGACTACTCCATTAAATGTTTCCACAGTGAAGCCCATGGAAGCCAGGATTTTATGAAGGCTTTTGCCAATTCCTGTAACGGGGCATTTTCCAGCCTGGGTCTGACCATGGATCTGGACCGGTTCCATGCTACGGCGGAGGAATTGCTATTTAATAATCCGTTGCCATTATCCGGCTACTCCTATAAGGAAAGTTCTTTTAATATGAAAGGAGGCGCCGGAACCTGGGAAGTTTTACAGACTTCCATTGGCCAGGGAACTACACTGATCACGCCTCTTCACAATGCGCTGATCACTGCGGCTGTTGCAAATGGTGGAACCCTGATGAAACCATATTTGCTGGACCGAGTAGTCAGTGCCGGCGGGGAAGAAGTGAAAAAATTCCTTCCGACTTCAGGGGGAACTCTTATGACAGCCACAGAGGCAGCAAATCTGACAGAGCTGATGCGTGATGTAGTGGTGGAAGGAACGGGTTCTTCTGTGCGCACCGATGCCTATACAGTAGCTGCAAAACGGGAACTGCGGAGTTTGAAACAGGAAAAGAGACACATGCATGGTTCACCGGTTTTGCACCGGCTGAGTCACCAAAGATCGTTGTTACGGTCCTGGTAGAAGAGTCCGGAAGCGGTGGAAAAATCGCAGGACCTATTGCAAGACAGTTGTTTGATATATATATGGGGAGATAATCTTTAAAAAGAATAACGTTTTCTATGGAAAACAGGCAGATTTCGTGTTATAATCTGCCTGTTTTGTTTTGAATTCTACTAAAAGACGAACTATTTATTAGAAAAACTTATCAATATTTATTAGCACAAACATACGAAGGGGGAAAAACAGGTGTTCCGAGCAGATGATTATGTTAAGGTAAGCGATCTGGCAGAGGCATATGAGCTTTGTCAGAAGCGAAGCAGTCTGGTAGTAGGCGGAATGGTATGGATGAAAATGACTCATATTACCAAGCGTACTATTGTAGATTTGTCCGGGCTTGGACTGGATGCAATCGAAGAAAAAGAAGGAGAGTTTTCCATTGGCTGTATGTGCAGTTTACGCCAGTTAGAGACCCATGAGGGGCTGAACCGGTATTTTGATGGTATTTTCAGGGAATGTACCAGAAATATCGTTGGCGTGCAGATGAGAAACTGCGCTACGGTAGGAGGCAGTATTTTTGCCCGTTTCGGATTTTCCGATATACTGACCTGCTTTCTGGCACTGGATACTTATGTGGAGCTGTATCATGAGGGAACCATTCCTCTTTCTGAATTTGCAGCCAGACCTGTAAGAAGGGATCAGAAGGATATCCTGGTTCGTATTATTATAAAGAAAGACGGAAGAAAGGCTGCTTATACCAGTCAGCGCAATTCCCGTACCGATTTTCCGGTGATCGCCTGTTGTGTTTCCAACCTTGGAAACAAATGGTTTGTGTCCGTTGGGGCAAGACCTGCAAAAGCAAAGGCAGTGATCATTACAGAGGATGATTTTGATACCTTAAAAGAGATGGCAAAGGAAGCGGCAGAAGCATTTACTTATGGCGATAATACACGCGCCAGCGGTGCTTACAGAAAGACTCTGGCAACTGTTTACACCCGCCGTCTTATGGAGCAGATCAAAGGAAGGAGCGTGGGCATAGTATGAGACTTTCATTTCGCTTAAATGGAAAACAGGTGGAGACAGATGTAAGACCGGATATGCTGTTATTGGATCTGGTACGTGATCTGGGTTGCTACAGCGTAAAAAGAGGCTGTGAGACAGCAAACTGCGGCCTTTGTACTGTATGGCTGGACGGAAAGCCGGTTCTGTCATGTTCTACACTTGCGATCCGGGCAGATGGCCGCCATGTGACTACACTGGAAGGTCTGCAGAAAGAGGCAGAAGAATTTGGTATGTTTTTAGCAAGAGAAGGCGGAGAGCAGTGCGGTTTCTGCAATCCAGGATTTATTATGAACGTTCTTGCTATGGAAAAAGAGTTAAAAGATCCAGATGAAGAGGATATTAAGGAATATCTTTCCGGAAATTTATGCCGCTGCAGCGGATATATGTCCCAGCTGCGTGCTGTAAAAAAATATCTGGATATGAAGCAGAGCGGAAAGGAGGCATAAGGAAATGGCATATACACAGATTAATCCTGCTACAGGGAAAGAAATTCCGTCTGATCGGCGCTCCTGTTGTAAAGAAAGACGCAAAGGCACTGGTAACAGGTAAGCCGGTGTATACTGATGACCTGGCATTAAAGGACTGCCTGATCGTAAAAAGTGCTTAGAAAGCCCCACATGCCCCATGCACTGATCGAAGAGATCGACTGCAAGGTAGCTTCCAGAGTACCAGGGATCGAATGTATCCTTACATGGAAGGATGTTCCGCAGAAGCGTTTTTACCATGGCCGGACAGACGTATCCTGAGCCAAGTCCTTATGACCGTCTGATCCTGGACCAGAGAGTCCGTTTTGTAGGTGATGCAGTGGCGATCATTGCAGGTGAGACAGAAGCTGCAGTAGACCATGCAATGCGTCTTATTAAAGTGAAATATCAGGTGTTAGAGCCTGTTTTAGATATGCATGACTCCAAGGACGGCAAGATCCTTGTACATCCGGAGGACAGCTGGAAAGCCCTGTGTAATGTAGGCGCTGATAATAAGAGAAACTTATGTGCCAGTGGCGGAGAGACTCATGGGGATCTGGAGGCGGCATTTGCAGGCTGCAGCCACATTGTGGAAAAAACATACCACACCAAGGCGAACCAGCAGGCTATGATGGAGACTTTCCGTGCCTTTACTTATATGGATGTATACGGACGTTTAAATGTAGTAGACTCCACCCAGGTTACATTCCATGTGCGCCGTATTCTGGCTCATGCACTGGATGTGCCAAAGTCAAAGATCCGCGTGATCAAGCCAAGAATCGGTGGCGGTTTTGGCGCAAAGCAGACTGTTGTAGCAGAGGTTTATCCGGCTATCGTTACCATGAAGACGGGAAAACCGGCTAAGATCATTTACAGCCGTTATGAGTCCCAGATCGCCTCTTCTCCACGTCACGAAATGGAAGTAAAGGTAAAGATCGGCTGCGATGACAACGGTATTTTACAGGCAATGGATGTGTATACATTGTCCAATACAGGTGCATTTGGTGAACATGGACCGACCACTGTAGGTCTTTCCGGCCATAAGTCCATTCCTATGTACGGCACACCAAAAGCATTCCGCTTTGCTTATGATGTCGTTTATACCAACCGCATGTCTGCAGGCGCTTACCGTGGATATGGCGCAACGCAGGGTATTTTTGCTGTAGAGTCTGCTATGGATGAGCTGGCAGCCAGATGGGAATGAACCCGATCGAGCTTAGAAAGAAAAATATGGTCCGCCAGGGACAGGTGATGCCTGCTTACTACGGCGAGACTGCCAATAGCTGTGCCCTTGACCGCTGCGTGGACAAGGTTATGGAGATGATCGGCTGGGATGAAAAATATCCGAGAAAAGATATGGGAAATGGAAAGGTAAGAGCAGTTGGTCTTGCAATGGCTATGCAGGGCTCCGCAATTTCCGGTGTAGACGTGGGAAGCGTTACCATTAAGGTAAATGATGACGGCTTTTACAGCATGACCATTGGTGCGGCTGATATGGGTACCGGCTGTGACACCACACTGGCCAGGTAGCAGCAGAGTGTCTGGACTGTGAGCTGGATGATATCGTAGTTTACGGTGTTGATACGGATATTTCCCCATATGACTCCGGTTCCTATGCTTCCAGTACTGCATATTTAACAGGTATGGCAGTAGTAAAGACCTGTGAGTCACTGAAAAAGAAGATATTAAAGAAGGCGGCAGAATATCTGAATTGCTCTGAGGATGAACTGGAGTTTGCAGGAAAGACAGTGCGCAGATTAAATGCCCCTGAAGGCGAACCGGCAGAGATCACATTAAAGGACATTGGAAACAGAGCCATGTGCTTTAATGAAGAAGCCCTCCAGGCTACAGAATCCCATTCTTCACCTGTTTCTCCGCCACCATTTATGGCAGGCGCCGCAGAAGTGGAGATCGACAAGGAAACCGGTCATATTGAGCTGCTTCAGTTTGCAGCAGCTGTAGACTGTGGAACCCCATTAAACGAGAACCTGGCAAGAGTACAGACAGAAGGTGGCCTGGCACAGGGAATCGGTATGGCAATGTACGAGGATGTAACCTATTCCGACCATGGCCGTGTCCATGAAAATTCCTTCATGCAGTACAAAGTACCAAGCCGTCTGGATATTGGAAAAGTCAAGGTAGAATTTGAATGCAGCTACGAGCCAACCGGCCCCTTTGGTGCAAAATCCATCGGTGAGATCGTTATCAACACCCCATCTCCGGCTATTGCAAATGCAGTGTATAATGCAGTAGGCGTAAGGATCAGGGAACTGCCTATTACAGATGAGAAGATCTTTATGGGGATCATGGGTGGCCGATGAGCGCAGGGAAGAACAAGCGACGCCGAAGGCGGCATTTGTTTTTCCAAAGCCATTAACGAAGGTCCAGCCTGCGTAAGCAGGCAGTAGAGCACGTTAGTGCGGGGACCTGAGTGGACGGCTCGTGAGAGCAATAATAAAACCAGCCTTGCAGATAACGCATGAGTGCACAAAGATGCATAAATGCGGTCTGTGAGGCTATTTTTATGCAGGGGGAAAATTGTGGTGGATTTTTGGATCCCGCTATGATATACTATGGTTACATTTCTTAATCATAAAGAATAATATTTCAAAACTATGTAATGTTTAATGCGTTGCATATCTGTATTCAGGCAGCTTCAGCTAAAAATCATGGATCAAAAGCAAAAATTTAAAAGAAGTGGAAATGGTCTCAGGAAATTCTGTTTAAAAACAGGCACGGGGGTGGGGATATTGAAATTTATAACTGGATTTTGTATAATAAATATTAGAAACTGCCCCTTTGCCTTGCAACAGCAAGAAAGGGGAGAATAAATGGGGACAAAGGACATAGAAACAGCGATATTTTTCGATGACGACAGGCGGTATGCGGATCTGTTAAATGGATATATCTTTGATGGAAAGCAGGTTATAATGGAAAAACAGCTTTATAGCCAGGATACAAGAGAAACAGGAAAATCACAAAAAGACAGTTGGGGTGTACAAAAAAGGAAAAAGATACAGCGTTTCCGTGATGGAGTAAAGAGAGTTGCGTTTGGTACATCATTTACGATCATTGCCCTGGAACACCAGGATAAGATCCACAGGGGAATGCCGGTGCGAGTGATGGTAGAAGATGCTTTGTCTTATGACCGGCAGATGAAAAGCTGCAGAAACAAACCGGGAGAAAGGTGTTTTAAACAAAAAAGATTATATCAGCAGTCTGACAGACACAGACGTTTTAACACCAGTTGTAACCATTGTGATCTATTATGGTGAAGAGCCGTGGAACAACAGCAAAGATATTTATGATATTTTAGCCCACAAAGATCTTCCGGAAGAGATAAAAACATTTATCAACCACTATCCGATCCATGTTTTAGATGTCCGCAGATTTACAAACGAGGAATGTTTTCAAACAGATGTGAGAGAGGTATTTGGATTTATCCGCCGTTCATTAGACAAAGAAGCAGTAAAACAATATCTGAAAGAAAGAGAAGAGCAGTTTACAAACATAGATGAAGATGCCTACGACCTGATCGCAGCCATGACAGACACCAAACAGCTGCAGATGGTCAAAGATAAGTATCGTAGTGAAGAAGGAGGAATCAATATGTGCAAAGGACTTCTTGATTGGGTGGAAGAGAGCAAAATAGAGGGAAAATCTGCCGGTGAACTGACCATCTTAAAATTAATCACCGCCATGCAACTAGATGGCCGCACCAGCGATATCACCCGTCTGTCATCAGAACCAGAGTTTTTAGAAGGAATGAAAAAGCATTATCACATCCAATAATAAAACCATTATAAGCATCTAGCGACTCAGATTTCCTTCTTGCATATAACCCTCAAACGTTGTATACTAAAACCAGTTATTCAGATTCACACCAAAACCGGGAGGAATTGCAATGATTGAGGCAACGAGCTGCGGCGGTTGTGGTTATATTTCGAGGGAAGATCCTGGTCCTGTATAAGAATTACAAGAACAAATATGAGGCTGGGTCCTGCCTAAGGAACAGTAGAAGCTGGCGAAGAATACAAAGAAACGGCTCTTAGGGAAGTAAAAGAAGAGACCGGAGTAAGCGCTTCTATCATTAAGTACATTGGAAAGAGCCAGTACACCTTTAATACGCCCCAGGATGTGGTAGAAAAAGATGTACACTGGTATCTGATGATGGCTGACAGCTACTACAGTAAACCACAGCGGGAAGAATACTTTCTGGATTCCGGGTATTACAAATTTTACGAAGCATATCATCTGCTGAAGTTTTCCAATGAAAAGCAGATCCTTGAAAAGGCTTATAATGAATATCTGGACCTTAAAAGAAGTAATCTTTGGGGAAGCAAGAAGTATTTTTAAAAACAGAATAAGAAGAAAATAAAAACTGCTGTATACGGGAGTGATAAAACTGTATACAGCAGTTTTTGGTATATAATGTTATTCCACCAATTCCCCATTAATAAACACATACTTCACCACTCCTGAAATTTCCATAGGAGAGCCTTTGCAGATCACAAGGTCGGCGTCTTTTCCGGTTTCCAGGGAACCTACCCGGTCAGCAACACCGATGTGTTCGGCGGCATTGATGGTGATGGCCCGCAGGCATCGTAGGGATCCATACCGGCTTTCATGGCCATGCCGGCATAGAGGGGCAGGTTGTGCAGCGGGGTAACAGGTGCATCGGAAATAATGGAACATGGCAGCCAGCTTTTGCCAGGATGCCTGGAGTGGTCCAGCTTTTATTTAGCAGTTCTACTTTGGTGGCATGTCCGAAGGTTGGACCTACAGCTAATGGCAGATTCTCTTTTACTAGTTCTTCCACGATCAGGTGACCTTCTGTTACATGTTCCAGAGTCAGTTTTGTGTGAAATTCCTTTGCTATGCGGATGGCAGTAAAAATATCATTTGCCTGATGGGCATGGGCTTTTAAAGGAAGTTCTCCTTTTAAAACAGGAATCAGGGATTCTGATTTTTGATCAAAAGCAGGCAGCTTGGAGACGCATCACCGGCGGCCTCTTTTTTTGCCATGTATAATGCAGCTTTCTGCAGTGCTTCCCGGATCAAAGCTGCATTGGTCATACGGGTGGACATGCGGGCTGGTCATATAGCGTCGTTTTGGATTTTCACCAAAAGCACATTTCATGGCAATAGGGTATTTAAGGATCATATTATCAATACGTTTTCCCATGGGTTTCACAGCTGCGAAAGTGCCTCCAATGGCATCAGAACTTCCTGGACCTGTGGCAAAGCAGGTGATCCCGGCTTTGGCAGCCATTTCAAAGCAGGGATCCATAGGATTGATGCCGTCAATAGCCCGCAGTTGTGGCACTACTGGGTCATTCCATTCGTTGGTATCTTGTCCTGGTACGCCGTTGCCGTAGCCATCAAGACCTGTATGGCAGTGTGCCTCAACAAAACCAGGATAAATATTAAGTCCGGCAGCTTCGATCAACTGTTCATAATCATCATCAATGTGACTGGCGATCTTTAAGATCTTTCCGCCGCCTATAAGGATATCTCCTGTGAATGGCTGCGGATCAACTGCTGTGTGGATCGTTCCGTTTTTTATGCATATCATGTAAGTCTACCTCCTTAAGGATTCGATATAAAGTCATTATAACTCGGATGTACATGAAATTACAGTAAAAGAAGTGTGAGAGAGAAAAGCACGCAGCAATTCGGTATCAGCGGGGAAAAATACTTTTGATCTCAATCTCTTTTCTATGATACAGGTTATCTGTGGGGCGCATTCTATAACTTACAGTTATTAAATGTATCAATAACCACCATTTCCATTACGGCCCATCCTATGGTATACTACATATCAGTACAAAAACACAGAAAAAAACAAAAACCCAGGCAGGGCGGCTTTAAGAAAGGAATACATATATCATGGCAAAAGGAACCATTTTTAAATTTCATAATGACCTTGATACAGATCAGATCATCGCATCACAGTATCTGCTTTTACCGAACTTAGAAGAGATGAAAGAGCATGCTTTTGAGTCTTTAGACCCGGATTTCCCTAAAAAAGTAAAACCGGGAGATTTCGTTGTAGGCGGCGAAAACTTTGGCTGTGGTTCTTCCAGAGAGCAGGCACCAGGTGTTTTAAAAGCATTAGGTGTACAGGCTATCGTTGCAAAGTCCTTTGCAAGAATTTTCTACAGAAACGCCATTAACATCGGCCTTCCTGTTATTGTCTGTAAGGAGCTGCCGGATGAGGTAAAGACCGGCGATACCATGGAACTTTCCATGTCAGATGGAACTGCCCAGGCAAATGGCAAGACCTATTCCTGCACCAAGCTGCCGGAATACATGCAGAATATTTTAAACCAGGGCGGACTGATCGCCTCATTAAACCGTGAGGAGGAATAGGAAAATGGGAATGACGATTGCAGAAAAGATCATAGCGGCAGCAGCCGGCGTAGAAAAGCGTAAAACCGGGAGATATCCATACAGTAACATTAGACCGTTTAATGAGTAATGACGGTACTACACATCTGACTGTAGATATGTACCGCAATAATTAAAAATCCACATATTGCTGATGCAAAAAAAGTGGTATTCATCGTAGACCACAACGTACCTTCTGACTGCCCGAAAACAGCAGCATCCCAGAAGAAGATGCGTGATTTCGCAAAGGAAAATAACATTGATTTCTGGGAAGGCAAAGGTGTATGCCACCAGGTGATGATGGAAAATTATGTATGTTCCGGCGAACTGATCTTCGGTGCAGACAGCCATACCTGTTCCTATGGTGCTTTAGGTGCTTTTGGTACCGGCGTGGATGTACGGATTTCCTTTATGGAATGGTAACTGGAAAATCCTGGGTATTGGTTCCTGAGACTGTAAAATTTAACTTAGTAGGAAAACTGCCGGAAGGTGTTTATGCAAGAGACCTGATTTTAACAATCATTGGTGAGATCGGTGCAAACGGATGTAATTACCAGGTAATGGAGTTTACCGGAGAAGGCGCAAAATCCTTAAGCATCAGTGAGCGTATGGTACTTTGCAATATGGCAGTAGAGGCAGGTGCAAAAACAGGTATTTTTGAGGCGGATGAAAAGGCATTAGAATATCTGGAAGCACATGGCAGAAAGCCAAAGGCTGTATACAAGAGTGATCCAGATGCAGTATATGCAAGAGAATATACCTTTGACTTATCCAAGGTACGTCCTGTAGCTGCAAAACCGGATTTTGTGGATAATGTAGTTCCTGCAGAAGAAGTTCGTGGAATTAAGATCGACGAAGCGTTCTTAGGCTCCTGCAACAATGGACGTATTGAAGATTTAAGAGTGGGTGCTTCTATTATCAAGGGCAAGAAAGTGGCAGAAAAGGTACGTTTCCTGGTAGTCCCTGCAAGCCAGACCGTTTACCGTCAGGCATTAAAGGAAGGCCTGATCGATATCTTCATGGAAGCAGGCGCTATTGTCATGAATCCGAACTGCAGCGTATGCTGGGGAAGCTGTCAGGGCGTGATCGGTGAAAATGAAGTCCTGATCAGTACAGGCACCAGAAAACTTCAAGGGCCGTGCAGGACATCCAAGCTCTAAGGTATATTTAGGTTCTGCAGCTACGGTTACCGCTTCTGCCATTGCAGGAGAGATCGCTCTGGCTGAGGATGTGATGTAATGCGTGGTTCGTGAGTTTACGAAATAAATCAAAGATATGAGGATATAGAAAAATGGATAAAATGATAGGAAAGGTATGGGTTTTAGGAGATGATATTGATACGGATATCATTATCCCAACAGAGTACCTTGCATTAAAAACCATAGATGATATGAAACAGTACGGATTTTCTCCACTGCGCCCGGAACTGGCAGCGCAGATCAAACCGGGAGATATTATTGTTGCAGGAAAGAACTTTGGCTGTGGCTCCTCCAGAGAGCAGGCGCCGGAGATCATTAAGGCACTGGGAGTTCAGTGCGTGATCGCAAAATCCTTTGCAAGGATCTTCTTCCGCAACTCCATCAACAATGGTCTGCTTCTGATCGAGCAGCCAACTCTCTATGATGACATCAAAGAGGGAGATACCATCTCTGTTGTAATGAACGAACATGTGGATTACAATGGAAAAACATACCCAATCGCCTCTCTTCCAGAGAACCTGATGAGCATTATCCGCGCAGGAGGTCTGGTAAAGGCTATGCGCAAACTGAATGGTCTGGATTAAGAAAGAGAAGTGAGGTGTGTAAGAAATGGGAAAGACAGTAATTGAAAAGATCATAGAGCATAATACCGGCAAAGAAGTAAAGCCGGGAGATATTGTGACTGTAAATGTGGACCGTGTCATGATCCATGATATATTTATCCCTTTTGTAGCGGAAAAATTCAAGGAAATGGGCTTTGAGAAGCTTTGGGACCCGGATAAAGTGGTCCTGATCTACGACCACCTGGTACCTGCAAGCCAGTTAGATGATACCAGACATTTTCATACAGGTGATGCCTTTGCTGAAAAATACGGCATGACCCATGTACACAGAAGCGATGGTATCTGCCACCAGCTGATGACAGAAGCAGGTTATGTAAAGCCAGGTAATATTGCATTTGGTACAGACAGCCATACAACTACCTACGGCTGTGTAGGCGCATTCTCTTCCGGTATCGGCTATACAGAAATGGCAAGTATCTTAGGAACCGGAACCATGTGGATCAAGGTGCCGGAGACCATTAAAGTTGTGATCAATGGCAAGCTGCCTGAAAATGTTATGTCAAAGGATGTGATCTTACGTCTCATCGGTGATCTGGGAGCAGACGGTGCTACTTATAAAGCACTGGAATTTTCCGGAAGTGCAGTAGAGAATATGACTGTTGCCAGCCGTATGACCATTTCCAATATGGCGATTGAAGCAGGTGCCAAGTGTGCTCTGTTTACACCAGATGAAAAAACAGCAGAATATTGCGATATTATTTTAAATGATTACCAGAAGAGTCTTGTAGGAGACCAAGATGCGACCTATTGCAAGGTAATGGAATACAAGGCAGAAGATTTTGTACCGGTTATGGCATGTCCATCCCAGGTAGACAAGATCCGCAACGTAAGCGAACTGGAAGGAACAGAGATCGACCAGGTATTTATCGGTTCCTGCACCAACGGCCGTTTAGAGGACCTGGCAGCAGCTGCAGAGGTTTTAAAGGGCAAGAAAGTAGCTAACTTTGTAAAACTGATCGTAACACCTGCCAGCCGCAAGATCTACAGACAGGCAGATGAAATGGGTATCCTGGATACACTGGCAGAGGCAGGAGCTATCATCACCCATCCGGGCTGTGGACTGTGCTGCGGCAGAACCGGCGGCATCTTAACAGATGGTGAAAGAGTAGTTGCAACTAACAACCGCAACTTCTTGGGCCGTATGGGAACTTCAAAGGTACAGATCTATCTGGCTTCCCCAAGGACTGCGGCCAGCTGTGCAGTTGCGGGCAAGATCGTAAGTCCTCAGTAATAATTTAAAAGTACAGATAATAAAAGGCATATTTTCATTCTCTGAATTGATTTTGAGAGAAGAAAATATGTCTTTTTTATTTTGTATATTCAAATGTCAGGTAACAGTATACATATGGTACAATTTCAGCTGTTTAATATCTTCTTTGGATACTTTCAGCTGATTTTCCAATTCTTTGTTTTCACATAATCTGTTTTTTGAGAGTAGAAGTTTTCGTGCAATAGGCATGATCGGTCTTGTAGACAGGCCTGTAAATAAAGCCCATTTGGTTTCTGCGTTTAATGTAGGAGCCAGTATTTGTATATAGGCAGTTTCCATTTCCACATCTCGATTTTGCAGAGTGATATTTGTAACTGCATCAAAAATGTTCCATGTAGCCTTTATAAGTATTTTTCACAGTTCTGGTAATGATCATAATCTTCAAAGTTCATATACATCATGACCTTCGTAAGGCCATTTTCTTCCGGATGGAGTTCAAAAAGGCGTCGCCCGATCCGGTTGATCCTTCCATCGTAAACATAACCATACAAGTTTTTAACATTTCTGAAAAAAGCGGGGCATTCTTTTTAAAGTGGAAGAGGATGTGGCAGTATTGGGAAAATACAGAAGGGTTTCAATATGCACCTGCAGTGCGTCGGCAATGGCATACAGAGTGTCTATATCCACGGCTATTTCACCTGATTCATATTTTGATATAGCGGACTGGCTTTTGCCAATAGCCTGAGCCAGCTGTTGGTGGGTTATTTTCCGCATTTTACGTGTACGGCGGATATTCTGTCCGATTTCTTTGCTTATTTCTGACATATGGTTTCCTTTTTTATTCCCTAAAATAATATTTTTTAACGATTTAGGATCGAGGACACAAATGATGTGCAGTTTTTCAGCTTTTATTGTCCGAAATTAATCGTGTCACGGAAAGAAAATGTTGAAATTATTATCCACAGGAATATTTTGCTTTTTTGACGGGGACTTTTCCTATTGCTATAATTTTAAACAAGACGGGGAAATAAGTCAATAAAAGTCTATAACTGCAGGCGCCGCAGATATATATAATAAGGTATTCAAGGAGAGATGTAATTATGAATTACACAAAGGAATATTTTGATTTTGATCTGGATCGTAAAAATACCCGGAGTATGAAATGGGATGACTGCAATTCAAAATTCGGCGTAGATGAATCTACAGCGATGATCCCAATGTGGATCGCAGATATGGATTTCAGATCCCCAAAAGAAGTGATCGACGCAGTAATAGACCGCGCCAGTCTTGGATGTTATGGTTATACAACAAACCAGACTGTTTTTATGAAAGGATCATTAACTGGGTAGATCGCCGTTATCACTGGAAGATAAAAAAAGAATGGATCATTTTACTCCAGGTGTGATTCCGGGATACACCATTACGATCCAGAATTTTACAAAGCCCGGGGACGGCATTATCGTACAGACACCGGTTTATTATCCATTTATGGATGGTGTTGTTAATAATGGGCGTAAGCTGGTTTATAATCCTCTGATAGAAAAAGAGGGAGACTGGTTCATGGATTTTGAAGATCTGGAAAGAAAAGTAAAAGATCCGGATAATAAACTTCTGATCTTATCTAATCCTCATAATCCTGTAGGACGTGCATGGACAGCAGAAGAATTAACAAGACTGGGAGATCTCTGTGCAGAAAACGGTGTCCTGCTGATCTCTGATGAGATCCATGCAGATCTTATGATGAAGGGAGTTAAACAT
>ENA-OPZN01000372-OPZN01000372.1-human-gut-metagenome-genome-assembly--contig:-NODE-372-length-14795-cov-3.075811_pt1 | contig 14795 bp, 20 predicted proteins | sample MGYA00242483_ERZ504503 | MGnify/ENA primary metagenome ERZ504503 (study PRJEB26092, sample SAMD00036285) | human gut metagenome | host: Homo sapiens | study: EMG produced TPA metagenomics assembly of... | reverse complement strand
TGAATAATGACCCTAATAACCATCCGTTGCCGGGCAGTTTCCTGGGAACAATTTACAAAGGTGGTGTAGTGGTGCCCATTATCCAGACCCTGTTGCTCACCGTCATAGCGTTGAGCGTTGAGCGTTATTTAGCCATCCGGTCTGCTTTTGGCAGAGGTTCGCTGGTGAAATTCGTCGCTAATATTAAATCTACCTTGGCCGCTGGTGATATGAAGAAGGCACAAGAGCTATGTGATAAACAAGGCGGTTCTGTAGCCAATGTAGTTACTTCGACTTTAAGAAAGTATGCCGACGTGGAAAACGATGCGACACTTTCCAAGGACCAGAAAGTACTGGCCATTCAAAAAGAATTGGAAGAAGCAACTGCACTGGAGCTCCCTATGATGGAGCTGAATCTGCCTGTTATCGGTACAATCACCACATTGGGTACCTTGATGGGACTACTCGGTACGGTAATTGGTATGATCCGTTCATTTGCAGCTTTGTCTGCCGGTGGTGGTACGGACTCCATGGCTTTGTCACAAGGTATTTCCGAGGCGTTGATCAATACGGCATTCGGTATCTTGACAGGTGCATTGGCGGTTATTTCTTATAACTACTACACTAATAAGATTGATAAATTGACTTACAGCCTCGATGAAGTAGGTTTCTCTATTGTACAGACCTTTGCGGCTTCTCATAAATAATCGTGCCAACCCTTTAAAATAAACTGCTATGGGTAGAGCAAAGATTAAAAAGAAAAGTACGTTCATAGATATGACGGCCATGAGTGACGTCACTGTGTTGCTGCTTACTTTCTTTATGTTGACTTCAACATTCGTAAAGAAGGAGCCGGTACAGGTGTTTACTCCAGCCTCCGTTTCTGAAATCAAGATTCCGGAAACGAATATCCTTCAGATTCTGGTGGACCCGCAAGGGAAAATATTTATGAGCCTCGACAAACAGCCCGACATGAAGGCCGTATTGGAGAAAATGGGTGAGGAGTACGGAGTTGATTTTACTCCTGAGCAGGAGAAGAAATTTGTGACAGCTTCTACATTTGGTGTTCCAATGAGAAGCATGCAGAAATATCTGGATCTGCCTTCCGACCAGCAGGATAAACTGTTGAAAAATGAAGGTATCCCCTGTGACAGTACAGATAATCAGTTTAAATCATGGGTACGCAGTGCTCGTCAGGTGAATCCTGATTTACGTATTGCTATCAAAGCTGATGCGTCAACTCCCTACGCTGTGATTAAAAACGTAATGAGCTCACTTCAGGACCTCAGAGAGAACCGGTACAATCTGATTACTTCTCTGAAGACTACTTCTGATAAATAAAACCGAATAATTATGAGTGCTGAAGTACAAGAAAGCAGCAAAAAAGGAAAAGGTTCGAAGCAAAAAAGATGACTGTCCGCGTAGACTTACGCCTATGGTGGATATGAACATGTTGCTGATTACTTTCTTTATGCTGTGTACCACGCTGAGCAAACCTCAGACGATGGAAATAAGTATGCCGAGCAATGACAAGAACATCACTGAAGAGCAGCAGAGCAAGGTGAAGGCTTCACAAGCAATTACCCTGTTACTGGCCGGAGGAGATAAATTGTATTATTATGAAGGAGAACCTAATTATAAAGACTATACATCGCTGAAGGAAACTTCCTATAATGCAGATGGTCTGCGTTCCATTCTTCTTAAAAAGAACTCGGCGGCAGTTCGTGAAGTAAACGATCTGAAAAACAGAAAGCTGATCTAAAGATATCAGAGGAGGAGTATACGAAAACTAGCTGAAGTAAAAAGCGGAAAGGATACCCCGACTGTTATTATTAAAGCAACGGATGACTCTTCATACAAGAATCTGATTGATGCTCTGGATGAAATGCAAATATGCAATATAGGTAAGTATGTAATTACAGACATCGCTGATGCAGATCAGTTCTTGATCAAGAACTATGATACGAAGGGCGATCTGAGTAAAGACATTGCGGAATAGTAACACACATTTAAAAGGAGGAAAAGAAAATGGCAAAAATAGATTTGACCTCACCTGAATGGTGTGAACTGATATTCCAAGGTAAGAACAAGGCATACGGTGCCTATAAGATGCGTGCCAATTCACCTAAACGCCACACGTGGGCAATGGTGATTGTAGTGATCATTGCTGCCATAAGTTTCAGTATACCGACATTGGTAAAACTGGCAACCCCGAAGCAGAAAGAGGTGATGACAGAGGTGACTACCTTGTCACAACTGGAAGAACCCGAAGTGAAACAGGAAGAGTTCAAGAAAGTGGAACCGGTGGCTCCGCCTCCCGCTCTGAAAAGCTCTATCAAATTTACAGCTCCTGTCATCAAAAAAGATGAAGAAGTGCGTGATGATGAAGAGATAAGGAGTCAGGAAGAATTGACTCAGACCAAAGTGGCTATCTCTATTGCCGATGTGAAAGGTAATGATGAGCTGAACGGTAAAGATATTGCTGAACTGAAAAGAAGTGATAACCAAAGCCCCCCGAAGCAGAAGAAAAAACCATATACTATGGTAGAACAGATGCCTCAGTTCCCCGGGTGGTGATAGAGAATTGCTGTCTTTTTATAGCAAAGAATTTGCATTATCCTACCATTGCGCAGGAAAATGGAATACAGGGTAAAGTGTTTGTCCGCTTTGTGGTTTCGGCTACAGGTGACGTAAAGGATGTGAAGGTGATGCGTTCTCTGGACCCGTATTGCGACAAGGAAGCCATCAGGGTGATCCAGTCATTGCCGAAGTGGATTCCGGGAAGACAGAACGGACGTAATGTTCCCGTGTACTATACCGTTCCTATAACTTTTAAGCTACAATAATATCTATATATGATGATGAAGCTGTATATTGCATTATTGGCTGCTTCGTTGCTGCTGCTTTCGGGCTGCGGCAACAAACCCAAACCGGGGGAAGACGATACGTTGACCTCTGGCACTATAACGATAGCGGTGGACGAAACTTTCCGTCCCATTATAGAAGAGGAGTTACAGGTGTTTCATGCATTGACACCGGATGCCACCGTGCATCCCATTTATTGCAGCGAAGTGGAAGCCATGAAACTTTTGCTGGCGGATAGTGTACGTCTGGCTATAACCACCCAGCAACTCACCAAGCAGGAAACAGCCTATCTTAATGACAAGAAATTCTTTCCTGTATCGGTAAAGATGGCGACAGATGGTTTGGCCTTGATAGTGAACAAGCAAAATACGGATTCATTAATTACGGTTGACCAGTTTAAAGAAATACTGACGGGGAAAGTTACTGACTGGAAACAGTTGAATCCTGCTTCCCGTTTGGGTGAGCTCCAACTGGTATTTGATAATCCCAATTCGAGCACCGTACATTATGTACTTGATTCGATCTGCGGCGGTATGCCTTTGTCGAAGGACCTGAAGGCGCAGAAAACAAATCCGGAGGTGATTTCGTATGTGGCTAAGAATCCCGCAGCTTTAGGGGTTATCGGTGTCAACTGGATAGGAAATCCTGCGGATAGTACGCGACTCTCTTTCAATGACGCCATTCGGATAATGGCTGTCAGCCGTGCGGATTCGGCTACAGTGGGAAATAGTTTCAAGCCTTATCAAGCTTATCTGGCTTTGAACCAGTATCCGCTAACTCGCAATGTGTACATTTTACTCAATGATCCTAAAAGTGGCCTGCCCAGTGGTCTGACTTCTTTCCTGACAGATTTCCGGGGACAGCGTATCATCTTGAAATCAGGACTGGTACCTGCTACGGCTGCTGTGAGGATTGTAGATGTAAAAGAGGAATAATAAATGAACAAAAAGAAGAACCATGAAAAATTAGTATTAACCGTGATGAGCCTGTGCCTGGCCGTAACTATGTGGGGACAGACACCAGCAGGCAGCGAATGGTCACCCCAAGTGAAACAGGCTGCCACGATGATAAAGGAGAATCCGGCAAAAGCCTCCGAGGCTTTTGATGAACTGATGAAAGGTAAAAAATAAGAAGAATACTTCCTTGTTGGTAGAGATAGGCCGGGCTTATCTGGACCAGGGAAAAACAGCAGAAGCTGCCGAATATGCACAGCGCGCTAAAGATGTGAACAGTAAATGTGCTGTAGCCTATCTGCTGAGTGGTGATGTGGCATTGAAACTAAATGATGTGAACAAAGCCAGCAGTGATTATAACCAGGCTATTTATCTGGATGAAAATTGCAGCGAAGCTTATTTTAAATATGCACAGGTATATAAAGGTGTAGACCCTCAACTGTCACTGGATATGTTGATGCGTTTGCAGACTAAGGCTCCGGACGATAACCGTATCAGTAAGGAATTGGCCGATGTATATTATACGATGGGGCAGTATGGCAAAGCAAAAGAAGCTTATGAAAGTTATCTGAAAGTAGGTACGCCTACCGAACAGGACTATACCCGCTATGCCACGTTGCTATATCTGAATAAGGATTATGCGCAGTCTTCGGATATGGTAAAGAAAGGTTTGGAACTTGCTCCGGAAAATCATGTGCTGAAGCGTCTGGCGATGTATGATAATCTGGAGTTAAAGGATTACAAAGAAGGACTGGAAGCAGCCGCCACTTTTCTTTTCTAATCCCGGTAATCCGGATTATGTATATTTGGATTACGTTTATTTCGCCCGTTTGCTGGAAGCTGACAAGCAGTATGATGAAGCGGTGGCACAGTTCGACAAAGCACTGGCTATGGACAAATCGCATACGGAAATCTATAAAGATATCTCTGATGTATACGAAAAGGAACGTGATTTTCCGAAGGCCATAGAGGCTTATAAAAATTATTTGGGCGGAATGAAAGGTGATCCGGATATTAGTGACCTGTTTTTATATGGACGTTTGAACTATTATGCGGCTACTGATTCTGCTTATCAGGATAAGCAACCACTTTATCTAGCTGAAGCCGATACTATTTTTGCACAAGTGGCTGCTAAAGTTCCCGATAACTATTTAGGAAACTTCTGGCGTGCCCGTGTTAATTCTTTGCGTGATCCTGAAACAACTCAGGGATTGGCAAAGCCTTATTATGAGGCTGCACTGAGTATTCTGGAACAGAAGCCTGATGCTACTAAATCAGTGTTGGTGGAATGTAACAGCTATTTGGGATATTATTATTTTGTAAAAGAAGATTATAACCAGTCAAAACTGTATTGGAATAAGATATTGGAAATTGATCCTGGAAACGAAACTGCTACTAAAGCACTAGGAGGAATTAAATAGTCCTTCTTTTTTCATTTATCATTTGAGTTGAGCGGACAGTACTTGGTTGCCGCCCGCTTAATTCGTTTCATAGTTAATGAATATTAAAGATGAGTCATTCTTCTTGTTTATTCAAATAAACTATATACATTTGCAGTGTACTAATCAACTAATACACTAAATAACTAATTAAACCATAAACACAATGATGATTGAAGTAAAGAACTTGTTTTTCAGTTATGGAAAGAGAAAACAGAAAGTCTTTGATGACTTCTCGCTAGCATTGGACAAAGGTTCAGTTTACGGCCTTTTAGGGAAGAACGGTACAGGTAAATCTACTTTGCTTTATTTAATGACAGGTTTGCTTCGTCCTCAGGCCGGACGGGTGCTTTACAAAGGGGTGGATGTTTCCATGCGCTATCCCCTGACTTTGCAGGACATGTTTCTAGTGCCTGAAGAATTTGCTTTGCCATCAGTCAGTTTGAAACAATACTTGAAGCTGAATACTCCGTTTTATCCGAATTTCAGCAATGAACTCTTGAGCACTTGCCTTCGTGATTTTGATATGAATGAAGATATTCATTTGGGCGAACTTTCGATGGGACAGAAGAAGAAAGCATTTATGTGCTTTGCATTAGCTACCAATACCTCTTTGTTGGTAATGGACGAGCCCAGCAACGGATTGGATATTCCTTCTAAAAGTCAGTTTCGTAAAGTAATCGCTTCGGGCATGACCGATGAAAAATCAGTCATCATCTCTACGCACCAGGTGAGAGATATTGACAGCCTGCTGGATCATGTGGTTATTATTGACGGTACCCGCGTATTGTTGAATGCATCGGTAAAGACCATCTGTGACAAAGTCTATTTTGCAGAGCAAGGCATGAATGAACCGACGGACACAGCACTCTATGTCCAGCCGTCCGTCCAGGGAAACAGTGTCATCTTCCCGAACACTGAGAATGAGGAAACGAATTTGAATCTGGAAGTATTATTCAACGCTATGCTGGCAGAGAGAGAAAAATGCAAACCATGTTTAACAAGTAACACACACAAACACTATGGATACGAATAACTTCTTTAGCTTTTCGCGTATTGCAATGGTAATGAAACGCGAGATTATGGAAAATTGGAAAACGAATCTTTATCGTTTGATAGGAATTTATGCTGCATTCGCCTTGGTAATGATACTTCATATGTGGACAATGAGTTCTGGTAGGTCTTCTCAGATATCGTTTACTACTTATTGTTCTAATATAATGGGGACCTTTGTTTTTATCATTGGTATTGCCAGTATTGCTTATGCTGCCAACATTATGGAAAACATGATTACAAAAGAAAAACGTATCGCTTTTCTGATGCTTCCGGCGACTATGATAGAGAAATTTGTAGCACGATTTTTAATTGTTACGGTAGGGATGGCCGCAGCCATTATAGTTGCCGCTTCATTGGCAGAGATTACGCGTTATCTTGTACTTCCTTTGTTTAATTTGCCCGAGGCATTCCATCAATCAGTGTTGTACCATCTTCTTTCTATGGCTGCTATAGATGGAGAACAGGTATTTAGGGGATCGGGATCCGCTTTGAATATGTCCTACCAGAACTGGCTGGGTGAGCTGTGCGGATGGGCTTTCTTGGTGTGGTCACATTCACTTTATATTCTAGGGGGTAGTTATTGGTACAAGAACCTTTTTTCAAGACATTGGGTACATTGATGCTTATTTCTATTCTGTGTTCGGTTTTGTCAGTACATATCATATCATGGGTAGGCAATGACGGTATGCGTAGTTTCGCCGAATGGCTGGAAGCTAATTTCCAGTGGGTGACATTAAACAAGTTACTTTCCTTAGGGGTGGCGTTCTTCAGTGCATTCACCATGTTCAACTGGTGGCTGAGTTACCGGCTCTTTACCCGTTCACAAGTTATTAAACCCAAATTCCGTTTGCTATGAAATTTAAAGAAAGTAAATCCATTTACTTGCAGATAGCTGACCGGATATGTGATGAAATCCTGCAAGGACAATATACGGAAGAAGAGCGTATTCCATCGGTCAGAGAATACGCCGCCACAGTGGAGGTGAATGCAAATACGGTGGTCCGCACGTATGATTACCTTCAGGGACAAGAGATCATTCACAATAAACGCGGCATTGGTTATTTTGTATCGGCAGGGGCTAAAGACCGGATTATTGCTTTACGGAAAAATACATTCCTGCATGAAGACCTGCCTGAGTTTTTCAGACAAGTGAAGACATTGGATATTCCCATGAAGGAGATAGAAAAAATGTATAAGGAATATCTGACTCAACAATGACACAACACCAAGCACATCTACGACAACACATACACAACATCGGTTAGATAAAGAAATCCCGGCAGAGCGATGACTCGCCGGGATTTCTTATATCCGGTTACTTGTCTGCTATAAAAATTGTAGTCCAGTATAACCATTCGGTTGCAGCTCGGAGGATATCGGGATTGATAGATTGGGTGTTATCTTTGGGATGATGGTAATAACCGCCTCCCAAGGCCCATAAGTCTATACATGGATAGCCGGCTTTCATAAAGACTGCACCGTCTGTGCGAGGGCGGGTCAGGAAATGAGTCTCACTAGTGAACAGACGTCGATGTACATACCTATCATTGGCTTTCTCTGATAGCTCAGCCAGTTCGGGGTATTTATAGTGATAATTCGCTCCTAGCATCTCACCTACACCCACTTGTTCCAGATTCAGGATTGCTACCACTTTGTTTTGGGGCACAAGGGGATGGTTGGTGTAGTAGGTACTTCCGGTGAGTCCGGCCTCCTCGCCGTCCACACTCATAAAGATGATGCTGCGTTTCGGTTTTATCTTTGATTTTGCCAGTGCTTCGGCTACTCCCAGCATGGCAGCGGAGGAAGAATTGTTGTCATTCGCTCCTTCAATTAGGAAAGGAATCATTCCTAAGTGGTCCAGATGGGCGGAAATGATTACATATTCATTGCATAGTATAGGATCACTGCCTTTGATCATGCCCAAAATATTTTTTCCAGTAGCATTGGGATTATAGGTAGCATTCATTTTGATGTGGGCTCTCTTTCCGGTATGGAAAGAGGCAGGCTTCTGAGTCTTATAAATCTGCCGGATGGTTTCTTTATAGGTCTTGCCTGTTCCCCTGAAAATATCATTGACCACAGTGTCTGTAACATGACAATAGACAAATCCCGGATTATAGGGGGCATTCGGACCGGGAACCCATTTGTATAACAAGCCTGCCGCACCATGGGCTGCAGCGTTGTTCAGCTTGGTTTGGTGCAAAGTATGTTTGTACCACATGGCCAGTGAATCGGGGTTACGGCTTATATTGGGTGTTTCTCCCTCTACCAGCACAATCTTGCCTTTTACATCTATGTCTTTGTAATCATCATATCCTAATTCGGGTGCTGTAACGCCAAATCCGGCATATACCACATCGGCTGTCACTTCTCCGTTACTGGTCATTCCTCCGGCAAACCAACCATCTGCCCAAGGGTATGTCTTGGAGATCCATACAGTTTTTTTCTTGTCTTGGGTGACAGGAAATAGGATATCCATAGTGCTTCCCGGTTGTATCTCTACACAAGGGTGGGGGAATAGCTGTATGTAGGAACCATTCTCACCACGAGGTATTAGTTTCCACTCTTTAAAATATCCTTTTACGATATCTACAGCTTTAGCCATTCCGGGCGAACCTGCGAGTCGTCCCTCCAAGGCCGGGTCTGAAAGTTGCTTTACATAACCGAAAATCTTTTCGGTAGTGATGTTACGATGCATGGCATCAAGGTACATTTCTTCATCAGTCATGGTAGCCGTTCTTCTTTGGGCGGATGAAGACAGGGAGCCCAATGCAAGAATTGCAGATAACAAGAGGAGTCCTTTTTTCATGTTAATATGTTGATTTAAGATTCGGTTCTAAAGATAAAAAGAAAAGATCAGATTCCTGTTTATCTCCTTGTAAAAATCTTAAGTTCGTATTTCTTGATATAAATCAAACCGTTACATCGTGAAAAGTCTGTACCTTTGCACCCTGAAAATCAAGGGTAACAAGTGGACGTAATTCAAGAACCGAGAAGTGTACGAAAGAACCTTGCCAGACTGGCGGTTCCTATTTTCATTGAAACATTGCTGATTATGATGCTGGGCGCGGTAGATACCGTGATGCTGAGTCAGTATTCAGACAATAGTGTGGCTGCCGTCGGGGTGGTCAACCAGCTCATCATGTTTGCTTTCCTGATATTCGAGGTGATTAATATAGGAACTTCCGTACTCTGTTCGCAATATTTGGGAGCAAGAATGCACAAGAATATGGTGCAGGTGGTGGGAGTATCATTGATACTCAATTTGGTGTTCGGCCTGTTTGTCAGTGCTATTCTGCATTACGGAGCCACTTCTCTGCTATCTATGATGGGACTTCGTCCCGAACTGATGGAATATGGAGTGAGTTACATGAAGATAGTAGGGGTATTCGCTTTTTTCAAGCCATATCTCTGACTATTTCTGCCTCTTTGCGTAGTGCTAACAAAGCGGTTTATCCCATGATGGTAACGGTAGTTGTGAATATTCTGAATATCATCGGTAACTATTCGCTGATTTTCGGTAAGTTCGGCATGCGGCTTTGGGAGTGGAAGGTGCGGCTATCTCTACAGCATTTGCCCGAGGGGTATCTATGGTGATACTTTTTGTAATTCTTTTCCGCAAGCATATTCCCAGATTTCCGTTATCCTATTTTTGCCCCTTCCCGTTTGTCGAGCTGAAAAACCTGTTGAAAATCGGAGTCCCCTCGGCCGGAGAAAATATGTCCTACAGTTTCTCTCAGGTAGTATTGACCTATTTTATTAATATGTTGGGGAATGAAGCGCTGGCTACCCGTACCTATGTGGTGAATATAGTGATGTTCGTTTATTTGTTTGCTATTGCCATGGCACAAGGCGGAGCATCTGTATCGGACATCTGGTAGGTGAAAGGAAAATTCATGCAGCCTATCTGTTAGGCAAATATGTGATGCGTATTTCTATTTTTTGGTTTCTTTTGGTTTTTATCCTGTATCTGGGCTTTGATGGGGCATACCTTGTTTAGCTGGTTGACAGATAATCCGGAAATTATCCGTCTGGGTACTATTATCCTGTTTATTGATGTGATTTTGGAAGTGGGACGGGCTATTAATATTTATGCGACGAATGCTTTACGTGCAACGGGTGATGTAAATTATCCGTTTTATGTAGGATTTGTTGTTCAGTGGAGTGTTGCCGTAGGTTGTGGTTTCTTGTTCGGCATTCATTGGGGATGGGGATTGGTAGGTATGTGGTGTGCGTTTGTGCTGGATGAAAATCTTCGTGGTATTATCTTTGTACAGCGTTGGAACAGTCTGAAATGGACTAAAAAGGGATTTGTGAAATAAATCTTCATTTTCGCAAACTTTATGCATCTTCAGGCCGTTAAACTCAAGAAAAAGAATTAATTTTGCAGTCTGATAATTATCAAAGAATATAATATGGAGCTCGATTTACTCACGGCAATATCACCTATTGACGGTCGATACAGAGGAAAAGCGGGAGCTTTGGCCTCTTATTTTTCTGAATTTGCACTCATCAAGTACCGTGTGCAGGTAGAAATTGAATACTTTATCACTCTGTGTGAACTACCGTTGCCACAGCTGAAAAGCTTTGATCATGCACGTTTTGATGCATTGCGCGCTATTTATAAGAATTTTTCAGAAGCTGACGCACAGCGTATTAAAGAGATCGAAAGTGTAACAAACCACGATGTAAAGGCTGTAGAATATTTCATCAAAGAAGAATTCGATAAGTTGGGCGGAATGGAGGAATACAAGGAATTCATTCATTTCGGATTGACATCACAGGACATAAACAATACTTCTGTACCTTTGTCTATAAAGGAGGCATTGGAACAAGTGTACTATCCGCAAATTGAAGAGCTGATTGCTCAGTTGACTACATACGCTGAAGAATGGGCAAATATCCCTATGTTGGCAAAAACACATGGGCAGCCTGCTTCTCCTACTCGCCTGGGTAAAGAAATCATGGTTTTCGTTTATCGTCTGAATCGTCAGCTGGCTGTATTGAAAGCTTGTCCTGTCACGGCTAAATTCGGTGGTGCGACGGGTAATTACAATGCACATCATGTAGCTTATCCCGAATATGACTGGAAAGCATTCGGAAATCAGTTCGTGGCAGAGAAGCTGGGGTTGGAACGTGAGGAATATACTACTCAGATTTCTAATTATGATAATCTGGGAGCCATCTTTGATGCCATGAAGCGCATCAATACCATTATGATTGACATGAACCGCGACTTTTGGCAGTACATCTCTATGGAGTACTTCAAACAGAAGATTAAAGCGGGCGAAGTCGGTTCCAGCGCTATGCCGCACAAAGTAAACCCCATCGACTTCGAAAATGCTGAAGGTAATCTAGGTATGGCAAACGCTATTTTGGAGCATCTTTCTTCTAAGTTGCCTGTTTCCCGCTTGCAACGTGACTTGACAGACTCTACTGTGTTGCGTAACGTCGGTGTACCTTTCGGTCACATTGTGATTGCTATCCAAAGTTCGTTGAAAGGTCTGCGTAAACTGTTGCTGAATGAGAAAGCAATCTATGCCGACTTGGATAATTGTTGGAGTGTGGTGGCGGAAGCTATCCAGACTATTTTGCGCCGCGAAGCCTATCCTCATCCGTATGAGCATTGAAAGCTTTGACCCGTACAAACCAAGCTATCACAGAAGGGGCTATTAAAGAATTCATAGAAACACTAAATGTAAGCGAAGATATTAAAAAGGAACTGCGAGTGATTACACCGCATAATTATACAGGTATTTAAAAAATAGTTAGTTGGATTTTAATCAAAAAAGCCCGAGAGGGCGTTATACATTAATTAATAAACAAAAGGAAAACCATGAGTACAGAAAATGAAAGCAGACAAGAAGGTGCTGCAAACGAAGAAAACCAGAATGTAAGCCGTGATGGTGGTTATAAGTCTTATAACAGAGACAGTAATTACAACAGATACAACAACGACGGCGAACAGCGTCCTTACCGTCCTCGTACGAACAGCTATAATCGCGAAGGTGGCGACCGTCCTTACCGTTCTTCTTATAACAACGGTGACCGTCCTTCCTATAATCGCTATAATAATGGTGACCGTCCGCAACGTCCCCGCTTTAATCCTAACAGTGAGGATGGAGGAGAACAACGTTCATACCGTCCTCGTACAAATTATAATCGTGAAGGTGGTGAGCAGCGTCCATATACTCCGCGTCCCCGTTTTAACAGCGGTGAAGGTGGTGAACAGCGTTCTTACACTCCGCGTCCTCGTACCGGCGTATAATCAAGGCGGCGACCGTCCTTATCGTCCTCGTACCGGTGGTTATCAAGGTGGTGGATACAATCGTCCCTATCGCCCCCGTACGGCTGATTATAACCCGAATGCAAAGTATAGTCTGAAGAAACAGATTGAATATAAAGATATATTGACCGATCCAAATGAGCCGATTCGTCTGAACAAGTTCTTGGCTAATGCAGGTATATGTTCCCGTCGTGAGGCTGATGAGTTTATTACAGCAGGTGTAGTCAGTGTAAATGGTGAAGTGGTAACCGAATTAGGTACTAAGATCAAGCGTACTGACGAAGTGAAGTTCCATGACGAACCGGTAAGTATTGAACGTAAAACTTATATTTTGTTGAATAAACCGAAGGATTGTGTGACTACTTCTGATGATCCTCAGGAACGTAAGACTGTAATGGATTTTGTGAAAGGTGCTTGTAAGGAGCGTATTTATCCAGTTGGGCGTTTGGATCGTAATACTACCGGTGTATTACTGTTAACTAACGATGGTGATTTGGCTTCCAAGCTGACTCATCCTAAGTATTTGAAGAAGAAGATTTATCATGTATATTGTGATAAGAATGTAACCAAGGCAGATCTTGACCAGATTGCAGCAGGTGTGACATTGGATGATGGAGAGATCCATGCAGATGCCATCAGCTATGCATCGGAAACAGACAAGTCACAAGTCGGTATTGAAATCCATTCCGGAAAGAACCGTATTGTGCGTCGTATTTTTGAATCCTTGGGATATAAGGTAATCAAGCTGGACCGCGTTTATTTTGCTGGCCTGACTAAAAAAGGTTTGCGCCGCGGTGACTGGCGTTACCTGACGGAACAAGAAGTGAACATGCTCCGCATGGGCTCATTTGAATAATAAACAATAAAGAGACAAAACAATGGAAAAAATTAGTAGAACAAAGATTGTTGACTTGCTGAAGCGCCGTGATTTTGGTGCGATGGTCAATGTAAAAAGGTTGGGTTCGTACCCGCCGCGGTAGCAAACAGGTAAATTTTATCGCCCTGAATGACGGTTCTACAATAAATAATGTGCAGATTGTTGTTGATTTGGCAAACTTTGACGAAGAAATGTTGAAGCAGATCACCACCGGTGCATGTATCAGTGTGAACGGTGAGTTGACCGAATCCATTGGCTCTGGTCAGGCTGCCGAAGTTCAAGCGCGTGGAATCGAAGTATTAGGTACTTGTGATAATACTTATCCGTTACAGAAGAAAGGTCATACGATGGAGTTTCTTCGTGAGATCGCTCATTTGCGTCCCCGTACCAATACATTTGGAGCTGTATTCCGCATCCGCCACAACATGGCTATCGCTATCCATAAGTTCTTCCATGAACGTGGTTTCTTCTATTTCATACACCTATTATCACAGCATCCGATTGTGAAGGTGCGGGACAGATGTTCCAGGTTACTACCAAGAATCTTTATGATTTGAAGAAAGATGAAAACGGATCGATTATTTATGATGATGATTTCTTTGGCAAACAAGCCAGTTTGACGGTTTCCGGACAGTTGGAAGGTGAATTGGCTGCTACTGCTTTGGGGGCTATTTATACATTTGGACCTACATTCCGTGCGGAGAACTCCAATACGCCGCGTCACTTGGCCGAGTTTTGGATGATTGAACCTGAGGTTGCGTTCAATGATATTACTGATAATATGGATTTGGCCGAAGACTTTATTAAATATTGTGTACAGTGGGCGCTTGACAACTGCTATGATGATGTGAAGTTCTTGAACGATATGTTCGATAAAGGATTGATAGAACGTTTGCAGGGCGTGCTGAAGGAAGAATTTGTCCGTCTGCCTTATACGGAAGGTATCAAGATACTGGAGGAGCTGTAGTAAAAGGTCATAAATTTGAATTCCCGGTATATTGGGGAGTAGACTTAGCCTCTGAACATGAACGTTATTTGGTGGAAGAGCACTTTAAACGTCCTGTAATCCTGACAGACTATCCGAAAGAAATCAAGGCATTCTATATGAAGCAGAATGAGGATGGCAAGACGGTGCGTGCAATGGATGTATTATTCCCGAAGATTGGCGAAATAATAGGTGGTTCTGAACGTGAGGCTGATTATGACAAATTGATGACCCGCATTCAGGAACTGGGAATTCCGATGAAGGATATGTGGTGGTATCTGGATACCCGCAAGTTTGGTTCATGTCCTCATTCTGGTTTTGGACTTGGTTTTGAAGTTGGTTGCTGTTTGTTCCG
>ENA-OPZN01000371-OPZN01000371.1-human-gut-metagenome-genome-assembly--contig:-NODE-371-length-14802-cov-2.770630_pt1 | contig 14802 bp, 19 predicted proteins | sample MGYA00242483_ERZ504503 | MGnify/ENA primary metagenome ERZ504503 (study PRJEB26092, sample SAMD00036285) | human gut metagenome | host: Homo sapiens | study: EMG produced TPA metagenomics assembly of... | reverse complement strand
TTTATAGTTGATGAAAAATGGCTTGTAGAAACACATAGCGTAGTAAATGCTTTTCATCAGCTGTAAAAGCATTTACACAAAAAGGCGATGGTGTGATGTTATTTACACCTGTGTATTATCCTATGTATAAAGCTATAGAAATCAATCAAAGAAAATTGGTAGAAATACCTTTGATTAATAATGGTATGACATATGATATTGATTGGGACTTATTTACAAAAAAAGCTAAAGCTCAAGATACAAAAATGTTGATACTTTGTAGTCCTCATAATCCTTGTGGTCGCATTTGGACAAGAGAAGAATTAACTAAAATCAGTGAAATTTGTTTAGCAAATGATATTTTAGTAGTAGCAGATGAAATTCATGCTGATTTAATCATGCCAGGATTTAAACATGTTTCCTATGGTACGATTTCTAAAGAAGCATTAGAACATTCAATTATTTGCACAGCACCAAGTAAGACTTTTAATTTAGCAGGTATGCAACTTTCTAATGTATTTATAGCTAATGAAAATTATCGCAATCTATTTAAAGCAGAACAAGCAACTGATGCAGATTTTGCTTGTAGTATTTTAAGTTATGAAGCTTGTCGTTTAGCTTATGAATATGGCGAAGAATGGTTGACAGCGGTCATAAATATCATTGATACAAATAAAAAAATAATCATGGATTTTATGCAAGAGTATTTTCCACAAGTGAAAATAACACAGCTTCAAGCGACATATTTATTATGGCTTGATTTTAGAGCATTTAATTTAACTAATGAAGAATTAGAAATGCGCAATCGCCAAAAAGCGTGCCTTTATTTTGATGAAGGTTATATATTTGGTAAAGCAGGTAGTGGGTTTGAGCGTTGGAATTTGGCTTGTCCAACAAAATATATTTATTGGGCATTAGAGCGTTTATATCAGGCTTATAAAGAGTTTGCTGTGAAATAAATTTATAGATAAAAAAAGAAAAACCTTCTATGTTAGGGCTATACATAGAAGGTTTTTCTTATGCAGTTTGAAGAGTTGTTATCATCAGTTTATCCAAATTAGGAATAATTTTGTTGATAACATGAAAAAGAAGGTGTTCATCACAGCTTACGCCGATGATGTCTGCTACTTGTTTAAGGTTTTGCGTAGCATTTTGAGCAGCAATGCCGTAGTCGGCAAAGAGAAGCATTTCTATATCATTGTCAAAATCACCAACAGCGATAAATATTTTATCCTTGTACATAGGCATTTTGCGTAAATTATCCAACATAATACCTTTAGAAGCATTTTTAGGAATTAATTCAAAATAACTAGACCAAGAAGTAAAATATTTGGCAATTTTATCCATCTCCATAGATTTGGCGAAATTATGGAGCCATGATATCGTATGAGTATTTGTTGTATAGAATTGGACTTTTAAGATGTCTAAATCATAAAGGTCATCTAGATTACTTCTGATATAAGATAAATTTTCACGTTTGATAACAGGGTCATCAAATTCTTCTTTAGTGATGATGTGAAAAGTATCTTTAGTATGAAGTTCTATACAAGTGTTAGGACAATGAATTAAACATTGTTTGAGAAAATTGAAAAGAATTTTTGTTTGCAGTGATAATGTTTTTTTAAGACTACATTATTATTTCGTGTCTTGCAAGATTGTGCCATTATAAAAATATGCTAGGTGCATTTATAGGAAGCTCTGGAATATATTGTTTACAACTGTGGAGGGTTCTTCCAGTAGCTACTGCAAATGTACCACCGGCTTTAGTGAATTCATTTAAAGCATATTTGTTAATAGTAGAAATTTGCGATTTAGAATTAATTAAATGTGCCATCCATATCACTGATTAAGAAAACATTACTAAAATCTGTCATAATTATTACCTCAAAATGGAGTTAAATTTTGTAGAAGATAGAAGCTACCACGCATAGCAAGTCTTCTTCTTCTACAAATGTATCTAATAACCAGAGGTGCTATTTCCTAACTGATATGCTTTTATTATAAATGGGATATTTTAAAGGATAATGAAGTAAATGTAAAAAATAATAAAATTTCTAAAAATATTGATATTTTTAGAAGCGTTGATATAATATTAATGGATAAAAATTATTAATTAATAAAAATTACAAAGGAGATGTTATTTATGAGAAGTATTACAAAACTTGATTTACAGTATGCACATCGTTTTTATGGTTTCAAGGGCGAAGCTCAATATCTTCATGGGCATACAGGTGTTCTTACTATTGAAGTAGAAGGTTCTATTAATTCTGGCGTAAATATGGTATTCCCTTGTAATGAAATTCAAAAAACTGCATGGGAAGTTTTGAAAAATTTTGATCATGCTTTAATTTTGCGTGAAGATGATCCATTACTTCCTGCTATTTTAGGTGTTTATGAAAAGCAAGGTATAAAAGATGGTGCACCAAACAATGTAATGAAAGGGCCTGCTTTTAAAACAGAACTTGCTACTGCATATCCAGATTGTCGTCTTGTTGTTACAAAAGAAACAATGACAGTTGAAGGTATGATAAAAATTGTTTATGAGCTTTTAAAAGATAAATTAAATATTGTAAAACTCACTTTCTCTAGTGGAGTTAATTTGGCATCTGAAGAATATGAACCACATCTTGAAGTTGATCGTTGTCCATTATGTGGTATTGCATTGAATGAAGATGGCGTTTGTCCAAAATGCGGTTATAAAAAACCATAATTAAATATTTATAAATAAAAAAGCACAGCATATGCTGTGGCTTTTTTATCTAATTATCTTTGACGAGCAACTGTTCCTGCTCTACCTGGTAAATATCCATGATAAACTTCACATTCTTTTATATTAGGAACATTATTTACCTTCTTACTTAATTTTACAAATTCATAACCAAGTTTTTTGGCTTTTTTGATGAAATCATGAAGAATAGGTAATTGTTTTAAGCCTTCCATTTCTGAATGGATAGTTAAAACATTAAATTCTTGATCGCAATGACTTAACCAATAATCATTGATATTTTCTTCAGTGATTAATTTATTATCTAAAGTACTACCTAAACATTCATCCATAGTGAGCAATGTTCCTGGAATTTGTAATGGCAAATATTTTTTATCATTCATTGATAGGATAAAATGGATAATATCCGCGAACATCACTGCAATAATCAAAACCTAATTCTTGTTGAACTTTTAAACTGCGAGGAGTTACTTGCCAGCCAGGAGCAGCACAAGCTTTAGCTTTAAAGCCAGCGATTTTTTCAAACAGATTAATGGCTTTGGTCAATTCTTCTTTTATAGTATCTTCAGATAGGAAAGGCAATTTATCTTGCCAATAGACATGGTCCCAACAATGAATGCCACATTCGTGATTTTCTTTAATAGCACGAAGAAATGGCAAAGGATTTGGTTCGACGATATGAGGTGCAGGCAAAATTGTACCGTACATCATAGTTTTAAAACCATAGGTGCTAGGCGCTTTAGTGCGTAGCATTTTAGTTAAAAAACCTTTGCGAAAGATACGGCGAATAGCTTTACCAGAATTATCAGTACCCATGGAGAAAAAGAAAGTAGCTTTGATATCTTCTTGTTTAAAGACATCAAGCATGCGAGGTACACCTTCATCATAGCCACGTTTTGTATCTACATCAATTTTTTATAGCAATTTTTTTAGCCATAATATCCTCCAAATTTTATATTTTAGTTAAAAAGCCATCGCCACTAGCAAATGCTGAGGCAATGGCTTTGATTTTTATAAATAATAATTAAGCTTTATCTAAATTTTTAGCATACCATTCAAGTGTATAGTGGATTGCTTCACGAAGTGTAGCTTTTGGTTTCCAACCGAGGCGAGTTTCCATTTTTTTCACAGATGGCAATCTATCTTGCATATCATCATAGTTTTTACCGTAATATTTATCGGAGTCCATAACGATAAATTCTACTTTATCGGCTTTATCTTTGAATTCAGGGAATTTTTTCATTTCATCAACAACGATTTCAGCCATTTCTTTGATGGAATAATTGTTTTCTGGATTACCAATATTGAAGATTTGTCCTTCTGCTTGGTCATCTTTATTAGTGATGATATTGATTAAACCTTGTACACCATCGCCTACCCAAGTAAAGCTACGACGTTGAGCACCACCATTTACAAGTGTTATTTTGCCGGTGTACAAAACATCATAGATGAATTGAGTGATGGAACGACCTTTATGTTCGCTTGCGTCTTTGAAGCTATCAAGGCGAGGTCCTACCCAGTTAAATGGGCGGAACAAAGTGAATTTAAGCCCCATTTCTTGACCAAAAGCGAAGATTACTCTATCCATCATTTGTTTACTACAACTATAAATCCAACGGCTCTTAGATACAGGACCTAAGATTAAATTACTGTTATCTTCGTCCATGACTTTATTGTTAGGATCAGGCATACCATATACTTCAGAAGTTGAAGGGAAGATAACGCGTTTACCATATTCAGCACATTTACGAACCATTTTTAAGTTTTGTTCAAAATCAAGTTCGAATGTCCAAAGTGGACGAGTTATATAATAAGCTGGGCGAGCGATACCGATTAATGGTAAAAGAACATCACATTCTTTAATTTGTTCATTGAGCCAAGCTTCTTCTTTGAAGATATCGCCTTTTTTCATAGAAAAGCGAGGATTATCCAAAAATTGAGTGATATTATTATCTGCTAAGTCAAAACCTTGAATTTTCCAATCTGTTTGAGCAAGTGCCATTTCAAGGAAATGAGAGCCAATAAAACCGTTTACACCAGTAACAAAAATTTTCATATGATAAATACTTCTTTCTATCTTTATTTATAATAGTTTATTCAAGTTCGAATTTAGTACCGATTGGCAATAAATCAGTAAATGCTTTAGCATCTAATTCAGCTTCATTTTCAAATTGTAATTTTTCTAATTGAAGTAGACCTTTTCCAGTGCCAATGCAAAGTGGATTAGTGCTTACAATTTCACCGATATTTCCTGTTCCTTCGATTGGTTTTGCCCACCAGATGAATAATTTTTTATTATTTACATAGGTGAAAGCTCCAGGAAAAGGATGTGTAACGCCACGAATGAGATTATATAAACTAATGGCGTCTTTAGAAAAATCTAATAAACCATCTTTAGGCGACGTCTGCCAAATTTTGTGGCTTGTGTATCATCTTGTGGTGTTAAAGTAATAGTACCTGCCTCTATTTTTGGCAAACAATCTTTGATGATTTCACTAGCGATTTTACTAACTTTGATGAAAACATCTAAAGATGTATCTGTAAATGCTATATCAAATCCACGTTGGTCTACAATATCACCTTCATCAGCTTTTTCTGTCATGAGATGAAGTGTGGCACCAGTGCGTGTTTCACCATTTACTACAGCCCAATTGATACATGTTTGACCGCGATATTTAGGCAATAAAGCACCATGGAGATTATAAGCACCTAAACGAGGTTTTAAAATGATTTCATTAGGAATTAAACGGCGAAAATAGAAAGAGAAGATGATATCTGGATTTAAATTTAAGATATAATTAGTAGCTTCTTCATCTATTTTTTTTGGTCTAAATACAGGGATATTATTAGCCTTAGCTAAATCATATACAGAATGAAACCATATTTCTTCATCAGGGTCATCTTGATGGGTATATACAGCTAAAATATTAGCTTTAGCTTCTATTAAAGCTTTAAGACAAGTATATCCAGGTTCACTATAGGCAAATACTACAATAGAAGGTCTATTCATCTTCTTTAGCACCGTCCTCATATATTTTTCTGATTATATAATGTGGTCGTTGCTGAATTTGTTTATAAATTCTACCAGTATATTCGCCAATGATACCAAGTGCCATAATAGTTGCACCGATCAAGAAGAAGTTTACAGCCATTAAAGTGAAGACACCATCAGCTTCTGGTCCGACAATGATACGGCGTAAAATCAAATATAAGAAAAAGATAATACTTAAAAGGGAGATACCCATACCGCTCATTGTAACCATTTGTAGTGGAGCTATAGAAAAGCTTGTCATTAAGTCAAAATTTAAGCGAAGCAAACGGAAAAAGCTATATTTAGATTCGCCAAATTCGCGTTCGCGATGATTGACTGGGATTTCTATAGGATTTACGGCAAATTTTTGACCTAAAGCAGGAATGAAAGTAGTGCTTTCACGACTTTGAACGATGATATCGACAATACGACGACTATATCCGCGGAGCATACAGCCATAATCGCTGATATGCAAACCACTGATGCGATTAGTCATTCTGTTTACAAAGCGAGAAGCTACTTTTCTAAATAAAGGGTCATGACGATTTTGACGACATGTGCCGACTACATCATAGCCTTCATCCATTTTGGCAATGATTTTAGGGATTTCTTCTGGTGGATTTTGAAGGTCAGCATCTAAAGTAATGATGTATTTTCCACGAACATTAGCAAAACCAGAAGTGATTGCCATATGCTGACCGAAATTACCATTAAATCAATGACGCGAACAGTTTTTTCATGCTCTTTTTGAAAGTCATAGAGCATGGCAAATGATTTATCACGACTGCCATCATTGATAAAGATTATTTCAAAACTACGCTGTAAATTTTCCATTACAGGATAGAGTTCTTTAAATAATTGAGGGAGAGATTCTTCTTCATTGTAAACTGGAATTACAATGGAAATTTCAGGACTTCCTAGCATTTTTTAGTTATCAGCCTTTCATACCACAGATTTCTTTGATTGCTTCGATAACATCTGTTACATCTTCATCAGTCATTGCAGGGAAGAGTGGTAAGGAAACAATACGTTCAGATACATATTCAGAGTTTGGTAAATCGCCAGCTTTAAGACCAGTGAGTTCGCCAAAGCAAGTAAATAAATGAAGTGCTTGATAATGGTAAGCTGTACCGATATTTTTAGCACTCATTTTTGCCATGAAATCATCACGACTAAAACCGAGTTCATCAATATCAATTAGAGGTGTGTATATATGCCAAGAATGAACATTGCCTTCTTCAATTTCTGGAGGAAGGATTAAACCACGTACATCTTTTAATTCTCTTTGATAGCGAGCTACGATTTCACGACGACGATTATTGAATTCTTCAAGATGAGTGAGCTGGTCGCGACCGATAGCAGCTTGAATATCCATCATCTGGTATTTTAAACCTGGACGGAAAATATCATAATGAGCTTTACCATTTGCTTGATAACGGTTCCAAGCCCCTTTACTCATACCATTTTGACGTTGCATAGACATGAGTTCAGCTGCTTCTTCATCATTTGTGCAAATCATGCCACCTTCACCAGTTGTGATATTTTTTGTTGGGTGGAAGCTAAATACAGCAATATGACGAGCTCCACGACCAAAGCCGATTTTTTTACCTTTATATTCTGCACCAAGAGCATGAGCGGAGTCTTCGATAATGCCAAGATTATATTTTTGTGCAAGAGCTTCAAGTGCGTCCATATCGCAAGGGCGACCTGCAAAATGAACAGGAATGATAGCTTTTGTTTTTGGTGTGATAGCTTCTTCAATTTTATTTATATCAATATTGAATGTATGAGGGTCAATATCTACTAAAACAGGTTTACCACCAGCAAATACGATTGCATTTACAGTGCTAGCAAATGTCATAGGTGTAGTAATGACTTCATCACCAGGCTCGATAAGTGCCATTACAGCGAGGTGTAAACCAGCAGTAGCAGAGTTTACGGAGATACCAAATTTGCAACCTACATAATCAGCAAATTTTTGTTCAAAATCTACTGTTTTAGGGCCCATAGCGAGCCAACCTTTACGAATAGAGTCTGCTACATCAGCAATAGCTTCTTCGCTAACCATAGGTTTAGCAAAAGGTAAAAATTCTTTACGCATTGAAATATTCCTCCAAATCATTTAACTATTATTTATTAATCAAAATAGTATATGACCCTTCAGTTAATACTTGTTTCGCTGGAGAAGTCAATACATTGAGACATTTATCTTTATAACGTTCTTTAACCACAATTATAATACGCTTTTGACTGTTCCACAAATCATTTAATTCTTCGCCATTGAAAAACCAACCTGCACCACTTGGATGTTCAGAGCCAAACTCAAGTTCACCTTTGAAATCAGCAAGAGCAACTCGTTGATTAGTGTAATATGGTATGCCGTGATAAAATCGCCATAATTTACAATTAAAGCGTCTTGTGGATTTAATTCATTGATTTTTGGCTTACATAATATGCAGATTGATTATTGTGTACTTGTTGTTGAACATCATGAAGACCTAAACCAAAGAAAAATCCCATGATACAAAGAACACTTACAGTGCAACGAAATCTTTTTGTTTTTATCCAAACAAAAATAGAGGCAATAGTACCGATGAATAATGCTGCTGTAAGTAAACCACCTTCGGCAATGAATTCATCAATTGTCAAATAATTAGAACTTAGGACATAGCCGACTAAAGCTCCGACAAAAGCTAAGCATAAGATGCTATTGATTAAAAAGCTATGACCAAGCCAAGAATTTTCATCTTCAAAACGTTTGATGGAAGCTGCAATTAAAATAGCAAGTGGCATCCAGCAAGGCATGATATATGGTACTAATTTAGAATCAGAAATAGAGTAAAAAATGAAAATGATAAAGAACCATAATAATAAGAAGATGATATCAAAGCGATTGCGCTGAGATGTTGTTTTACGAATAACACCTTTTTTACTGAATAAGGATAATAAAAATCCAGTCCAAGGTAACATGCCGATGATTACAAATGGAATGAAGAACCACCAAGGCTGGAATCTATCGTGCATTTTAGTTGTAAAACGCAAGAAATGCTCACGAACAAAGAAGAAATAAAAGAAATCATGGTTTGCTTGGCAAACGAGATAAAACCATGGAACAGTAACGATGAGAAAAGCTAAAAATTCCAGGTAGATAAAATAATTTTAAGAATAAACGAGGTCTTTTTGTTAAAATTGTGTACCAAAATAAAATACCAAATGGTAAGATTATAGCAACTAAGCCCTTAGTTAAAACACCAAAGCCCATGGCGATATAAAAGGCAACAAGCCATTTTTTCTTTTCTGTGCGTTCAAAAGCATAGAAAAATACCATGCAGGCTGTCATAAATAAAGTCAGAGCCATATCTAAAATATTAATAGAGGCAACGATTAAATTTAAACAAGATGTAGCTAGAATAGCACTAGCGAGTAGACCTACTTTGCGAGAATACATCATTGTGCCTAAAAATCCAGCAAGACCAACGCAACCGATAGCTGATAATGCAGGCAAGATGCGTCCGGCAAATTCTGTAACGCCAAAAATTTTCATCATGATGGCAGTAAACCAATATTGAAAAGCAGGTTTTTCAAAGTATTCTACACCGTTTAAATGTGGAGTGATAAAATCGCCACTAAGTAACATTTCACGAGGTATTTGATTGTAACGACCTTCATCAGGGTCCATTAAATGATAAGAGCCTAAATGGGCTTAAATAAGAGATAGAAAATAGCTAAAACAAAATATTCCCAACAAGTAAATTTTTTTAATTTTTTAGACAAAAATCACGCAAAGAAAAAACCTCTAGATAAATATTTTAAAAATAATGTTTAAACTATTATAATTATACTATTTTTTATATTTCTCTACAATCAAGATATAGTATAGATATCTAAATGATTTTTCCTGAAAGAATAATACAAGATAGAGAAGATTTTTTTGATTTTTTGCTGTAAGATTGTACTAGATGTGTTAAGATTAATAATTGATAAATAAAGGGAGATGAAATTTTGACAAATTTATTATTGATATTAACAGGTGTATTGTTAAATGCAGCTGCTCAATTAGTTTTAAAAAAGGTATGTCGCAGATAGGAAGTATACAAGTAGATATTAATTCTATATTGACCATGGTTTTAAAAGCTAGCACAAATATTTATGTATGGTCTGGGCTTATTTTCTATGTGATAAGTTTTGTTGTTTGGCTTATGGTACTTTCACGAGTAGAAGTAAGTTATGCTTATCCATTTTTAAGCATAGGTTATATCATAGCTGCTTTGTGGGTTATTTTTATTTTGGCGAGTCAATGACTTTGAATAAAATAGGTGGTATCATCATCATTTGCTTGGGAGTATTTTTATTATATCGTTCTTGATAAAATTATATTATTAATTTGAACATAGAAGGATTTTATGATGAAAGCTAAAAATTATGTAAAAGTAGGATTAGTAATATCTATCGTTTTGCATGTAGGGATTTTTGCTCTAGGTGGATATGTTATGAATAATATAACAAAAGAATTAAACGAAAAATCAATGCTACAATCCTCTACTGATGAAGATATTACGTATGTAGATATTGGAATAACTCAAGAGGATGAGTCAAATGATATAGTAGTTGAAGAGGCAGAAGACATCAATGCTCAATCGGAAATAGTTGTTGATGAAGAAGAATTAGAAAAGCAAAAACCACCAATAGAAACAATTAATCCACCAGAAGAAAAAAAGCCAGAACCTGTAGTAAAAAAAGAACCTAGACATAAATTTCGCACATATAAAGATACAAAAATCGTAGTTAAAGAGATATCAAAAGAAAATCTTGTATTGAATTTTAGCGATGTAAAAGATTCTAAGGATTTAATGCCAACGTATAAACATAAAGAAAAGCCTGTTTATGATTATAATTTAGTGCCAGAAGGCGAAGCTATTATCATAGTAGTGGAATATATCATGGATGAGCAGGGTAAAATAATACAGGCTTATCCTGTGTTACCTGCTGAAAAATCTGATTTAGGTTTAAGTGAAGAAGAATATCAAGATTTAAATACAGCATGTATACAAGCTTTAGAAAAATATGAAATTATTCCACCTAAGGATAAAAGAGGAAATATCCCTCAACAGGAAAAATTTATCTTAACTCATGATGGTGCAGTAGAAAAATTTGAGTTTTAAATAAAAAATAGCATGTTAAAGGTTATGTTGAATTTCGTAATCTTTAACATGCTTTTTTATTTAGTTATGAGTGATGATTAAATATTTATTAGTTTCAAAGTAAATAATAGCATTTTCATCATTTAATTCAGCTAAACATTCTTGTTTATATTTTTGGGGAACGATTAATATCGCATGAGGATTTTGTTGCCATGTGGATAAAAATTCTTCTTTGTTAAAAAACCAGCCCTGTCCGCTATCGTGCTTAGAGCCAAATTCTAATTCACCTAGATAATCATAAATGGCAATGCGTGATTTTGTATAAAATGGTAAATCTTGAAGATAATCTTTATAAGAGATTATCAGCGTATCTTTTGTCTTTAAAGTATTTACTACTTGAGCAATTTCTTTTCCTGTGCGATGTTGGGACACTTGTGTGATTACAGGTTGCAAAGAAAAGCTAAATAAAATAGCAGATATAGCATAAATTGCGATTATTTGTGAGAAATTTTTATATTTATACCAAGATATAAATATTATTAGATTAGAGATAAATAACACTAAAATGATGAAACTGCCAGAAAAATAAATTCATCTAAACTGATAAAATCGCTTTTAATAGCTGTTACGATTAAAGCAACAATGATGAGCAGGGAAATAAAAGCATTAATGAATAGAGCAACTTTTATTTTAGTTGTCTGATAAGAAATGTGATTTAAATGACGACTAATCAATATAGCCATAGGCATCAAACAAGGAACTATATAAGGTACAAGTTTAGAGTCTGACATGGAGTAAAAAACAAAAATTATACTAAACCATAGACATAGATAAATATATTTATGTCTATGAGGATTAGTTATAAATTTATACCATGTTCTTTTTGGTGATTTGGATAATAACGAGGAGATAAAAAATCCAGTCCATGGGAAAATCCCTAAAATGATACAAGGTATGAAGAAATAAAAAGGTTGATAACGGTCATGAACTTTAGTTAAATAGCGTAAAAAATGTTCATGGATAAAAAAGAAATAGAAGAAGTCTGGATTATCTTTGCAAACTAAATAAAACCATGGCACACAAATCACGAGAAAAATTAATATACCGATAAGAGAAATACTTTTCAATAGTAGTTTTAAATTTTTAGTGAGCAAACAATAACAAAATATAATGGCAATGGTTAAAACAATAGCGATTAGACCTTTTGTCAAAGTACCAAAAGCCATAGAAGCGTAAAATATATATAGATATTTTGATTTTAATGTAGTGCTAAATTGATAATAACTCACCATAGATAGGGTGATGAAAAAGATATTGCCATATCTAAGATATTTAAAGAGCCTATAATTAAATAAAGAAAGGAACTGCCAATTATAATACTAGCTAGAAAACCTGTTTGGCGATTAAACATCTTAGTAGCTAAATATCCTGTTAAATATATACCCCCTAAAGCACATAGAGCAGGAAATAAAACGCACGGCAAATTCATTTTCGCCAAATATATACATAAAAAAAAGCTGTAATCCAGTATTGAAGGGCTGGCTTTTCAAAATACTCTACGCCATTTAAATATGGAGTAATGAAATTTTTATTAGCAAGCATTTCGCGAGGAATTTCAGCATATCTGCCTTCGTCAGGATTTATCAAGGGTATAGACCAAGATGCCAGAGGTATAAAATTATGAAGATTATAGCTATAGTAAAAATAGAAGTTTTGTCGAGATTTTTAAAGTCGAATAATTGAGATGAAGTTTGCTGCGATTTCATAAAAATAACTCCTTTATGATTAATTTAAGAAAATCATAAAGGAGCATCTTCTAGAAAAAAGACTGAAGTAGAAAATAAAAAGTACAATTATTAATTTTTAGAGATTAATTAAAGTAAAACAAGAACCTTTTTCTTTTATTATTTTCAACGAGAATATTACTGTGAATTTTTTTGAGCGAGTATTTGAGCTATTGATAAACCAAGACCATTACCATAATAAGTGCGAGTATTATTAGCACGATAAAATGGCTTAAATATATGTGGTAAATCTTCAATTGATATGCCAGGGCCACTATCTTTGATTGCAATTTTTATACATTGTTTATCTTCTGTTATGGTGATAAAAATAGAACTATTTTCATCACTGTATTTAATAGCATTATCCACTAAGATGGCTAATATTTGTTCAATATGAGACATATCAGCTGTTATAAAAAATATCTGGAGGGTTAGAAATTTTTGAGGGTTATTGTTTATTTTTAGCTAATAAAGAAAAATTTTAGTGTAGATTTTATTGATGAGATTATTGAGGTTAAAATTTAGTGCTATGCACAGTTAATGTATTATTAGTATTTCTTGCAGATAATAATAAATTGTCAATGAGCTTTTTCATCTTTAAGCTTTCATCATTAATATCATCAATAGTATCTATGGAAAATTTAGAGAGATTATTTTCATCATCTGTTTTTAATACAGTTAATCCAGACATTATAATGCTTAAAGGTGTTCGCAATTCATGAGAGGCATTAGCAATAAACTGTTTTTGTTGCTCAAACGATTGAACGACGTAGGTTGCATAGCTTTATTTGCCATTTTATAAGCGACATAGCGCACAAAAAATAAGGATAGAGAAATAATTATTAATAAAATGAAGAATATGCGAATTTGTTCACGCACCCAATGAGTTACTTCTATGCCAACATAGACTTCACCTAAAAATACATTATTTTCTAAGAGCGGATAGCGCATATAAATTAAATATTTCAAATGGCGATTATCAACTAAATTAAAAATCAAAATATACCTTATGAAAAGAAAGTGAATTATCATTAATAATTTTAGTGATAAATTTTTCAGACCATTCCATATTATTATGTTCAAATACTAATTGATGGTCTTTGGTATATCCATAGATGAAAATTTTATTAAAATAATTATCTTCTTCAGGCGAGTTATCATCATCTTTAGGAAATTTTTTAAATCCTTAGTGTTGATTTTATAAAATAAGTCTTCACTTTCTTCAATAGCGAGCATTTTTATATGAGATAATTGGCTTTTATACGATATAGAAAAACCTACAATATATAAAGAAAATGATACAAATAATAATAGTAATACAGTAAGATAGCAATAATCTTTAACGATTTTTTCTTTGAATTTTGTAAACATATTATATATCCATTTCAAATTTATAACCGATACCACGAATGGTATGAATACAATCACTTAATGATAATTTAGTTAATTTTTGACGTAGAGATTTTATTGTTACATCTAAAGTATTAGAATTTATATTAGTATCATATCCCCAGATTTTATCAATAATCTGTTCACGAGGTAGAATTTGATGTGTATTTCTAATTAATAGTTCCATGAGTTGATTTTCTCTAGGGCTTAAAGATACTTCTATTTGTTTATAAGTCAAAATAGCATTACAACAATTTAATTTTAGATTTTTATATTCAATGATATCATTATAAAATGTTTTGTTGATGCGACGAGATAGAGCTCTTATTCTAGCTAGTAGCTCTGGAAATTCAAATGGTTTGGCTAAATAATCATCGGCTCCACTATCTAAACCATCAATTTTATCTTCAAGAGAATCCCTAGCTGTCAGCATTAAAATAGCAGTTTGATTATTTTTTGCTCGTAGATATCTACATACTTCGATACCGGATTTTTAAAAGGCATCATCCAATCTAAAATAATGATATCATAGTCCGATAAATTAGCATAATCAATAGCATCTTGTCCATTATATACACAATCTACAATGTAATTTTCTTTTTTTAGAAGAAAAATCAATCATTTTAGATAGTCTTTTATCATCTTCAGCAAATAATATTCGCATAGAAACACCTACTTTTCTAATTTAATATTATGAAGTATATGATATTTAATATTTTATAGTATTGGCATATAAAAAATAAATATAGCGTT
>ENA-OPZN01000368-OPZN01000368.1-human-gut-metagenome-genome-assembly--contig:-NODE-368-length-14931-cov-2.452310_pt1 | contig 14931 bp, 16 predicted proteins | sample MGYA00242483_ERZ504503 | MGnify/ENA primary metagenome ERZ504503 (study PRJEB26092, sample SAMD00036285) | human gut metagenome | host: Homo sapiens | study: EMG produced TPA metagenomics assembly of... | reverse complement strand
ACCAGACGCTTTATAGGAGGTTTACAAGTGGGTTGGTCAGAATGGTCATTTCCTTCATATGTCCTAAAATACCTGCCATAAAACGGTAAGCCAGCTGGCTTAATCCCAGCTCATCACTGTACGTCTGCAAACAGGTTGTGTCCGTCCTCGTCGGACAGGGACATGTTAATATGCATACCGGAGCCATTGACTCCTTCCTTTGGTTTGGGCATAAAAGTGGCATGAAGTCCATGGCGCTTGGCAATGGTCTTGGCTGCCATCTTAAAAGTCATAATGTGATCTGCTGCCTCAAGACCTTCTGTATACTGCAGATCGATCTCATGCTGGGCCGGAGCGATCTCATGGTGGCTTGCTTCCACCTCAAAGCCCATATCTTCCAGATTGAGCACAATATCTCTGCGCACATTTTCCCCAAGATCAATAGGGGAAACGTCAAAATAGCTGGCTCTCTCATGAGACTGGGTAGTAGGCCTTCCCTCTTCGTCCGTGTGGAACAGGAAAAATTCACACTCCGGTCCAACCTGGAACGTATATCCCATATCGGCAGCACGCTTTACAGCCCGTTTTAACACATATCTTGGATCCCCGATAAAAGGGGTTCCGTCCGGATTGTATACATCACAAATCAGTCTTGCCACTTTGCCCTGCTGAGGACGCCACGGAAAGATCTCAAAGGTATCCAGGTCCGGATGCAGGTACATATCGGACTCATCAATGCGCACAAAGCCCTCAATGGCAGAACCATCAAACATGCAATCATTATTTAATGCCTTATTAAGCTGACTGGCTGTAATAGCCACATTTTTAAGGATACCGAAAATGTCTGTAAACTGAAGGCGGATAAATTCTACGTCTTCATCTTCTACCATGCGAATAATGTCTTCCCTACTGTATTTACTCATATCCATTCTTCCTCTCTGGCAGCCGTTTTCCCATGCATCTGACAAAATCCTGGGGGCTTTTGTGCCTTTATCTATACCACTTACAGAACCTGCCACCGGCAGCTTCTTTCAGATGTATAACAACAAAAAGGCAGCTGCAAAGTGAACCGTTCATTTTGCAACTGCCCCTTTTTTTTAAATATAGCAGTAGAATTTTTATTTGTCAACAGGCGATATCAGCCTATACCAGCTTCAACTGTTCTGTAAAATAACTTCCCAGGCTGATGCTTCCCACATAACCTACATCGCCGGTAAGAAAGATCTCCCCGTCTTCCCGGCATCTCTACTTCCATGGTACCTTCCGGCATCTGCACGATCATTTTCGGATCTGTAAGTCCCAGTCTGTAAGCTGCCGCAGCTGCTGCACAGCAGCCGCTTCCGGACGCCAATGTATAACCTGCACCTCTTTCATAAACTTCTGTCTGTAAATGAGTGCGGTCCAACACCTTGATGATCTGGGTATTGATCTTTTCCGGAAACTGCTTTGCTGTCTCAGAATATTTACCGATCCTGCATACCAGATCCTTTGAGATCTCATCCATTAAGATCACCAGATGGGGATTTCCAACCGAAATACAGGTTACCGGATAAGGAATGTGGCCAAATACCATGGTCTCATTGATGATCTCCCTGCGGGGACCTTCTACCGGCACCTCATCACTCCAGAAACTTGCTTTTCCCATAGAGGCTTTTAAGCGGGTCCCCTCTTCGTTTAAATAATGGATCTCGATCTCTTTTTCATCTGTATAAATGGTAATGTCTTTCTTCTGGACATAATCTGCGTCTTTTAAGTACTTTGCAAAATACGGATCCCATTTCCGCTGTTTTCTGTCTGGCTTCCATCGGAATTCCAGATGATCATATGGATCTTTCCCTCTTTAAAAACAGGACCTTCCAGAATACCATCTGCCCCTACTCCAAGATTGCGGTTGCAAAGTAATTTTACTCTCTCCGGTGTCAGTTCCATCCCATTGCGTTCCGGATCAAATACCAGATAATCATTTCCCAAACCGTGATATTTCTCTAATTTTAATCGCATGACCTTACCTCTCCTTTTCTTCTACACTCATTATATGCCACATTATTTCATAAATATATTCATTTAATGCTGTATTATATTGCAAATAATGCTATTATAAATGATAATAACGAACTTAATGAATACAGGAGATTTTCCATGACAAATTCCCCATCCACGCCCCAGGCTACCTTTTAGAAGACTTCCGCCTTTTCCATTTAAAAGATCAGATTTCAAGGACTTACAGCTTCCATCACCATGATTTTTTAAAGATAATGATCCTTCTTTCCGGAAATGTGACCTATGTGGTGGAAGGCCGTTCTTATCCACTGGCTCCCTGGGACATGGTCCTGGTAGACCGCGGGCAGGTACACCGGCCGGTAGTAGATACCGCCCATCCATATGAGCGCATCCTGCTCTATCTCTCTCCCACTTTTCTGGAAACATACAGCACAAAAAGAAGCACCTTTGACCAGGTGCTTTGAAACTGCCCAGTACCGCCATTCCCAGGTCCTGCGCCTTTCCCAGGAAAACGCTGGCTCCTTTTTAAAAGTCCTGCTTCAGAAATTAGAAGCAAACACCAATTTCAGAATGATGATTTTGCAGCTCCCTTACTTGCAAAAGCCCTGTGCCTGGAATTTCTCATTGAATTAAACAGGATCACCCTCTCCCCCAAAGCCGGATTTCTCACAGAAAGCACCCTGGATTACCGCATTTCCGGCCTGTTGGCCTATATCAACAGCCATTTGGAAGAGCCTATGGACGTAGCTTCCCTTTCTGCTTTAAGCGGCTTAAGCTCCTATCACATGATGCGCTGTTTAAACAGGAACCGGCTATACGGTTGGAAATTACATTACGGAAAAGCGGCTGATCAAGGCAAGAGACCTGATGAGCCAGGGCACCTGCGCCACACAGGCCTGCTACCTCTGCGGTTTCCAGAACTATTCCTCCTTTTTACGTGCATACAAAAAACGCTATCCAGGACGCCCCAAAGACATCCTGAACAGCGTTTAATATCCTGTTTCACTTTATCCAAGTGTAGTATAGCCGTAAGCATTTACCAGTGCATCCAGCTTTATTCCCTTTTCGCAAAGAGGGCATTTTCTGTAATCATAATAAATATAATCGGTCACATCCTCCGGGCTGTAGATGGATGTGATCGGGCATCCGTTTAACTCATCCAGTGTACTAAACACAGCCGCTGCGCTCTGCAGTTTTCCGCCATAATACTGGATCGCCTCAATACTCTTATTCAGACTCAGTCCCGTTGTCACAACAGCTGTAAGGATCACCACATTTTTCCCATGGACCATCGGTAAAATATTCTCACGAAATACCATCTGGCTGTTGCTGTTATATTCCGGAGTGATCACATAAATAGTCTTGTGGGCGTTGGTAGAAAGAACACCGGCCCTTGTCAGCTCTTCTGCCAGATAAGCTCCGATCACCTGGGTTCCTTCCAGACACACGATCGTATCCACTACCTTGTCAAATAAAAACCGCTCTGCCAGGTGCTTTGCAACCTCCTGTGCTTCACTGAGTCTTGTCTTAAGGGTGGTCATGTCCAGATAATAATTAATATGGGCATGATTGGTAGCAAATGTCCCGGTGTTGCCTTAAGAGGTGCCTTACTTCCCGATGCAAAGATCTTTACATAACGATTATCCATAAATGTGCCTCCTTTTCAGAAAAATTACTGATATTCCCCTTATTTTAATAATATTATACAAAACCAAGATTATATTCGCAAGACTTTTATGCAAAAAGGACAGCCATTTCTGACTGTCCTCACTGATCTACAGATCCATTTTCAGTTTTATACCTGCTGGTCTTCCCCAGACTGGTCTGGCTTTTCTTCTGAAGCATCTGCTACAATATTTTCTGCACCTGCTTCATTTTCTTTTCTTCTGCAACAGCTGTCTCCGGACTTTCAGCTGCATCCTCTTTCTCCAAATGCTCTGTATCCGGAATACCTTCGCCGTCTTCCTTCTTCTCCTCCGGCAATCCCTTCACCTCACGGAAGATCTTCATAAATTCCTTACCTGTAATGGTCTCTTTCTCGATCAGGAACGCTGCGATCTTATCCATAGCTTCTCTGTCATCGCTTAACAGACGGATTGCCTCATCATAAGCATTTTTCAGGATCTTCATAACTTCCTGGTCAATGTCTGCTGCTGTGGCATCACCGCAGTTTAATACAGTACGGCCGGTCAGATACTGATTCTCCTGGCTCTCAAGTCCCATAAGACCGAATTTCTCAGACATACCATACTGGGTCACCATAGCTCTTGCCAGATTGGTAGCCTGCTGGATATCATTGGCTGCACCGGTGGTAACAGTCTCAAAAACGATCTCCTCAGCTGCACGGCCGCCCATTAACTCAACCAATCTTGCCTCTAATTCCTTCTTGGTACTTAAATACTTCTCTTCTTCCGGCACATTCATAACATATCCCAAAGCACCCATAGTTCTTGGAACAATGGTGATCTTCTGGACCGGTTCAGAATGTTTCTGCAAAGCACTGACTAATGCATGACCTACTTCATGGTAAGATACAATGCGGCGCTCTTCCTTGCTCATAATGCGGTCCTTCTTCTCCTTACCAACAAGAACCACCTCAACTGCCTCAAACAGATCCTTCTGGGAAACAGCGTTTCTGCCGTTCTTAACCGCATTGATGGCAGCCTCGTTCATCATATTGGCAAGGTCCGCACCAACAGCGCCGGAAGTTGCAAGGGCAATTTCCTTAAAGTCTACAGTCTCATCTAACAGCACATCTTTGGAATGTACTTTTAAAATGCTGATACGTCCATTTAAGTCTGGTTTATCTACAACTACACGGCGGTCAAAACGTCCTGGACGAAGAAGAGCCGGATCCAGGATCTCCGGACGGTTGGTTGCACCAAGAACCAAAAGTCCCTTTGTAGAGTCGAAACCATCCATCTCAGAAAGCAGCTGATTTAAAGTCTGCTCACGCTCATCATTTCCGCCCATACGGCTGTCACGGCTGCGTCCGATGGCATCGATCTCATCAATAAAGATGATACAAGGAGCATTTTCCGTTGCATTCTTAAAAAGGTCACGGACACGGGATGCGCCCACACCTACGAACATTTCCACAAAGTCAGAACCTGACAGGGAATAAAATGGAACATGTGCTTCACCGGCTACTGCCTTTGCAAGAAGGGTCTTACCGGTTCCCGGAGGGCCTACTAACAGGGCACCCTTTGGAAGCTTCGCACCGATCTTGGTGTACTTTCCAGGATTGTGAAGGAAATCCACGATCTCAGTTAAAGACTCTTTTGCTTCATCTTCACCTGCCACATCTTTAAAGTAATTCCTGTTTCTTTCTGGACGTACATCTTGGCGTTGCTCTTGCCTACGCCCATAATTCCGCCGCCGCCCATACGCTTCATGGTAAAGTTCATAATAAACAGCAGGAACAGGAATGGAAGTGCATAACTTAATATCTCTAACAGTAATGCATTGGAAGTATTATTTTCCCTGTTTGTAACAACGTTGTTCTTTAAAATACGGTCTACAAACTGGTAATCTCCTTCCAGACGTACTACATAGTACTTCATCTGCTGGGAATAGTTGGTGTCATCTGCCTTTGGCTTTACCTCAATAATTGTGCTTCCAACGCTGATGGACTCTACCTTGCCATTTTCTACCATGTTTACAAACTCATTGTAAGACAGTTCCTGACGCTGTCTGGCGTTGACAGTGGAGTTCATCCAGCCCACGATCAGGATCGTCAGCAATGCAGCGATCACCAGCATGGTAATGGTTTGCCAATTACTGTTCTGATTCTGTTTGTTGTTATTATCCATACTGTATAAATTCTCCCTCTAACAGGCTTTTTCGTGCATGCATAAAATGTGCCAGAGCCTATTCTTTTCTATTATAATGTGAGTCTAACCATAAATCAAGGAAAGAACTATTAAAATTCTGAAAACAAAAGCAGGATCTTCCCCTTCATCTCCACTTTAGATTATTAGTTTTTTAAGATTTTTACATTTTTTTGAAAAAGTCCCTAGATTTCTGATTTCCATAGTTGTATAATATATCAGTTTTTAATAAAACCGTAAACAAAAACCTATACCCAACTTACCACTAAAAGGAGGTTCCCCACTATGCCAGTAAAATACGTATTCGTAACCGGCGGCGTTGTTTCCGGACTTGGAAAAGGCATTACCGCTGCTTCCCTTGGCCGTCTTTTAAAAGCCAGAGGTTACAAAGTTACCATGCAGAAATTTGACCCCTACATCAATATCGATCCAGGTACCATGAACCCGGTACAGCACGGCGAAGTTTTCGTTACCGATGACGGCGCTGAAACTGACCTTGACCTTGGACATTATGAGCGTTTCATCGATGAGAGCCTGACTAAAAATTCCAACGTAACTACCGGTAAAGTTTACTGGACCGTTCTGCAGAAAGAGCGCCGTGGAGACTTTGGCGGAGGTACGGTACAGGTCATCCCCCACATCACCAATGAAATTAAGAGCCGTTTCCACCGCAATTATAATGATAACGAAACCGAGATTGCCATCATCGAAGTTGGCGGTACTGTTGGCGACATCGAAAGTCAGCCATTCTTAGAGGCGATCCGCCAGTTCCAGCATGATGTTGGCCCAGGCAACACCTGTCTCATCCACGTCACCCTTATCCCTTATTTAAAAGCATCTGAAGAATTAAAGACCAAACCAACCCAGGCAAGCGTAAAAGACCTGCAGGGAATGGGAATTCAGCCGGACATCCTGGTATGCCGTTCCGAGCATCCGTTAGATGACAATATCAAGAGCAAGATCGCATTATTCTGTAATGTACCAAAGACCCATGTTCTTCAAAACCTGGATGTAGAAGTTCTTTACGAGGTTCCTCTTGTAATGGAAGAAGAGCATCTGGCACAGGTTGCCTGCGAATGCTTAAATCTGCCATGCCCGGAACCAGACTTAAAAGACTGGACCGCTATGATCGATGCATGGAAGCATCCTGAAAAAGATGTGACCGTTGCGCTGGTAGGAAAATATACACAGCTTCATGACGCTTATATCTCTGTTGTAGAAGCATTGAAGCACGGTGCTGTTGCCAACAGGGCACAGGTACACATTAAATGGGTAGACTCTGAGACTGTAACTTCTGAAAATGTAGATGAAAAATTAGGAGATGTTTCCGGTATCCTGGTACCGGGCGGCTTCGGCGACCGTGGTATTGACGGCATGATCTGCGCCATCCGCTATGCAAGAGAGCACCAGGTTCCGTTCCTCGGCCTCTGCCTTGGCATGCAGCTTTCCATCGTAGAATTTGCAAGAGATGTGATCGGCTGGAATGACGCCCACAGCGTAGAATTGGATCCTGCTACTACTCATCCTGTGATCCACCTGATGCCAGATCAGGACGGTATCGAAGATATCGGCGGTACCTTAAGACTTGGTTCCTATCCATGTGTTCTGGATAAAAATTCCAAGGCTTACGGTCTTTACGGCGAAGAAACCATCCATGAGCGCCACAGACACCGTTATGAAGTAAACAACGATTACCGTACTTTCCTTACAGAGCATGGCATGATGTTATCCGGTATGTCTCCTGATAACCGTATTGTAGAAATGATCGAACTGCCAGATCACCCATGGTTCGTAGGAACCCAGGCTCATCCAGAACTGAAGTCCCGTCCAAACCGCCCACATCCACTGTTTAAGGGATTCATTGAGGCATCTTTAAAAAATCAGGACAAATAATAAACAGTAAATTAAAAACCTGGCTGAATAAAAACTATTAAAAAAACACATCCTGTTTACAGCAAAACAGATCACTGATCCAAAAGCTGTTTACAGGAGGTGTTTTTTTATGAAAAATATAATTTCAAAGACAATTCTGATCTAAAAATAATACGGCTGAAAATCTCTTTGATGACTCAGACATCCAGGCCTGCTCCGCCACCGACTGCACCGGCCTGATCCCGGCACTGCCACAGGATGAAGCAGAGGTGGAAGCATATGAGGATATTTATCCCTATATCACCAAAGCACAGAAAACGCAGAAACCATAAGATCATTTTTCTTTTACAACTGCATTTTCAAAGCAGATCTCTTTGTCTACCCATTCCTTCATATTATCATGAACGGTAACTTCCAGATTTTCTGCTTTCACATTCTTGGCATTCTTCACATAGATGCCATTGATCTTCCTTCCTGGAATCCGGACCGCAGCATGGGCGGAAATCATATCCTTTAATAGGATATTTGGTAGTTTTTCCAGTTCCAGACGGATATTACTTAATGTAAGATCTTCTATAGGCGCACTGTCCTTTCCTGCAATATAAATACTGCCTTCGCCCTTGCAGCGCACATTGGTAATAGATAATCCTTTGACCTTTCCGGAAGGGATCTCATCTTTCCTGTTGATGGAAGCAATATTGATAGGCTCTGCAAAGCCCCACCAGCACTCAGACACATTTTTTGTACGGATCACACAATTATTGATCAGAACATTTTCAATATTTCCCTGGTCTCTTAACTGGAAGGAAATACCTCTGTTCGTATCATAAATACTGCAGTTATCAATGATGATATCCTTAAAATCATCTACACTTTCTGTACCGATCTTAATGGCAGCACTGGTAGATGCCAGTGTACAGCCGGAGATCATAATATCTTCACAGGGACCATAGTGATGATTTGCTTCTGTAGTCTTTAATACGATACAGTCATCTGCTGCCTCAATATGGCAGTTGCTGATACGTACATGTTTACAGTGGTCCGGGTCAATGCCATCACAGTTTGCCATCATACGGTTATTTAAAATACGGACACCGCTGATCTCCACTTCTTCACATCCAACCAGGTGAGTGGTCCAAAATCCGCTCTTTCTGATCGTTACATTCTGGATGGTCAGATGGGTACAGTGTTCCATCAGGATCAGAGGAATTCGAGGATAGAAGGCACCATCGATCTGATCTTCTCTTACCTCTCCATAATAGATTTCTTCTGAACCATCGATCACACCGCCGCCACTGATGCGTACTCCGTCTGTATCCCTGGAATAGATAAAATACTGCCGCGGTTTTCCATCATACTCGCAGTTTACAAAAGTAGGAACTTCTACCATATGGTCATGTCCCCGCTTTGCCAGCTCACTAATATACTGGTAATCATTCAGATCTTCACTGGCCTTAAGTACAGCCCCTGTTTCTACCACCAGTTCTACATGACTTTTTAATACGATTGAACCGGAAAGATAGGTGTGACCTCCTTCCATTATAACTACACCACCGCCCTGCTCACTGCACAGGTCAATGGCTTTCTGTATAACATGGGCATCATTGGTCTTTCCATCACCTGCTGCCCCCAGCTCCATAACACGATATCCCATTTTGCCTTTGCCTCCTTAAAATAAGATCATAAATCATATGATTTTATTTTCCATTTTATCCAAAATAGTCAATCCGAAAACCGTGTCGTTCTGCCACATTTCCGTGTTTTCACAATTTTACGGTTTTTTCCATTTATAAACTGCTTAGTGTCCCAAAGAAGTAATATAATCCGTAGGCGTCATTCCCGTCTGCTTTTAAACAGCTGTGAAAATAACTGGGGATTGTTTCCACAGCCTACCTGCTCCGCTACATTTTTTACCGGTCCTCCGGATTTTTTGTGATCAGTTCCTTGGCCTTTCCAATACGCATTTTTGTAAGATACTGGGAAAATTTCTGTCCGGTTTCTTTGTAAAATTTCTTGCTTACATAATCTACATTCATAAATAAATAATTTTCAGCGATCCATTTTAGCGTAAGGGCCGAATCCTGAAGGTGCTGCTCCACATAGACATAGATCTGGGATACCATAGGTGAAACTGTCTCTTCTCCTTCTTTTAAACTTACCAGGTCCCGGAATTTGTCAGAGATCATCGTTCTTAAAGGATCCAGATCTTCTTCTTTTTCCATCTTAGTCAGCCACTGGGCCAGATCTACAGTGGAAAAACGTCTGAAATCCGAAGCCATTTTCAAAAATAGATTTCCTGCCAGCTGCTTTAAAAAGTCTATATTATCAATACTGTTTAACAGTTCCACCGCCTGATCCGTCTTTTCCCGGTTGCCCTCCTGGATCTGCTGATACAGAACACGGATCTGATCAATGACCCAGTTATAATTACAGATAGCTGTAATATGAAATGGTTTATGTAATAGATCATGCTGTAACGCAGAAGTTTTCCTGTTACCTGGGTAAGAAGTGTCTTTAAAGAAGAATAATTCTCCTCCCGGATCTCTGTTGTGATCTTCTGCCCCCTCCGGTGAAAGCTGCTGCAAAAACACATGAAGATCGTCACAGGCTTTACCTGCATTCTGCATAAACAGCACCAGGGTATTTTTTACATACATTCCATACAGAATGGTGCTGGGGCATTTTTTTCTTCCATATATGCTTTCAACTGCTGTAAAAAAGACGGCAGCCCCTGAAATTCCAGATAATACACATAAAACAGACGGTAGGCTGCAAAATGAAAATCCAGATACTGTTCATAGGGAGAAATGATCTCCTCCAGCGTCATTTTTTCATCCAGACAGTCATTGATGATACTGGAAAGTACACTGTGGAACATTCCATCATAGAGAACGAACTGCTGCTGGAGCATTTTCCGTTCTCTGGCCTGTTTTTCATGATCTTCCCGGCACTGTTCAATACACTCCAGGATCTGTGTTTCATTACATGGTTTTAAAAGATAATGGCGGATACCATAGCTCATGGCTTCCTTGGCATACTCAAACTCCCCATAACCGGATAAAATAATAAACTGGATCTGCAGGTCAGTCTGACGGATTTTGCGGATCAGTTCCAAGCCTCCCATACCTGGCATACGGATATCCGTAAGTACGATATCCGGTGACTCATCCAGGATCATATCATAGGCTTCGATCCATTTTTACAAAGTCCGATCACTTCAATGTCATGTTTTTTCCAGTCAATAATATTAAAGATCGTCTCTCGTATAATACGTTCATCATCTGCAATCAGTACCTTTATCATTGTTCTCTCTCCTTTCGGACAGAAGGCTGTCTATCTGTTTATGTTGCGGGAACCGGATCGTCACGGTTGTAAAAGAGTTGCCGTCGCTGTCATATTGTAAGCCGTAATCAGGACCATAAGCCAGCTGTATGCGTTCCTGGACATTGCTCACGCCGAGACCGGAGAAGACATACCCCTTTTTACCCTGCTTTTTGGGTTTTAGGATTTCTTTCATAGTATCTGCATCCATGCCTGTTCCATTATCCTGAACCTGCAGGATGATAATGCCGTTTTCACACCGGCCGGAAATATCAATCATGAGAAAATCCCGTGCTTCAATATTGTGGAGAATGGAATTTTCCACCAGGGGCTGTAGGATCAGTTTTAAGGTGTGCTCTTTTAAAATTCCCTCCTCTATGTGGTAGGCCACATCGAAACGGCCGGGATAGCGCACCTGCTGGATCTTGATATAACTTTTGATGTTTTCCAACTCTTCTTCAATAGGAAGCATGTCATTGACCTTATTCATGCTGATCTCAAGAAGCCGGCCAAGAGCGGTAATGGTGTTGGTGATGTGTTCTGTCCCGGACATTACGGACATCCATTTGATGGAGTTTAGGGTATTAAAGAGAAAATGGGGATTGATCTGGGCCAGAAGCATTTCAAAGCGCAGCTCACTTTCCCGTTTCTGAGTGACCTGTATTTCCTCAATCAGATGGCCAATCTCTGTAACCATGTTGTTGAAGGTTCGGGAAAGACTGCTGATCTCATCTTTGGAATCGGTAGTGGCGATTTCGGCATTCAGGTTCCCAGCCATAACCTGCTGCATCTGTTCTTTCAGCTTAAAAAGTGGACGCAGCTGCGAATAGATAGCGAAAAATGTGGCCAGAAGACATATCATTAATAGTCCCAGGGATACAACAAACGTGAATGTGCGCAGTTCATAGATATCCTGATAGAGAAATTCCGTAGAAATGGTATCCGTCAGGCGCCAGCCTGAAAGTGGAATGGAGATTTCTTCCTGGAAATATTTAACATCTTTGGGAGTATGGATCCCGCAGATGGAATAACCGGAAGTATCCCATAATTCCATGTTCCCTGCTGCAGCTCCTAACAGACGGGAAAAACTGCTGGCAGGAAGGGAGATGACCAGATAAAAGCTTTTCGGTGAAAATGGCGGGAGCTTTCTAATATAGGAAACGAAAGTTTGATTGCTTTCAAAACGGCGGTAACTCTGGTGGGCGTTCGTAAAATATACCGACGGAACTACCTGCTCCGCAAAAAAATCCTCAAAGCGGAATTTCTGCTGGGGAAGCGTGGAGTAGAGCAGTTGGTCATTGGATAAAACACTGATGTCAGCATTGGAATTTAACAGGGAATTATTTACATTCTGAATCTGCTCATTGGCATCCTGCCAGCATTTTAAATAGGAATATCCCTTTGTTGCAGATTCACGGTAAAGAACACCGTAATTATTTAAGGATATCAGATAATCAGAAGCCTGGATCATGTTTAGGCAGAGACTTTCGATGTCATTTTTTGTTTGGTTCAGATTTTCTCGTTCCAGTGACTGCGCCTTGTCTCGGATAATTGGTCTCAGCCTTTTTATATGCCCATGAAAAAAGGGTCAGATAAGGGACGAGAAACAGTACGAATGATAATGAGGAATGAAATCAGGTCATGTAATAGGTTTAATTTCATAAAAGTATGTCTTTTATTCACGATTAAATTCCCCCTATTCTTTCTGCTTTTAAGACCCCGAAGCGGCATCTAATGCTTAAAGTATACAATAGGAACGTGAAAAAAAAAGTGCCTTTGAGAATTACGTAAAAAATAAACTAATTTCAAAAATTAATTACCACAAGCGTAAAAAATACCAATTTGCCTTTTCATTCTCCATTCAAAAATACGGAATACCTGGCCTATAATAAGGGCATCAATCAGAAATCAGAAGGAGGAAGGTATTATGAGAACAAGAAGAACAGTTGCATTGGGGTTATCAGCAGTGATGGCAGTTTCCGTACTGTCCGGCTGCGGAAGTTCCAGTTCCAGCACAACAGCAGATACAAAGGGGGAAAGCAATGCATCCGCAGAAAGCTCCACAGAGCCGGTCGTACTTCACTGGTGGGGATCCTTTGCAGAGAATATGGGTCCAGAACAGGTATGTGAAGCTTTTAATAAAATAGATCCAAATCTCCAGGTGGAGTACACAAGATATGTCAATGATGATGCCGGAAATACAAAACTGGATATGACACTGATGTCCGATGATTCCATTGATGTATTCCTGAACATGAATGACGTTCTTTTAATGAAGAGAATTGAGAACGGTTATATGTATCCGCTGGATGAACTGTTTGAAGCGCGGGATTCAGTCTGGAAGATGATTATGATGAAAATATTGCCCAGAAGGAGATCAACGGCCATTATTACAGCCTTCCTGCAAAGCGCATCACATCCACCATTCTTTACAATCAGAAGATGTTTGATGATGCAGGAATTCCTTATCCAAGTGATGACTGGACTTATGATGAGTTCATTGACACAGCCAGAAAGCTGACAAAGGGAGAAGGAAATGATAAGGTTTATGGTTGGTTCTTCCCAGGATATGATGCTGGTCAGCCGGCTCTTCGTATGATCGAGAGCAAGCTGGGACTTGACTGGATGTACGCTCCAGACGGAAAATCCGCAGCAATTGATACAGACGATGTAAAAGATCTTACCGAGAAGTACTTACAGCGTGTAGAAGAAGGAATTGAGCCAAGTTATGTAGATGTAACCACACAGAAAATGGAGCCTGCAAATATGCTCTTAACTGGCAAGGCTGCCATGGTATTTGGTGACTGGGTCGTAAGAAATGTAAAGGATACAGACAATTATCCTCACGATTTCAAGGTTGGTTTTGCAAGAATGCCAAGACTGTCTGCAGATCAGGAAAATAACTATACCACTTCTTACAGCGATGACTTAAGCATCAATTCCAAATCTCAGCATCCACAGGAAGCTATGAAGTTCATAAAATGGTATCTGGAAGAAGGTATGGATTATGTTGCGCCATATGCAAGAATCCCAGCGTGCAAGAAATATGATGCAGATAAAGTGGCTTCTCTGATCTTTGGAGAGCAGTCTGATCTGTTTGATATGGAAAGTGCTAAAAATATCTATCTGACACCAACTGACTTTTATGTACGTAAGAACATGCCAGTTGCAACAGAGATCAATACTATTCTGACTGAGGAATTTGATAAGGTATTTGCAGGTGCCCAGTCTGTAGAAGAGACCTTACAAAATGCCCAAAAGAGAGCGGATGAGAAGATCGCTCAGGAACAGTAGTGCAGGTGATGACTTATGGATAAACAAAAGCGCAAGAAACTTAAAACTGCCGCAAAGGGCTATGCTTTTATCGGCATCAACCTGATAGGTGTGCTTATATTCTGGACCGTTCCCATGCTTTCAGCTTTATTATAAGTATCTCGAAGTGGGACTTTTCCAAAGGATTTAAAGGCATTAAGATCGTAGGATTTTCCAACTACATTGAAATATGGAGGGATGCGTGGTTTCGCGCTTCCCTCATCAATAACATTGTGTTCACGGTTAGCTATGTGGTGATTTTAATCGTACTGTCTTTCATTGTGGCTTATCTCTTAAATGAATATGTAGTCGGAAAGAAATTTGTACAGTTGGGACTGTATCTGCCATATATCGTAAATATTGTAGCGATCTCCGCGGTATGGCTGGCTCTTTTTTCTAATAATGGACCGATTTTGAATTTACTTAGAAAACTTGGAATGTCAAATCCGCCGGTCTTTATTTCAGATCTTCACTGGGCATTGCCGACGATTGTGATGATCTGTGTATGGCAGAACCTGGGCAATCCCGTTTGCTCCGTCAATGGCAGCTGCTTCATACAGATCTTTAGATACATTGATCATACCGGAAAGGAACAGGATCACGGTATAGCCCAGGT
>ENA-OPZN01000367-OPZN01000367.1-human-gut-metagenome-genome-assembly--contig:-NODE-367-length-14951-cov-3.540407_pt1 | contig 14951 bp, 16 predicted proteins | sample MGYA00242483_ERZ504503 | MGnify/ENA primary metagenome ERZ504503 (study PRJEB26092, sample SAMD00036285) | human gut metagenome | host: Homo sapiens | study: EMG produced TPA metagenomics assembly of... | reverse complement strand
CCACCAGCTCCATGGTCTCCAAGTACGGTCAGCCCTCCGGCTGTGGGTATCCGACCTCCAAGTACGCCGTCAACGGCCTCACGCAGAGCCTGTCTCGCGAGCTTGCCCCCAAGGGCATCCGTGTGAACGCCGTTGCCCCTGGCGTCACTAAGACCGACATGGTTGCCGCACTGCCCGAAGAGGTCATCAAGCCGCTCATCGCCACCATCCCGCTCGGTCGTATCGGCGAGCCCGAGGACGTCGCCAATGCCTTTGTCTACTTGGCGAGCGACATGAGTTCCTACGTGACCGGCGCGGTCATTCCCGTTGATGGTGCTGCTCGCAGCTAAGTGCACCTCGCAGGCACGTCCACACTTAGCGGTTACGTGCGCTAAGAGCGCCCATTTGCAGCGCGCATAACCATACAGGCGACTCAGCGGCCCGGGAACGATCCCGGGCCGTTTTGCTCTTCGTGCCGGGCCCGCGCCGAGGATTGCGGTCTTTGGGGCTATCGAGCACCCCGCCAAATCGAACAAAGCGTGCAGGAAACGTGGGCTCTCTCCAAGCGAACAGGCGTGCGCCGCGGTGGCGGTACACTAAAAGGTCGGATACGAATGTGTCCATAGAACATATCCGAATTCACGTCAGATAAGGACCTTCCATGTCTGATTCCTCCATCGTCATCAAAGGCGCCCGCGAGCACAACCTGCAGGATATCGATGTCGAAATCCCGCGCGACAAGCTCGTGGTGATCACGGGCCTTTCCGGTTCGGGTAAGTCGAGCCTCGCCTTCGATACCATCTATGCCGAGGGACAGCGCCGCTATGTCGAATCGCTGTCCAGCTACGCCCGCCAGTTCCTGGGTCAGATGGACAAGCCGGATCTCGACTCCATCGACGGCCTGTCGCCGGCGGTCTCCATCGACCAGAAAACGACCTCGAAGAACCCCCGTTCCACCGTGGGCACCGTCACCGAGATCTACGACTACCTGCGACTTCTGTACGCGCGAATCGGTATTCCGCATTGTCCCGAGTGCGGCCGCGAGATCGAGCGCCAGACAACCGACCAGGTTGCCGACAAGATCCTCGAGGCAGGGCAGGGCCGTCGTGCCCTTGTGCTCGCCCCCCGTGGTTCAAGGCCGCAAGGGCGAGTTTGCCAAGCTGCTCGAGGACCTGCGCGCCGAGGGCTTTTCGCGCGTGCGTATCGACGGCGAGGTCCGCGGGTTGGACGAGACCATCGAGCTCGATAAGAAGTTCAAGCACACCATCGAGGTCGTGGTGGACCGCATCGTGATCCGCGACACGAGCTTGGGTCGCATCGCGGAATCTGTGGAGCAAGCGACCAAGCTCGCTCACGGCAACGTGAGCGTTTACCTGCTGCCCGATCGCGACGCGCCGGAAGGCACGAAGGCGACCTGCTCACCTACTCGCTCGCGCTCGCCTGCCCCGAGCACGGGCATTCCATCGACGACCTGCAGCCGCGCGACTTCTCCTTCAACGCTCCCTATGGCGCCTGCCCCGAGTGCGATGGCCTGGGCTTCAAGAAGGTCGTGGACGCGGAGGCCCTCATCGAGGACCCGAACCTTTCCATCGAGGATGGCGTGTTCGGCAGCTTCTTCGGCAAATCGAACTATTATCCGCAGATCTTCCGTGCGCTGTGCTTGCATCTGAAGGTCGACCCCGCCACGCCTTGGAAGGATCTGCCCGCCCGCGTGCGTAAAGTGTTCCTCGATGGCATGGGTGACAAGAAGATGCGTGTGGACTACCACACGCAGGACGGCCGCGATACGCACTGGTTCACCAAGTATTCCGGCGTGCGCAACATTTTGTACGAGCGTTATGTCGAGACCACCAACGAGAACACCAAGGCGAAGCTCGAGCGGTATATCCGCGAGGAGCCCTGCACCACCTGCAAGGGAGCGCGCCTGCGCCCCGAGATGCTCGCCGTCACGGTGGGCGGCAAGTCCATTTACGAGGTCTGCTGCATGAGCTGCCGCGAGTCGCTTGCGTTCTTCAAGGGCCTCGAGCTCACCGAGCGCGAGGCGTTCATAGGCCGTGCCATCGTCAAGGAAATCATCGAGCGCCTGCGCTTCCTCGTGGACGTCGGCCTTGACTACCTCACCCTCGACCGCGCCTCCGCCACGCTCTCGGGTGGCGAGGCCCAGCGCATCCGCCTGGCCACGCAGATCGGTGCCGGCTCATGGGCGTGCTCTACATCCTAGACGAGCCCTCGATTGGCCTGCACCAGCGTGACAACGAACGACTCATCGCCACGCTCGAGCGTCTGCGTGACTTAGGGAATACCGTAATCGTGGTCGAGCATGACGAGGACACCATTCGTGCCGCGGATTACGTGGTCGACATGGGGCCCGGTGCGGGCGAACACGGCGGCAAGGTGGTGTGCGCCGGCACGCCGGAAGAGATCATGGCCTGTCCGGATTCTTGCACGGGAGCCTACCTCACGGGCGCGCGCATGGTGCGTCTTCCCGATGAGCGCCGCAATCCTGGGCGCGGCGCGCTCAAGATCACGGGCGCCAAGGCGAACAACCTGAAGAACGTCTCCGCCCAGATCGAGTTCGGCACGCTCACCGTGGTGACGGGCGTCTCGGGTTCGGGCAAGAGTTCGCTGGTCACAGATACGATTGCTCCCGCCCTCACCAACGCGGTGCACCATTCGACGCGCGTGGTGGGGCCGTACAAGACCCTCGAGGGCATCGACCAAATCGACAAGGTCATCGACATCGACCAGAGTCCCATTGGTCGCACGCCGCGCTCCAACCCTGCGACCTATATCGGCCTGTGGGATGATCTGCGCGCGCTGTTCGCCAGCGTGCCGGAGTCCAAGGCGCGTGGTTACTCGCCTGGGCGCTTTTCCTTTAACGTGCCCGGCGGTCGCTGCGAGGCATGCAAGGGCGATGGTCAGATCAAGATCGAGATGCACTTCCTGCCCGATATCTACGTGCCGTGCGAGGTCTGTGGCGGCAAGCGCTACAACCGCGAGACACTCGAGGTGCGCTACCGCAACAAGACCATCGCTGATGTGCTCGACATGAGTGTGACCGAGGCGCTTGCCTTCTTTGGCAACATCCCGCAGATCAAGCGCAAGCTGCAGACCCTCTACGATGTCGGCCTGGGCTACGTGCGCTTGGGCCAGCCCGCCACCACGCTTTCCGGTGGCGAGGCGCAGCGCGTGAAGCTCGCCAAGGAACTGCACCGCAAGCAGACGGGCAAGACGTTCTATATCCTGGACGAGCCCACCACGGGCCTGCACTTCGAGGATGTGCGCCAACTCGTCGACGTGCTCCAGCGCTTGGTGGACGCCGGCAACACGGTGCTCGTCATCGAGCACAACCTCGACGTGATCAAGGTGGCCGACCGCATCATCGACCTCGGCCCCGAGGGCGGCAACGGCGGTGGGCGCATTGTGGTCTCGGGCACGCCCGAGAAGGTCGCCGCGTGCAAGAAGAGCTACACGGGCACATTCCTCAAGCCCCTCCTCGAGCGCGACCGCATGCGGATGGCGGCAATCCCTGGTGCCTGATCTTGACGTTCAAGCTGCCGCTCGCGTGCTCGCCCGCGGCAGCTCTTACACGGTAATCTCGGGCATCTGAGGCATCCTCGACGAGCGGAGCACCCCTCCTTCTCACGTCGTTTTTGGAACTTGGGAGGTCGTTTATGGCCAAGCCGGCCAAATTGCAGAAGACCAACGCGATGCGCGAACTCGAGCGCGCCGGTATCGCCTTCACGGTTCATACCTATGAGGACGATGGCGAGGAGGCGCGGGGCCTGGGCGAGGCGATAGCCGAGCAGCTGGGCGAGGATCCCGGCCAGGGCTTCAAGACCCTCGTCACGTTGGGCGCGTCGGGCGCACATGTGGTGTGCTGCGTGCCCGTTGCGGGGGAGCTCGATTTCAAGGCGGCTGCTCGGGCGGCGGGGGAGAAGGCGCTTGCCATGCTCCCCACCAAGCAGCTCACCGATGTCACGGGCTACGTGAGGGGCGGATGCTCCCCTGTGGGTATGAAGAAGCGCCTCCCCGTTGTCATTGACGAGACATGCCAGTTGTATGATGAAATTTTCATTTCGGGCGGTCGACGCGGTGTTCAACTTGCGCTCGCGCCCGATGACCTGATTGCATTCACCGGGGCGATCGTCGCCCCGATCGTGAGGGAGAGGTAGTCGCATGGCTCACGACGACGAAGCGTCACGCCCGGCCGGAGCTCACTTCGCGCAGCGCCCGACAATCGATCCGCGCGCGCCTCAGCGCCCGGATGAGACATCCCAATTCATCATGGCGGCTCAGGCGGGTGCTTCCTCCATGCGAGGAAACCGTCCCGTCTCACCCGATGAGACTGCCGTGTTCCTGCGTGCTGCGGCCTCACGCGATGCCGCTCCTGCCCCCCGGTTCGAGCCTGCGCCTATGGATGCATTTGACGAGACGAACGTATTCGACGAGATTCAGCCCGAGCCTGTCGCCCCAGTCGAGCTTTCCGAGCCGCAAGACACCTCCGTTGAGGAGGACGACCTTAGCCAGTCCGACTATGAGCAGGCTGGACGCTCGGCGGGCATGATGACCGCCCTCATCCTGGTGAGCCGTCTCACCGGCTTCGTGCGCACGTGGGCGATGGGCGCCGCGCTCGGCCTGTCCCTGCTCTCGTCTTCCTATCAGATCGCCTACAACCTGCCAAGCATGCTCTATGAGCTTGTGATCGGCGGCATGCTCATCACGGCGTTCCTGCCGGTCTACCTCGAGGTGCGCCGCGAACGTGGCGTCGCGGCGGGCAACGAGTACGTGGGCAATCTTCTCGGTATTCTGCTGCTCGTGCTGGGCGTCGCATCGGTTGTCGCCACCATCGGCGCGCCTGCGGTGATTTGGACGCAATCGTTCATGAGCGCCGACACCGGGCAGATGGACACGGCGATTTACCTCTTCCGCTTTTTCGCCATCGAGATCCTGTTCTATGGCCTGGGCTCGGTGTTCTCGGGTGTGCTCAATGCGCATCGTGATTACTTCTGGAGCAATTTCGCCCCGGTGTTGAATACGTCGTGGTCATCGCGAGTTTCGCCGCATTCTTCGTCCTTGACGAGGTCCTCCACGTCGACCAGATCATCAGCGTCACTGTGCTCGCCGTGGGTACGACGCTCGGCGTGTTCATCCAGATGGCGTGCCAGATCCCCGCGTTGAAAAAGCACGGGGTGCATCCGCGCCTGCACGTTGATTTCTCCGACCCCAATCTGCGCAAGACCCTGGCCCTGGGCATCCCCACGCTCGCCGCGACGGTTTGCGCCTTCATAACCGCCAGCGTCCAGAATGCGGCTGCTCTGACGTCCAACCCGAGACGGGCGCCTCGGTGGTGGCCTATTCGCGCCTGTGGTACACGCTGCCCTACGCCCTGTTCGCCGTCCCCATCACGACCGCCCTCTACACCGAGCTCGCCCGTGACGCGGCGCGCCACGATGACGATGCCGTGCGCGAGGCGTCGCCCGGGCATCGCGCAGATGCTCTTCATCCTCATCCCATTCGCGCTGTACCTCATCGTGTTCAGCGAGCCGCTCAATATGGTGTATTGCGTGGGCAAATTCGGGCTCGAAGGTGTGAGTCTGGTGAGCGAATACCTTTGCTGGCTCGCTCCGGCGCTGCCCATTTACGGCGTATGCGTCTTGCTCCAGAAGAGCTGCTCCGCCCTTATGGACATGAAGCCCTATGCCTTCTCGACCGTGCTCGGCGCCCTTGCGCTCGTCGTGGTCGCCTTGGGCGGCGGCGTGGCCTTGGGCGGCGGCATGCCCGTCATCGCATTTGCGACGAGCGCCTTTTACATCGTCGCCATCGTCATCACGTTGGTGTGGATGCGCAGGCGCCTCCACGGGCTGATGCTCGGCACCATGGCTCGGGGCCTGTTCTTCGGGCTCATCTTGGGTGGGATCGGCGCCGTGGCTGGCTGGGGCGCGATGCAGGCCCTCCAGTCGATTTTTGGCCCCATCATCATCCAGTCGGCGACGGGTCCAGTTGCCGCCCCCATTCTCAAGACGGTCGGCTATATCGCCGTCGCGGGTATCGTGTCCCTGATCGTGACGTTTGTGCCCGCGGTTGTCATGAAACTGCCCGAGGCGAGCATGTTCACCTCGATTCTCCGACGCTTTGCGCGTCGTTAGCGGTGGTGCTCGAGGTAATACGAAACGCAGCGGTCGGCGAGGACGTCCATCGAGTCGATGAGGTAATCGGGTTTATGCGTGAGGTCCTGATAGACGACTGATAGCTCAGTGCAGCCCACGATCACCGCATCGCACCCGTTCTCGTGCATTCGCCGTGCGAGGTCGAGGAACGCCGTGGGGTCGTAGGGGAGGTTTCGCTTGACGCGGTCGTAGATAAGCGGCATCACGATGCCGCGCTGGTCCTTCTCGCTCGGCGCCATCACCGAGAGTCCCGCATCGGACAGATAGCTTTGGAACACCCCGGAGGACAACGTGCCATCGGTCGCAAGGAGGCCGATGGTCGCGTGCTCCCCATGCATCTCGACGATTCGGGCGGTCGTTTCCCGCATGATGTTGAGTACGGGGACCGTCGCGCTTTCGGCGATCTGTTCGTAGAAATAGTGGGCGGTGTTGCAGGGAATCGCGATGAAATCGGCACCTGCGCGCTCGAGCCACAGCACGACGCGCGTCATCTCCGGAAGGGGATTGGGATTGCCGCCATCGAGGATATAGGCAGTGCGATCCGGGATCTGAGGGTCGTTGAAGACGATCATGGGGATGTTGTCCTGGTCGCAGCTGGCCGGCGTCTTCTTGATGACGAGCTCCATGAAGTATGCGGTCGCCAGCGGGCCCACGCCCCCAAGCACGCCGAGAACAGGCTTATGCATGTTTTGCTCCCTCGATGGTCTCTTGCTCACGGTAGGTCGAGTCGCGCCCCGGGCCTGCCGATAAAGGGTAGAATGCGGGGTCGATGGAACGTTCGCGCCGTACGCGGTCCCACGCGACGGCGTCCATTATAGCGAAGGGATTTGTAGCTTATGAGACCCGCCCGCCCCGCCCAAAGCGACCTGCCGCGCGTGCTCGCTCCCGTCATCTTGGGGTCCGATTTCTGCTGCTATTCATATATCCGCTGCTTCTGGGAGGCGTATGGCGTCAAGCCGATCGTCCTGGCGTCTGCGGACATCAAGTCGGTGCGCAGCCGGTTTTGCGACTACCGCGTCATCCCCGGCATCGACAAGCCGGAGGTCTGCCTGCCTGAGCTCGCGCGCTTGGGCGATGAGCTCATCGCCGCGGGCAAGGTCCCGTTCCTCGTGGGCTGCGGCGACCATTATGCCCGCCTGGTGTCCGAGAACAAGCCCCAGATTGAGGAGCGCTGGTACACGCCCTACCTCGACTTCGAGCTTCTCGACGACATCACGCAGAAGGAGCGCTTTTACGAGATCTGCGAGGAGATCGGCGTTCCGTACCCCAAGACGGTCTACCTCGATTGCGGCGACAAGACCGCGACGGTGGACGACGGCGGCTTCATGTATCCAGTGATCGCCAAGCCGTCGAACTCGGCTGCCTGGCACTACGCCGAGTTCGAGGGGCAGCAGAAGGTGTACCTCATCCACAGCCGCGAACAGCTCGAGGCGCTCTATAAGCAGCTCCAGGAGACGACCTACGACAAGCTCCTCATCGTCCAGGAGTTCATCCCGGGCGACGATACGCAGATCCGCATTCTGTCGACGTACCTGGACGCCGCCGGCGATCCCATCTTCATGGTGGGTGGCCGCGTGATGGTGGAGGACCACTCCCCAACTGCCATCGGCAATCCGGCGGTGATCGTGTCCGAGCAGCTCGATGCCGTGAGCAACGACGCCCTGCGCTTCATGCGCCATGTGGGGTATCGCGGCATGGCGAATTTCGACGTCAAGTACGACGAGCGTGACGGCACGTACAAGTTCTTCGAGATCAACACCCGCCCCGGCCGTAGCTCCGATTTCGTGCGTCAGGCGGGCATCAACTTCGCCCAAGTCCAGGTGGACGATGTCCTCATGGGGGAGAAGCGCGCCCGCATCTCCAACACCCAAGCCCCTTCATCTACACCACGGTCCCTCCCTATGTGGTCAAGCGCTCCATTGACGACGCCGCGATTCGCAGACAGGTCCTCGATGGCTTCCGCTCCGGGCTCACCCATTACGCCCTCGATTGGGATAAGGACTGTCTGGGTCAGCGCTTCTGGTCGAGGGTGACCTACTACCACCAGATTGACAAGTTCCGCAAGTACTTCTGGGGCGACGGCGCCAAGGACTTGGCGTAACGCCGTCCGTCCAGCGGCCCAACGGCCCGAGCGCCTGAATTCCGAGGACCTATGGCAGATCCGAATACAACGCCGTCAAAGTTGCAGGTAGCGCACCCCGGCGTGCATATGCCCGTAGCGCCCTTCTCCGTGAGGGCGGCAAGCGAGCATGTGCGCGAGCAGGGCGCCGGGCATGCCCCGAGTCTTGTGGATCAGGTGGCGAAGGTGCCCACCGATCCCGGGTGTTACCTGTGGAAAGACGCCGATGGCGCCGTCATATACGTGGGCAAGGCCAAGAACCTGCGCGCGCGTCTTCGCCAGTACGTGACGCTCACCGACGATCGCGCCAAGATCCCGCTCATGATGCAGCTCGTCGCCTCGTTCGACTACATCGTGGTCGAAAGCGAGCACGAGGCGCTTGTGTTGGAGCGCGAGCTCATCGCTCAGTATCATCCGTACTTCAACGTCGATTACAAGGACGATAAATCCTATCCGTATATCGCCATCACGCGCGGGGACCTGTTTCCCGCCATCAAGTACACGCGTGAACGGCATCGCCCGGATACGCGCTATTACGGTCCCTACACCGATAGTCGCGCCGCGCGAGAGACGATCGACACGCTGCGCAAGGTGTGTCCTGTCTGCTCCGCCTCGTGTGCGGAGTGGAAGCGCGTGCGCCGTCTGCTCGACAAAAACGCCCCGCAGATGCCGACGTTATCGAGCTCATATGCGCACAAAAGGGCGCCCGTGCTTTGACTACCATGTGGGAAGGGGCCCGGGCGTATGCGCCGGGATGATCTCATCGGACGAGTACGCCAAGAACGTGCGCCGTGTCGAGCGCTTCCTGTCCGGTCAGCGTCGCGAACTCACGAATGAGCTCAAGGTGGACATGGCGGATGCCGCGGCCTCACTTGATTTCGAACGCGCGGGGCGCATCAAGCGTCGGCTCGAGGTCATCGACGGCCTGGACGATCGACAGCAGGTCGTGTTTCCCACGGGCGTCGACCTCGATCTTATAGGCTTTTACCGTGAGGAGACCATTGCCGGTGCCTGCGTTTTCGTGGTGCGAGAGGGACGAGTTCAGCGCACGTGCGAGTTCATCTTGGACAAAGGCTTCGATGTGGATGAGGCTGAGCTCGTCGCGGGCTTTGTAAAACGCTATTACGATGAGACCGCCGACATTCCGGGTGAGGTGGATGTGCCGGTTGAGCTTGCCGACGCCGAGGTGATGGGGGGGTGGCTCGCCGCCAAACGCGGTCGTGCGTGCCGTCTGCATCATCCGCAACGGGGCGAAAGCGCCGGCTGCTCGATATGGCGGCCAAGAACGCCCGGCATGCCCTCATGCGTTACATGATGCGAACGGGGTATTCCGACGATCGCACGAACCAGGCCCTGCTGCAGCTTGAGAGTGCGTTGGCCCTCGACGCGCCTCCCCTGCGCATCGAGTGCTTCGATATCTCGACCCTGCACGGCGCGTTCACCGTCGCCTCGATGGTCGTGTTCACCAATGGAAAACCCGACAAGTCTCAGTATCGCCGGTTCAAGATCCGGGCAGAGCTCGACGAGGCGAACGACTTCGTATCCATGTCCGAGGTCCTGGGACGGCGTTATGCACCCGATCGGATGGCAGATGAGCGCTTTGGCAGCCGACCCGACCTGCTTGTGGTCGACGGTGGCAAGCCGCAACTTACCGCTGCGATGCGGCAGCTCGCCGAGCTCGGGCTCGACATTCCCGTTTGCGGCCTTGCGAAGGCGGACGAGGAGGTGTTCGTCCCTTGGGATGACACTCCCATTGTGCTGCCGAGCGGCTCGGCGTCGCTGTACCTCATCAAGCAGGTGCGTGACGAGAGCCACCGGTTCGCCATCACGTTCCACCGCGAGCTGCGCGGCAAGGCCATGACGACCTCGATTCTGGATGAGGTCCCCCGGCGTGGGTCCTACGCGGAAGAAGGCGATTATGCGCCACTTCGGCTCCATGAAGAAGCTCCGTGCGGCGCGTGTCGAGGAAATCGCGGCGGTGAAGGGCGTTCCCGCGGACGTGGCCCGCGCGATCTATGAGAGCCTGCGCGCACTGGATGCCGATCGTTCCGAGTAGCCCGGAGTATCTCCGGGCTCGGGGAGCACGCTGGTCGTCCCGTGTATGAAACTGGTATGAAATGTGGCAGGTTAAAAGATAAGTTATCGATGAGTCTTAATACCAGTGAAACAAAGCAATAAGCTGCGAACTTTAGATAAATAAAGCGCTAGAATCCAGAACTGGTATTAGCGCTAGTACCAATACTGGGGAATGTCAAGAATCTCGTGAACGGTTCGATTTGCCGCCTGCGCGGAAGTCGAACCGTTCATCGAAGGGATTCTCAAAAAGCAAGGAGGTGCCGTTAGTCTTAACTTGTCTGTAATATGCGCCGCGGATGCGGCATATGAGCGCTTGATTGGAGTACCCATGCGCGATCTTCTGAACAAGGGTCTGTCCCGCCGCTCCTTCATCGGTCTCGCCGGTGGCACCGCTGCCGTTGCGGGCCTCGGCCTTGCCGGATGCGGCGGCGGTGGCAACGATGAGGGTTCCGCTCCTGCCGAGGGCGGCACCAAGGGTGGCGGCGTGATCACCGCCGGCTCCGCTTATACCACCACCAACTTCGACCCCTCCAGCACCTCCTCCGCTCTCGCTTGCGGCACCAACTGGCATGTCGTCGAGGGCCTCTATGGTCTTGACTTCCATGACTACAGCGTGTTCAACGAGCTGCAGCCGACGATCCCGAGCAGGTCGACGACACCACCTTCGATATCGCCCTGCGCGAGGATGCCAAGTTCTCCGACGGCAATCCCGTCACCGCAGACGACGTCGTCGAGTCCTTCAAGCGCGCCAACGCCGACGGCAACATCTACGTTCCGATGCTCGCTCCTATCGCCGATATCGTGAAGAAGGATGACACCACCGTCACCGTTACCACCACGGTCCCGAACTTCTCGCTGCTCAAAGAGCGCCTCGCTATCGTCCGCGTGGTTCCCGCCTCCTCCACCAAGGAGGACATGACCGCCAAGCCCGTCGGCTCCGGCCCCTGGATGTATGAGACCATCAGTGACTCCGTTGTCGAGATGGTTCCCAACCCCGAGTACAACGGTGATCACCCGGCTCTCGACGAGAAGCTGCACTACGACATCCTCGTCGACCCGACCGCCCGCGTTCAGGCCCCAGCAGGAGGGCACCACGCTCGTTATGGAGATGGTCACCGCTGACGCCGTCGAGCAGCTCGAGGCTGCCGGCTGCCAGATGGACACCGTCGACGGCTTCGGCACCCGCTTTATGCTCTTCAACACCCAAAAGGCTCCGTGGAACGACGCCAAGGCCCGCCAGGCCGTCATGTACGCCCTCGATTACGACAAGATGATCGAGAACGCCTTCGCCGGTCTCGCCACCGCCCCCACCTGCTACCTGCCCAAGTCCTACACCAACTACAACGAGGCCTCCGTCGTTTACAAGCACGACGTCGACAAGGCCAAGAAGCTCCTGGAGGAGGCCGGCGTGACCGGTGGCTCCATCAAGCTCCTCACCACTGACAACGAGCAGGTCAAGAGCATGTCCGTCCAGGTTCAGCAGGACCTCAAGGAGCTCGGCTTCGATGCTGAGATCGTGACCCGCACCACCGCCGACACCTACGCCGACATCGACGGCGGCGGCGACTTCGACCTCCTGCTCGCCCCTGGCGATCCTTCCTGCTTCGGCGCCGATCCCGACCTCCTCATGAACTGGTGGTACGGCGACAATGCCTGGATGAAGGTCCGCGCCCGCTGGAGCGAGTCCGCTGAGTGGAAGGAGCTCACCGCTCTCATGGCCTCTGCTCTCGAGCAGACCGGCGACGAGCAGCAGAAGACCTGGAACAAGTGCTTCGATATGATCGCCGAGCAGGCTGTCCTGTACCCGGTGCTTCAGGTCAAGACCGTCACCGCCTCCTGGCGCGACACGCCGAACGGCGACGGCGTCCGCATCGACGGCTTCAAGGGCATCGGCACCACCGGCATGTCTTTCATCGACTGCGCCACGGTCTCCGAGTAATCAGGTGACCGCATCGCGCCCGCCCACTCAGGGCGCGCGAAACATGACGGTGGGGGGCTCGGGTGACGTGGTCTGCTCGAGCCCCCCACAACCTATTTGCAAGAGAAGAGGGGGAAGAAGTGAATAACCTTTTGCGCCTCATCGGCCGACGTCTGGTCGCGCTGCCCATCATGGCGCTCGGCGTCACGCTGCTGGTGTTCGGCCTCATGTCGTTCACCGACCCGAGTATTCCCGCGCGCAACGCCCTCGGCGAGGGCGCCTCGCAGGAGGCCATCGAGCAGTACATGGAGGATCAGGCCTGAATGACCCGCTCCCTGAGCGCTACGTCAACTACATCGGCGGTCTGCTCCACGGCGACCTGGGCACGTACGGCGCCGGTCGCACGCCCGTTGTCGACCGCATCGCGTCCGCGCTGCCCGTCACGATGCAGCTCACGTTCATCGGATTGATCATCGGCGCGGTCGTCTCGTTCGTGCTCGGCGTCATTGCGGCGCTGTATCGCGACAAGTGGCCCGATCAGCTCATCCGCGTGTTCTCGATCGCGGGCATCGCGACGCCGTCCTTCTGGTTCGCCGTCCTTTTGATCCTGCTGTTCTCGTCTTACATGCACCTGCTGCCCGCCTCTGGCCCGCTGCCGCATTTCACCTCCAACCCCGGTGGCTACCTGGCTCGCATGCTCATGCCCGCCATCGCGCTTGCATTCCCGCTCACTGGCCAGATGACCCGTATCGTGCGTACGGCCATGGTCGAGGAGCTCGATAAGGACTACGTCCGCACGGCCCGCGGCGGCGGCCTGCCCGAGTTCGTGGTCATCGCCCGCAACGTGCTGCGCAACGCGCTCATCACGCCGGTCACCACGCTCGGCCTCAAGATCGGCTACCTCATGGGCGGCGCCGTCGTCATCGAGGTCATCTTCAACCTGCCCGGCATGGGCACGGCCATCCTCGCCGGCATCACGGGCGGCGAGACCATGCTCGTCCAGGGCGTCGTCATCGTCGTGGCTCTGGCCTTCGTCATCATCAACATCGTGGTTGACATGCTTTACCTGCTCATCAACCCGCGCATTAGGACGGTGTAGGCCATGGTTAAGATTCGCGAAGAGCAAACTGAGAAGCTCGAGGAGGCCGCTTCCAAGGGCATGAAATTCGGCGGCTTCAAGAACATGAAGCTGAGTAGCAAGATTTCGCTCATCCTTCTCGTTCTTGTGGCACTCACCGCCATCTTGGCTCCGATCATCGCGCCGCATGACCCGCTCGAGATCTTCACGGCGCGTCAGGCTCCGGGCAACGGTTTCTTGTTCGGTACCGATGACAAGGGCCGCGACATCTTGTCCCGCATGCTGTACGGCGGGCGCTACTCGCTCGTCATCGGCTTTGGCGCCACCCTGTTCGCGTTGTTCTTCGGCTCGATCATCGGAGCCATCGCCGCGGTTGCCCGCAAGAGCATCTCCGAGGTCATCATGCGCCTGCTGGACATCATCATGTCCGTGCCTGGCATCGCCCTCGCCGCCGTCCTCGTGTTGATCTTGGGCAACTCCGTTCCCGCGATCATCTTCTCCATCGGTTTTATGTACACGCCGCAAATCGCCCGCATCGTGCGTGCGAACATCGTTTCGGAGTACGGTGAGGACTACGTTCGCGCCGTCATTGTCTCCGGTGCCCAGGTCCGTGGATCCTTATCAAGCACGTCCTGCGCAACTGCATCGCCCCGATTATGGTCTTCACCGTGACCCTCGTGGCAGACGCCATCATCTTCGAGGCCTCCCTGACCTTCATCGGAGCCGGCATCACCGAGCCCACGGCCACGTGGGGCAACATCTTGGCAGATGCTCGCGGTGGCGTTCTCGCCGGTCGTTGGTGGCAGGCACTCTTCCCGGGCATCGCCATCATGGTCACCTGCCTTGCTCTGAACATCCTATCCGAGGGTCTCACCGACGCCATGGCAGCCAAGCCCGGCGCAATGGTCGCCACCGATGACGAGGACGCGGAGTCCCGCCGTGCCGACGATATTCTCGCCTCCGATCCGGTTCGCGCTTACGCCGAGCAGGCCGAGAGCCTCAATCGCCGCCTGGCTGCCCTGCGCGACGTGGAGCTCAAGCGCACGGATCGCCATGTGCCCGACTTGAGCGTCCCGCCACTGCTGCAGGTCAAGAACCTCTCGATCAACTTCGATCACCACGGCGACGTCAATGTCGTCGACAGCGTGTCCTTTGACGTGCGACCGGGTCAGTGCATGGCTTTGGTGGGTGAGTCCGGATGCGGAAAGTCCATCACCACCAAGGTCATCATGAGCCTGACCGATGCCGATGAGCATATGACTGGCGAGGTCCTCTTCGATGGTCGGGATCTTCTCAAGCTGACCAAGGAAGAGCACCGTCAACTTCTCGGGCACGAGATCGCCATGGTGTATCAGGACGCCTTGTCCTCGCTCAATCCCTCCATGCTCATCTCGGCTCAGATGAAGCAGCTCACGAGCCGTGGCGGCACCCGTTCCGCCGAAGAGCTCCTCGAGCTCGTCGGCCTCGATCCCAAGCGCACGCTCGAGAGCTATCCCCACGAGCTCTCTGGCGGCCAGCGCCAGCGTGTGCTCATCGCCATGGCCCTCACCCGCGATCCCAAGCTCGTCATCTGCGACGAGCCCACGACCGCCTTGGACGTGACCGTCCAAA
>ENA-OPZN01000366-OPZN01000366.1-human-gut-metagenome-genome-assembly--contig:-NODE-366-length-14982-cov-2.986402_pt1 | contig 14982 bp, 8 predicted proteins | sample MGYA00242483_ERZ504503 | MGnify/ENA primary metagenome ERZ504503 (study PRJEB26092, sample SAMD00036285) | human gut metagenome | host: Homo sapiens | study: EMG produced TPA metagenomics assembly of... | reverse complement strand
CCTGGGACCGCTTCGTCGCCGCCCGCGACGCCGCGCAGGCTTTGCTCGACAGCGGATCGGCTACCGACGAGCAGCTCAAGGATGCTTTCAACGAGCTGAACGCGGCTGTGAAGGGCCTGCTGGAGAACCCCGCCGACAAGCCGGCTACCGGTGACAAACCCGCCGCGGGCGACAAGCCCGGTGCGGGCGGTGGCCTGGCGCAGACGGGTGATCCCGCCGGCATTGCCGCTGTCATCGCCATGGGTGGTGCCACAGCCATCGCTGCAGCCCGCCGCCGTCGTCGCTAAACGACGATCATGCAACGGGGGAGGGCGCAACCGCGCTTCCCCCGCTTTTTATTCAGAGCCCCCTGCCTCAGGCAGCTGGGGGAGCGAAAGGTTGGACAGGGTCATGAAGATGACACGAATGATTAAGGGGGCGAAGTTTCCCCTGAAGGCGGCGACCGTGGTGGTCCTAGCGGCGACCGTGGCGCTTCCGGGTGTCGGTTGGGCAGCGTCTCGCAATGCCGACGCGTCCGACGTCACGGTGAATGCCGTGACCGTCGGCAACCCCTTGAGGCTTCGCTATGACGAAGCCGCGTCGGCCGCCGGCGATGCAGTGGGCGATGTGTGGCAGAAGCGCACGCTGCCCATCGGCAACGGCGACATGGGCGCGAACGTGTACGGCGAGGTGCAGACCGAGCACCTCACCTTTAATGAGAAGACGCTGTGGGCCGGTGGTCCGAGTGATTCCCGCAAGAACTACAACGGCGGCAACAACGTCTCGAAGGGTGCCAACGGCGCTACGATCAAGCGCATTCAGCAGCTCTTCTCCGAGGGCAAGAACACCGAGGCCGCCAATATGTGCGACCAGCTCATCGGTGACCAGGAAGGCTACGGCGCTATCAGCCTGGGGCGAGCATCTACTTGAAGTACACCGACCTGGGCAATGGCTCCGCGTCCGATTACGAGCGCTCGCTGGATCTTACGACCGGTATCGCGGGCGCGAGTTCGATGCGGGCGGCCGGCACATCGCGCGCGAGTTCTTCGCCAGCCATCCCGACAAGGTCGTCGTAGGCCGTCTCGAGGCGAGCGGCAAGGCAGGCGTCAACGTCGAGATCACCTTCCCGTCCAAGCAGGCGGGCGCCAAGGTCAGCGCATCGGGCAACCAGATCACCATGACCGGTGCGGTGCAGGATAACCAGCTCAAGTACGCTTCCGTGCTCAAGGTGGTGGCAAACGGCGGCAACGTGAAGGCCCAGGGCGACAAGCTCGTGGTCTCGGGTGCGACGACCCTTACGTTCTACGTTGCAGCGGCGACGGATTACAAGAATGATTATCCGGTTTATCGCACCGGTGAATCCGATGCCGAGCTCCTGGCGCGCGTGCAGAAGACGGCGGACGACGCCGTGGCGCGCGGCTACGACGCCGTCCGTGCCGACCACGTCGAGGACTTCTCCGCGCTCATGAACCGCGTGGACCTCGACCTGGGCTTTGACGGCGCGGTGTCCGAGCGCGCCACCGACGACCTGCTCACCGCGTATCGCAATAAGACCGCGACCGCGGCCGAGCGCCGTCAGCTCGAGACCATGCTGTTCCAGTACGGCCGCTATCTCACGCTGGGTTCTTCCCGCGAGGACTCGCAGCTGCCCAGTAACCTGCAGGGCGTGTGGAACAACGTCAACAACCCGCAGTGGGCGTCCGACTACCACATGAACGTCAACCTGCAGATGAACTACTGGCCCACGTACTCCACGAACCTCGCCGAGTGCGCCACGCCGCTGCTATCCTACGTGGATTCCCTGCGCGAGCCCGGTCGCGTGACCGCCGCCGTGTATGCAGGCGTCGAGACTCCCGAGGGCGACACCCAGGGGCAGGGCTTCATGGCCCATACGCAGAACACCCCGTTCGGCTGGACCTGCCCCGGCTGGTCCTTCCAATGGGGCTGGTCGCCCGCTGCCGTGCCCTGGATCCTTCAGAACACCTACGATGCCTACCGCTACAGCGGCGACCTCGAGCTCCTGAAGAACGACATCTACCCCGCCCTGCGCGAAGAGGCCCAGCTGTACAGCAAGACGCTCATCAAGGACGAGAACGGCAAGTACATCTCGTCTCCGGCGTACTCGCCCGAGCAGGGTCCGCGTACGGCGACGAACACCTACGAGCAGGTGCTCGTGTGGCAGCTCTTCCACGATGCCATCGAGGCCGGCAAGCTGGTGGGCGAGGATGAGGCGGTGCTCGCCGTATGGCAGGACCGTTTCGACAACCTGCGCACGCCCATCGAAATCGGTTCGGACGGCCAGATCAAGGAGTGGTACATCGAGGACGCGTACAACAAGGACGCTGATGGCAACACCTTGGGCGAGGGCTATGGCCACCGCCATCTCTCGCATATGCTCGGCCTGTTCCCCGGAACGCTCGTGTCCCAGGACACGCCCGAGTGGTTCCAAGCCGCGCGCACGTCCATGAACCTGCGCACCGATTCCAGCACGGGCTGGGGCATGGGCCAGCGCATCAACACGTGGGCGCACCTGCGCGACGGCGACCGTGCGCTCAAGTTGATCGGCGACCTGTTCAACAGCGGTATCTATCCCAATCTGTGGGACACCCATCCGCCGTTCCAGATCGACGGCAACTTCGGTGCGACCTCCGGTATCGCCGAGATGCTGCTGCAGAGCTCCAACGGCTACATCGACCTGCTGCCTGCCCTGCCGAGCGAGTGGGATCACGGTAGCGTGTCGGGCCTGGTGGCACGCGGCGACTTCGAGGTCGCGATGACGTGGGCTTCCGGTGCGCTGGTCACGGCCGATATCACGTCGAACAACGGCGGCGTGGCCACGGTGAACGCGCCCGATGCCGCACTCGCCACCGTGACGGATGGCACGGGCGCCCCCGTGGCGTTCACGGCGCTCTCCGCCGATCGCATCAGCTTCGATACCACCGCTGGCGGTACGTACCGGGTCGCCCAGATTCCCGCTGTCGAGCGCCCCGCCGCGCCGCAGAACGTCGCCGTCGCCGCAACGGGCGAGGGCGAGGCTACGGTCACCTGGGATGCCGTGGCGGAGGGCGCCCTCTATACCGTCGAGCGCCGCGTCGACGGCGGCGACTGGACGGCCGTGGGCAACAGCGTGTCCACGACCACGTTCGCGGACGAGGCCTGCCCCGCGGGCTTTGGAACGGTTGAGTACCGCGTCCAGGCGATTCTTAACGGCCTGCGCGGTCCCGCCAGCGAAGCGGTCGCGCTGCCCGAGGCGCCCGCCGTGTGCGAGACGCTCGGCCGCGTCGACGACCAAGACCCGCATGTGATCTACAGCGGCGCTTGGGCCAATTGGAACAACAGCACCGACGGCAACTACGGTGACACCATCAAGTACCTGCAGAATCCGACCGGCACCGAGACCGCGAGCCTCACGTTCCGCGGAACGGGCATCGAGGTCGTCACGGTGACGAACTACGACCGCGGCTACTACGAGGTGACCATCGACGGCAAGGTCGTGGCAGAGCGGGTCGACACCTACTCCGCGACGAGCGTGCGCCAGAAGATCGTCTACTCCAAGACGGGTCTCGAGCCCGGCGTGCACACGATCGTGCTGCGCGCGACGGGCACCAAGAACACCTCGTCGTCCCTGGCCAAGGTGGAGCTCGATGCATTCAACGTGATCGATACGTCTGCCAAGCCGGTGACGGGCGTGACCGTGCGTTCGGAGAACGGCATGACGCTGCTGGCAAAAGACGGCTCGACGCTCCAGATGGTCGCGGACGTGAAGCCTGCCGACGCACGCGTGCAGGACATCGCGTGGTCGGTTGCCACGAAGAGCGGTTCCGCCACGGGCACCATCTCCGAGGACGGTCTGCTCGCGGCGAGCGGCGAGGGCGTGCTTACGGTCACGGCTGCGTGCGGCGACATATCCGGCTCGCTCGATGTGACCCTGGCTCCTGCCGGGACCGTGTCCACCGCGGTCGAGGACTGCAAGGGCACGCCTCCCGTGGATGCAAAGGGCACCCTGAACGATGATGAGCGCCTCACCTGGACGGGTGGCTGGTACAGCTGGGGCGAGGCCGGTCACCACGGCGGCTCCAAGGGCGAGAGCAACACCCTGGGCGATTCGGTGAGCCTGCGCTTCGAGGGCACGGGCATCCGCGTGTACTCGGCGTTGAACAACGATAACGTGGCCTTCAAGGTCGAGATCGACGGCGCCGTGGTGAACGAGGCCCTATCGTTGGGCGGCAATGACCAGAAGAACGTGAAGGTCTTCGAGAAGCTCGACCTCAAGAACGGCGAGCACACCATCAAACTCACCTCCGTCGCGCGCGCGGGCGCCGGCCAGAGCAAGTCGAACGTCGACTGGTTCGAGATCATCGCGCCGAGCGACGCGGCAAACAAGGTCGAGCTGCAGGCGCAGATCGAGGCGGGAGCGGGTCTGCTCGAGGGCGCCTACACCACTGAGAGCTGGGACGTCTATAGCAAGGCGCTCGATGCTGCGGTGAAGGTCATGAACGACGCGAACGCCACGAGCGAGACGGCCGCCGAGCGCGCCACATCGCTGAAGGAAGCGCGCGAGCAGCTCGTTTTGATCGACGACGCTTCCATCGAGTTTGACACCGAGGCGCATCTGGCATTTCCCGCGATCGAATCGCGCGCGGTGTGCACGAGCTGGGACGCCGTTAAGGATGCCGCGACGTATCGGGTGCGCGTCTTTGCAGCCGATGCCGAGGGCGCGCCCACGGGCGACGCCCTGTCCGACATCGTGGTCGACGGTGTGCTCGCGCGCGTGAGCGGCCTCGATCCCGAGACGTCCTACGTCGTGCGCGTCGATGCACGTAACGAGGCGGGCCGCGTTATCAAGCGTATCGAGGGCGCGGTCGACACCCTGCCCGTCGCATCCGAGGATGCCCTTGAAGCCCCCACGGGCCTGGCGGTGCAGCCGAGCGAGACGAAGGGCGAGGCCGTGCTTTCGTGGAACGCCGTCGAGGGTGCTACGCGCTATCACGTATACGTGAACGGCGTGAAGAGCGCGACGGTCGACACCGCATCGGTCATGCTGTCCGGCCTGGTGAAGGACGGCGTGTACTCCGTCAAGCTCGTGGCGAGCAGCGACAGCGGCGCCACATCCCTGCCGGCATCCCTCGTGTTCACGTACGAGGGCGCCCAGGAGCCCGCCGTTGACTACGCGGGCAAGATTCGCGACCTGTTGGATGCGAACAAGAACCTGGTCGAGTCCGAGTACGAGGCGGCTGCTTGGAAGCAGTTCGCCGAGGCCCGCGATGCGGCTCAGAAGCTGCTCGACGACGACTCGGCAGACGAGAGCGCTCTGAAGGCGGCGTACGAGAAGCTGGTGGATGCGCTCGAGAATCTGGCGGACCATCCCGCCAAACCCGAGCCGGGTGTGGACTATGCCGAAATGATCCGCAAGGTTCTGGAGGAGAGCAAGGGCCTGGCCGAGGACGAGTACGAGCCCGAGGCGTGGACGCGTTTCGCTGCCGCCCGCAACGCGGCGCAGGCGCTGCTCGACGCGGGGTCGGATGACGCCGAGGCGCTGAAGGCCGCCTACGACGAGCTGCTCGCCTCCATCGCGAACCTCAAGGAGCATCCGGCGCCCGAGCCCGAACCCGAGCCCGAGCCGCAACCCGACGCCCGAGCCGAGCCCCGATCCCGATACCGGCGGCAACGGCGGCGGTAACGCCGACGGCAACGGTGGTAGCGCCGGTGGAAACAATGCCGGCGGCAACGCTGCATCGGGCGGTGGAGCAGGGTTCTCGAACGGTCTGGCCCAGACCGGCGACCCGCATCCCTCGCCGTGGTGTTCACGGCGCTGGGTGCCGCGGCAATCGCTGCAGCGCGCCGCAAGCGCTAGGACGTCATGCCCGCGGTGCCGGGCCTGTTTGCGTCTGCCTCAGAAAAGTGCCTGTCCCCCTTCTGAGGTCGCGAGCTGAGGCTACAGCGCGAGCTCGCGGCAACCTCGTCTGCACAGGCCAGGGCGTCGGCGATGGCGTTGACTACCAGGTGAGGAGCCGGTGCGCGCATCGCCGCAGGCGAAGACCGCGGCCCCGGCGCGCCCTGCGTCTTGGGGGCGCAACGGTGGGAACGCCCCTCAATGACGGGCAGGGCGCGCCCCTGGTCGGAGACGAGCGCGCCGAAGGCGTCGAACGTGCTCGCTTCCGGTCCGGTGAACCCGCAGGCGATGAGCACCAGCTGTGCCGGGATCTCATGCTCAGACCCCTCGATACGGCGGGGGGTGCCGTCGCTCCAATCGAGGTTGGCGACGAGCAGCCCGCGCACGCCGCCCCGTTCGTCCGTGAGAACCTCGATCGTGTCGGCAGCCACGTGCGCATCTCGGCGCCCATGAGTTCGATGGCCTCTTGCTGCCCGTAGTCGGTCTTCTTCACGTTGGGCCATTGCGGCCAGCCATTGCCCTCGCGCGGGCATGCGGGCGGCTCCGGCAGGAACTCGAGCTGGCGCACTGATTGCGCTCCCTGGCGCACGGCGGTGCCCACGCAGTCGTTGCCAGTGTCGCCGCCGCCGATCACGACGACGTCGAGGCCGCGTGCCGATATGACGCTCGAGTCCGTATCGCCCGCGAGTACCGCGCGGGTCGCCGCCTCGAGGTAGTCGACGGCGTATACGACACCCGCCGCATCGGCGCCCGGGGATGCCAGGGGGCGCGGCGTACGCGCCCCGCATGCGAGGATGACGGCGTCCGACTCTTCGAGCACGCCCTCGGCGACGTCTGCGCGAGAGCGTCGACGCCCAGCCGGAATTCAATGCCCAGCGACTCCATGAGGTCCACACGGCGCTGGACGATCGACTTTTCGAGCTTCATGTTGGGGATTCCGTACATGAGCAGACCGCCGGCTCGGTCATCGCGCTCCACGATGGTCACGCGCGCGCCGCGCCGGGCGAGGTCCCACGCCGCCGCGAGCCCGGCGGGGCCGGATCCCACGACGGTGACGCGCGGCGCGTTCCTGCCAGGGGCGGGGGAAGCGTGCGGGGCCGCCGTGCTCCCACTCCCAGTCGGAGATGGCGCGCTCGTTGTCGTGGATCGTGACGGGCTGGCCGTCGACGTCCCGAGGTTGCACGCCGCCTCGCACAGGGCCGGGGCATACGCGGCTCGTGAACTCGGGCAGGGGTGAGGTGAGCGCGAGGCGTTCGGCGGCGGCCTCCATACGTCCACGGTAGATGAGCTCGTTCCACTCGGGGATGAGGTTGTGCAGCGGGCACCCGCTCGTGCGTGCGCGCCCGAACGATATGCCCGATTGACAGAAGGCGACGCCGCACATCATGCAGCGGCTCGCCTGCTCACGCCGGACATCCTCGCCGGGTTCGCGATACAGCGGGTCGAAGTCGCGCGTGCGTTCATCGGTCGGCCGCAGGACGTGGGCCTGCCGATCCGTGGTGAGAAAAGCTCCGGGTTTACCCATGGTGGGCCTCCTTGGTGCTCATGGGACTGCAGATGGATGAGGGAATGGTGCTTGCAGCGGATGCTGCGCTTGCTGAGGGCGCGGTCATGATTTCGAAGGCGCGCTCGACGGCCGCCTCGTGGGAGTGTCCGGCGCGTTCCTCCTCCGTCACGATCTCGAGCATGTGCCGGTATTCGGTGGGAATCACCTTGATAAAGGCGTGCTCGATGTCGGAGAAGCAGTACAGAAGCCTCATGCCGCGCGGACTCGCCGTGTACCTGACGTGCTCCTCGATGAGTGAACGGATGCGGGCGAGTTCGGAGGCGTCCGGCCGCTCGAGCGTGAGCGTCTCCGCGTTCACGCGGCTGGCAAGCGTGCCGTACTCGTCGTAGACGTAGGCGACGCCGCCCGTCATGCCGGCGCCGAAGTTGTGCCCGACCTCGCCGAGGATGAGCGCGACACCGCCCGTCATGTACTCGCAGCCATGCGCGCCCACACCCTCGACGACCACGGTCGCACCCGAGTTCCTCACGGCGAAGCGCTGGCCGGCAAGGCCGTTTACAAAGCCGCGACCGCCCGTCGCGCCCATGAACGCGACGTTGCCCACGATGACGTTCTCGTCGAACTTGAAGGTCGCGCCCTCTGGGGGTGCCACGGACAGGACGCCTCCCGAGAGGCCCTTGCCAAAGTAGTCGTTCGCGTCGCCGCGCACGCTGAGCGTCATGCCGCTGGGAACGAATGCGCCGAAGCTCTGGCCCGCAGAGCCCGTGCACCGTACCGTGATGGAGCCCTCCGGCAGCCCGTTGGGGTGCGCACTGGTGACGGCATGTCCGAGCATGGTGCCCGTGCAGCGGTTGATGTTGGCAATGTCGACGTCCAGCTGGACGGGGACCATGTGCGAGCGGGCGTGGGCGGTGCGAGGGATGAGCAGCGTGGCGTCGAGCGTCTCGTCGAGGTTCGAATCGGCCGCCATGTAGGGCAGGTAGTGGCGGCAATCGGCCCCGGGGATATGGGAGCCGAACTCGCAGCGAGCCGGCGCGAGGACACGGGAGAGGTCGAGGAGGTCGGACTTCCAGTTTCCGGCGCCGCGCACCTGGCGCAGGCATTCGACGTGCCCGACCATCTCGTCGACGGTGGCGAGCCAGACGCGCCATCACGCCGCGCAGCTGCTCGGCGACGAACAACATGAACCGCTCGACGTGCTGCGGGCTTACCGGCGAAGCGTGGCGCAGGCGGCAGTTCTGCGTGGCGATGCCGGCCGGGCACGTGTCCTGCTGGCAGTCGCGCTGCATGAGGCACCCCATGGCGATGAGCGGCATGGTGGCGAAGCCGAACTCCTCGGCGCCCAGCAGGCACGCCACGCGACGTCGGTGCCGTCCATGAGCTTGCCGTCCGCCTCGAGCACCACGCGGGAGCGCAGGCCGTTGCGCACGAGCGTCTGCTGTGCCTCGGCAAGGCCGAGCTCCAGCGGCAGGCCGGCGTGCCAGATGGAATCGCGCGGGGCCGCGCCCGAGCCGCCGTTGTGGCCCGAGATCAAGATCTTGTTGGCGGCACCCTTGGCGACGCCGGTGGCGATGGTTCCCACGCCCGCCTCGCTCACAAGCTTGACGCTCACGCGCGCACGGGGGTTGGCGCACTTGAGGTCGAAGATGAGCTCGGCCAGGTCCTCGATGGAGTAGATGTCGTGGTGCGGAGGAGGCGAGATGAGGCCGATGCCGGGCGTCGACTGTCGGACCTCGGCGATCCAAGGGTAGACCTTCTTGCCGGGCAGGTGGCCGCCCTCGCCGGGTTTCGCGCCCTGCGCCATCTTGATCTGGATCTCGGTTGCCGAGGAGAGGTACCGGCTCGTCACGCCAAAGCGGCCAGAAGCGACCTGTTTGATGGCGGAGTTCACCGAGTCGCCATCCGCGAGCGGCGTCTCGCGGCGCGGGTCCTCGCCGCCTTCGCCCGAGTTGGACCGGCCGTGCAGACGGTTCATGGCGATGGCGAGACACTCGTGGGCCTCGCGGCTGATGGAGCCATAGCTCATGGCGCCGGTGTTGAAGCGCGTGGCGATGGAGCGCGCGTCCTCGACCTGATCGAGCGGGATGGGCGCGCGATCGGATGCGTCGAAGTCGATCAGGTCGCGCAGGCGCACGACGCGGCCCGGGCGGTGCAGGCGGGCGCTATACGCTTCGAATGCCTCGGCGTCGTCTTCGTGCACGGCACGTTGCAGCAGGTAGACGGTTTGGGGGTCGATGAGGTGGTCTTCGCCGCCCAAGGGGCGCCACTTGGTGAGGCCGAGCGTGGGGAGCTGGTCGGGCGCGGGAGAATGCGCGATTCTCTCCGCGGCATCCACCTGCTCATCGAGTTCGCGCTGAAGCTCGGCGAGGCCCATGCCGCCCACGCGGCTGACCGTGCCCGAGAAGCAGCGGTCGACGAGCTCAGGTGCGAGGCCGACGGCCTCGAAGATCTGGGCGGAATGGTAGCTTTGCATGGTGGAGATGCCCATCTTGGACATGATGGACACCACGCCCGCTGTTGCCGCGCGGTCGAAGCGTTCGATGCCCTCTCGAGCGCAAAGCACACGGCCGTCGCTTCCACAAGGTCGCCCTCGTGCGCCAGACGCGCGATGTGCGTGTGGGCGCGTACGGGTAGATGCCGCTTGCCGAGTAACTTACAAGCGCGGCGAGGTCGTGCGCCGAGAGCGCGTCGCCGCACTCGACGATGAGGTCGGCGAAGGTTCGCAGCCCCGAGCGCATCAGGTGGTTGTGAACCGCTCCGACGGCGAGGAGCGACGGGATGGAGACCTCACCTGAGCCCGCGCCGTCGGAGATTGCCACGATGTTCACGCCGTCGCGCACCGCCCGCTCGACCTCGCGGCACAGCTCATCGAGCGCGCGCTCAAGCGCACCTTCTCCCGCATCGCGCAGGTAGACGGCGCGGAAGGTGCGGGCATGGAAACCCGTGCGGTCGATTGAGGAGATTGCCTTGAACTGCTCGCCCGTGAGGATCGGGGAATCCAGGCGAATGAGCTGGCAGGCGCTGCGGCTGTCCTCCAGCAAGTTGCCGTGATTGCCCAGGTACAGGATGGTCGAAGTGACCACGTGCTCGCGCAGCGCGTCGATGGGCGGGTTCGTCACTTGGGCGAACAGCTGGTAGAAGTAGTCGAAGAAAGAGCGCGTCTTGGTGGAGAGGCAGGCGAGCGGGGCGTCGATGCCCATGGAGGCGAGCGGCACCTTGCCCGTCAGGGCCATGGGGCGCACGACCTCATCGACGTCATCCCAGTGGTGGCCGAGTTTGGCGGCCTCGACGGCCGACAGCATATCTGCCCCGTCGGTGTCTGCATTGCTGCCAGACTCGTCCGCGATGTCCGCAAGGGTGAGCATCTCCTCGGCAATCCAGTCGCGGAACGGCTTGAGCTTGGCAAGGCCAGAGCGAAGCTCGTCGTTGTAGATCACGCGCGCCTGGGAGAAATCGACCTCGAGCATCTCGCCCGGACCGAGCAGCCCGGAGGTGAGGACGTTGGCAGGGTCGACCTCGATGGTTCCAACCTCGGAGGACAGCAGGAAGCGGTCGTCGCGCGTCACGTAATAGCGAGCCGGGCGCAGGCCGTTACGGTCGAGGGCGGCGCCGAGCGTGCGTCCATCGGTGAACGCGATGGCGGCAGGTCCGTCCCAGGGCTCCATGAGCATGGACTGGTAGGCGTCGTAGGAACGGCGCTCCGGCGTGAGCGCGTCATTGTGATCCCAGGGCTCGGGCATGAGCATCGAGACGGCGCGCGTGAGGGGCCTGCCGTTTTGCACAAGGAATTCGAGCACGTTGTCGAGGATCGCGGAGTCCGATCCCTCGCGGTTGATGATGGGCAGCACGCGTTCCAAATCGTGTTGGAGCACGGGCGAATAGAGGTTGGGCTCACGCGCGCGGATCCAGTTGACGTTGCCCTTCAAGGTGTTGATCTCGCCGTTGTGGATGATGAGGCGATTGGGGTGCGCGCGCTCCCAGCTGGGCGTGGTGTTGGTCGAATAGCGGGAGTGGACGAGCGCGACGGCCGTCTTGACGGCGGCGTCGTTGAGGTCGATGTAGAAACGGCGCATCTGGGTCGCGACGAGCATGCCCTTGTACACGATGGTCCGCGCGCTCATGGAGCAGATGTAGAAGATCTTCCCGTCGAGGGAGGGCTCGGCATCGGCGCGCTTCTCGATGGAGCGACGGCACACGTAGAGGGCGCGCTCGAATTCGTCACCGGCCTCGATCGAGTCGGGGCGTCCCAGGAACGCCTGCATGATGGTGGGCATGCAAGCTTGTGCGGTCGAACCGAGGTCGTGCGGATCGACGGGGACGGTGCGCCAAAAGAGCAGGGGGATACCGCAAGCGGCGCATTCCTCTTCGAAGATGCGGCGTGCGTCCACCACTCCGTGTTCATCGCGCGGCAAAAAGACCATCGCCACGCCGTAGTCGCCCTCTGCGGGCAGGAGATGCCCGCACTTCTGTGCCTCCTTGCGGAAGAATCGGTGGGGACCTGGAAGAGAATGGCCCGCGCGTCACCGGTGTTGCGCTCGAGCCCCACGCCGCCGCGGTGCTCGAGGTTCACCAAGACGGAGAGGGCGTCGTCGAGAATCTGGTGGCTGCGCTCACCCTTGATGCTCGCCAGGGCGCCGATGCCGCATGCATCGTGTTCGAATTCGGGTTTATAGAGGGTCGGCTGGTCGTCCTTGCCTGTGGCGGGCGATATGGGTGTCTGTTCCATGCCTGCTCCTTTGCTCTTGATGCCAGTGAGAATCGTTCGGCAGGAATGGTACGTTCGGTTGGTTGCGTGTGGTTTGCAGGTGTGTTTCCCGATGGTTTCCGGCATGCGAACATCTGAATACGCACATTTCACACCCATGCTGAGCTGGGATTATCCAAAAACGGACGAAATACGCCGTCGCATGATTTTTTGCCGCAGGTGTGCTTACGACATTCTTTCCGCAGGCAGCATGCGGTACGCTACGATATGTTTCACGCTTGCAACGCAGCGGTAATTGCATCGAAACGTATGGCGTATAGGTGCAATCGTCCGCTAGCACCAGCGTCGCTCACGCGCGGCGCGCCACGAAGGGAGCATCTGATGGCCGATCTCACCGACCGCTTCGGCACGATGGTCTTCTCTGAAGACGTCATGAAGAAGTGGCTGCCCAAGGACGTGTACAAAAAGCTCGCGGGAACCATTGAGGAGGGCAAGCCGCTCGACCTCGACGTCGCGAACGCCGTGGCCCACGCCATGAAGGAATGGGCGATCGCTCACGGCGCCACGCATTACGCGCATTGGTTCCAGCCCCTGTCGGGAATCACGAGCGAGAAGCACGACAGCTTCCTTGAGCCCAACCACGATGGCACCGCCATCACCAAGTTCTCGGGCAAGGCGCTCATCAAGGGCGAGCCCGACGCCTCGAGCTTCCCCAACGGCGGCCTGCGCGCCACCTTCGAGGCACGTGGCTATACCGCATGGGACGCCACGAGCCCGGCGTTCATCAAGGACGACGTGCTCTGCATCCCCACGGCGTTTTGCTCCTACACCGGCGAGGCGCTGGATAAGAAGACCCCGCTGCTGCGCTCCATGACCGCCCTCGACGAGCAGGCCAAGCGCGTACTCGCCCTGTTCGGCAAGCATCCCAAGCGCGTCGTGCCTTCCGTGGCGACGAGCAGGAGTACTTCCTCATCAAGAAGGACGCATACCGTAAGCGCCGCGACCTCGTTATCTGCGGCCGCACGTTGTTCGGCGCGGCTCCGTGCAAGGGCCAGGAGCTCGAAGAGCACTATTTCGGTGCCATTCGCCCAACCGTCTCCGCGTACATGAAGGACCTCGATAACGAGCTTTGGGCACTGGGCATCCCGGCCAAGACGAAGCACAACGAGGTGGCGCCGTGCCAGCACGAACTCGCGCCCGTGTATTCCGAGCTCAACGAGGCCGTTGACAACAACCTCCTCATGATGGAGAAGATGAAGCTCATCGCCAGCCGCCACGATCTGGTGTGCCTGCTGCACGAGAAGCCGTTCGAGGGCATCAACGGTTCGGGCAAGCACAACAACTGGTCGCTCGGTACGGCCGACGAAAACCTCCTCGACCCCGGCGACACCCCGCTCGAGAACTTGCAGTTCGTGGTGTTCCTTACTGCGGTCATCGAGGCCGTCGACAAGTACCAGGATCTCCTGCGCGCCAGCGTCGCGAGCTGCGGCAACGACCACCGTCTGGGCGCCAACGAGGCGCCGCCGGCGATCATGTCCATCTTCCTGGGCGATCAGCTCACCGAGGTCGTCGAGATGCTGATGGACGGCGAGGCGAGCGTCCACGCCACCACCGACACGCTCACCTTCGGCACGGTGCTGCTGCCCAACCTCGAGCAGGACAACACCGACCGCAACCGCACGAGCCCTTTCGCCTTCACGGGCAACAAGTTCGAGTTCCGCGCCGTGGGCTCCGAGGCGAACGTCTCCGACGCGAACCTGGTGCTCGACTGTGCCGTCGCCCAGGCCCTGCGCGACTTCGCGGACGCCCTCGAGGGCACGCCCGAGGACGACTTCCAGGAGGCCGCGCTGGCCTACTGCGCCGAGCATCTGCGTGAGCATCGCCGCATCCTCTTCTCCGGTGATGGTTATTCCGAGGCGTGGGAGAAGGAGGCCGAGTCTCGCGGCCTGTGCAACTTCCGCACCGCCGCCGACGCGCTGCCGGCATTTGTCGCCGAGAAGAACCTCGCGCTGTTCCAGGAGCTCGGCGTGCTTTCCGAGGCAGAGGCCGTGTGCCGCTACGAGGTTAAGCTCGAGAAGTACAACAAGCTCATGAACATCGAGGCCACGACGATGATCCGCGAGGCGCGCCGCACGTACCGCCCGGTCATCACCGCCTACGCCACCAAGGTCGCCAAGGGTCTTGAGGCCATCCGCGCCGCCGGTGCCGAGGCGGCGATGCAGTGCGAGCAGAATACGCTCAATAAGCTCTGCAACGGCATCACCGACATCAACGAGGCCATCAAGGCGCTCGATGCGGTGCACGTCAAGGCGGAGTCCATGGCAGATGGCCAGGAGCAGGCGAATTGCTATGCGCACGAGGTTGCACCCGCTATGGCCGACCTGCGCGCGGCAGTCGATGCCATGGAGGAGATCGTGGCTGCAGATTACTGGCCGGTCCCGACGTATGATGACGTCTTGTTCTACGTGTAGGAACTCTGTTATACTCTTGCGCGCTGTCCCCATCGTCTAGCGGCCAAGGACGCCACCCTTTCAAGGTGGATATCACGGGTTCGAATCCCGTTGGGGCACCATCGAATTGCCAGCCCGGATCCCTTGCGGGATTCGGGCTTGTTGTTGTAACGGGGCTCGTTCTTTTCATGAATGGGGGAGCAACATGGACGCCAAGCGTATTGCCCGTGCCGGACTCATGGTGGCGCTATTGGCGGCTTCCGCCCAGGTCATGCTGCCCTTTGGTCCCGTGCCCTTCACCTTGCAGACGTTCGTGCTCGCCATGATCCCCGCCGTGCTCGATCGCCGCACGGCGGTCCTTACGGTTGTCGCGTACGTCTTGCTCGGCGCCGTTGGCCTTCCGGTTTTCTCCGGTTTCATGGGAGGCTTCGGTGCGCTTGCGGGCCCC
>ENA-OPZN01000365-OPZN01000365.1-human-gut-metagenome-genome-assembly--contig:-NODE-365-length-15000-cov-3.735628_pt1 | contig 15000 bp, 20 predicted proteins | sample MGYA00242483_ERZ504503 | MGnify/ENA primary metagenome ERZ504503 (study PRJEB26092, sample SAMD00036285) | human gut metagenome | host: Homo sapiens | study: EMG produced TPA metagenomics assembly of... | reverse complement strand
ACTCAAAAGCAACATTACTCGCTCTCAAGGATAAAGGCCAGAAACAGGAAGACGGAAATACTGTGGATTTTCTTTGGAATACATACGGCAAATGCCATACTGATGATAGAAAAAATCAGAAACAAAACAGCTAAAGCAGCATGATATGATTTTACTCACAGAATCAGAAGAGGTCATCAGACTTCTTCCGGAACGTCATGTCCTGTCGGATAGAAGTATGTGAGAAAGCACGGAAAAATGACAATAAGAATGGCATATGAAATGGTCATGCCCTATCATCTTCATATGCCATCTTATTTTTTAGAGACATTTACTGAATATCCCTCCTTATGATTAAACTCCGGTTACCTGTTTTTATACAAACTGATCTCCTAGTTTGATTTGTACGTCATTTACGAATTTTCGGATAGCGCTTTCGTCATCTTTTTTGCATATGAGTAATACATTGTCTCTTGCGGCTACTAAATAACCTTCTAGATCCTGTATTACGGCTAATTTCCCTTCTGGCACTACTATTACATTATTATAGCTGTTATATAATAAGGAGTTTCCGTTTACTACGACGTTACCTTCTTGGTCCTTGGATGATATATCATACAAGGAGTCCCATGTACCTAAATCTGCCCATCCGAAGTCGCACAATTGGACGAAAACATTGTTGGCTTTCTCCATGATTCCATAGTCAATGGAGATATTGGGACAGGAGGCAAATCTTCTTCTCCGTTAGTCAGTTTGGTACAAACTTCGGGCATAATCTCATTGAAGGCTTTTAAAATTGTATTGATATTCCATAAGAATATTCCTGAGTTCCAATAGAATTCTCCACTTTCTACGAATACTTTGGCAAATTCCAATTGGGGCTTTTCAATGAATGTTTTTACTTTAAAGAATTCTCCTTGTTTTTCTTCCTCAATCTGAATATAGCCATAGCCGGTTTCCGGTCTGTTAGGTTTGATACCTAATGTTAGTAATTGAGGAGAGTTTGAAACAAATTCCAGACCTTTCAAAATTGCAGCTTTGAACTCATCTTCTTTTAAAATCAGGTGGTCGGACGGTGCGACAATGACATTGGCATTTGGATTGAGTTTTTTTTATATGATAGGAAGCCCAAGCTATACATGGAGCAGTGTTTCTGCGGGTGGGTTCCAATAAAATTTGTGATTTGTCCAATTCTGGGAGTTGTTCTTGGATCAGTTCTTTATACAATACATTGGTTGTAATAAAAATGTTTTCTATAGGGACTATTTTTTTATAACGATCAAACGTTTGCTGTATTAGAGAACGTCCGGTCCCGAAGAAATCAAGGAATTGTTTAGGAAGGTTTTTGCGGCTATATGGCCAGAACCGACTACCTATACCTCCCCCCATGATGACACAATAATTATTGCTGTTTGTCATGATATAAAATCGTTTTAAAGTTTCCGCTAATATAGGGCTTATTTTTTAGAAAACCATTGTCCGTTATCCCATAAATCGTAGTATATTTATCTTTTTTTTGAAAAAAATGCCGAAAAGTTTGTAGGTATGAAAAAAGTCGTACCTTTGCAACCGCAATCGAGAAACAAACAATGTTTCAAGAGATGCCCAGATGGCGGAATCGGTAGACGCGCTGGTCTCAAACACCAGTGGATTCACTTCCATCCCGGTTCGACCCCGGGTCTGGGTACAAAGATAAAAGCTAAGTAATTGATAATTCAATACTTAGCTTTTTCTTTTTATCGGAGATGTTCCCAAATTGTTCCCAATCATGAGTCAACGTAACAACCTGAGGGATTTTGTATTTAAGCACATAATTTAGCAAGTCTATATAAGGAAAAAGTTTCCCCCTTGCCGTTCTATCAACGGATTTATAACAAGGTTACTTCGGGTCAACGTAACAATCTGAGGGATTTTATATTTAAGCATATAATTTAGCAAGTCTATATAAGAAAAAAGCTCTATCTCTTACTCCTCTGAACTGTGCTCTAAATGCTTTGATTTTAGCATTGAATGACTCTGCTGCGGCATTGGTTGCCCTCCTTTCAAAGAAATTGATTATATCCAGATAATGTGTTTGTATAGAACGTGCGACCCTTCCAAAGGTGAGGAACCCTGATTTATCTACTTCATCATACCACCTTGCCAGCCTTGTCAAAGCAATATCCTTAAACTTACACTGATGATAGATTAAGCCTAACCGCATAGACAGATAATATCCTTTCTTTATATCGGGATATTCCTTGAAAAGAATTTCAGCCCGTATTCTTTGAGACTGAGTCCATAAGGATTCCTTCTTGTAAAGCAGATAAATACTTCTCGCTAACAACTGCTTTCTTGTATCTCCATTAGCGAAAACAGGTGCATGATACATCTTTCCACAGGCCTTTGCATAAGCAAGCTGAGTGGACTCTTCATCCAAAGCCTCCCAGCGAGCTTTTACACGCATCTCCTGCACAGCTTCATAAGCTAACTTCTGTACGTGAAAGCGATCGGTAACACGTTTGGCCGCAGGAAAGCAGATGCGTGCAATCTGCTCCATGTTAGGAGCCATATCCAAGGTTATCTCGCGCACTTGGTAACGGCGGCGACGGGAGAGCTTAAGCAGGACAGAAGTGACCGTATGAACGTCCGTACCTTTAATGATGGCAATCATACTACCTTTACCACCGTGAGCTTCTTTATTGGTCAGTACAGTATAGAGTTCCCCACGCGAGAGGGCTACCTCATCAATACAGATATAAGCACCGATATTCTTTTCGAATAGTAGCCAATCCTCTGCATGAACAAGTTGGTCCCAATGGAGATAACCACTTAGATGGTTACGGTATTGACGCTCCAATAAATCCCCGTCAACTCCATATAAAACACCCAAGAGCTTGCAACTGATCGGATAGCTATCAATATAGTTCTTTTAAAAAAAGACGCAAAATCCTGCGTCATACGAGTACCTTCAGCCACCATACGCCAGTTACGAGAGATATACTCATTATGCTTCTTTAAGAGCCAGCGACGACGACGAATATTAAGGAAGACCTTCTTGCCACGGAGAGGAAAATCCTGAACAATAACAGGATCATAAAAGCCTTTACTCTCAGTATCCTGATCTGTATACTTCTCAGGAACGATATTTTTCTCCTCAAGGTAGATCACAACTTCATTTACACTTTCCTTCACATCAACAAGATCAAAGTAGTCTAAAGTGCCTTCAGGAAGAAGAAGGCGATAACCGTTTAACTCCATAAGCTATGAATTTGGAGACAAAGATAACAATTTATAAATTTACCCCTCAGCTTTTTACATTGACCCAAGAAAAGGTGTACTTTAATAGTTTTCTTCCCCATATCTTTATGATTTCTTAACGCTTATCTTATCTTTATCTACCTTATTATTGCCGATGTTTTCGGGAAAAGTGAGATTCTTACCTTATATTTGTAGTAAGAACGTTTAAAGGCGCACGATTATGGAAAATCATATGGAAAACAATTTCAGAGAAATACAGAAGATATTAGATAGTTGTATAGCTCATGACTATAAAACTAAAGTAGATGCACTATTTTTAAAACGTGAATATTTGACGCAAGTTCAGCTAAAGGATTATTTGCGGCAAGAAATTTTCCGTGTGACTGAAAATATTGTAGCCATCCAACAAAAATACCGTGTCGTGCGTAACATTGTATTGGATATGGATATTCCCGATTTTTGTGGGAAAGCGGTTATTGGAAAGGCTTTGTTTTTCAATCCGCTGTTTGAGTTGTTCCGGGTATTTGATGCGCCATTCAATAAGGCGTATTTCTGTGTTTAAAAGTCCTATCGCTTCATCAAATTAGATGCAAATAGGGCATTTTTTTTCTTGCTCAAACCGTACACGGTATGACTTAAGACGATATAAACCAAAAGAAAAATAGCGGAGTAATACACTATAATCTTGCTCGTTAATACTGAAATTGGCTACATGGATAGCTAATTCTTCAACAGCTTTTGTTAGTTCAGATGCAGAAACTTTGCGCTGTGAGTATTCCGATAGTAATCGAAAAAACTCTGTTGTAATAATGCTTTCATCTATTAATATTTTTAATTTCATAATTAGTTAGTTCGTCTTTTATAGAATTTTACTTATATCATTGGGTGTCTTAAAATAATAGTCTGCACGTATAGGATTAGATACATTATTGCTCCATAAAACCAATCCGGAATCAACACCGGCATTGTTAGCACATTGAATATCATAAATACTATCACCAATATAGAGAGCGTTTTCGGGACTTGCATGGGCTTTAGCCAAATATGCTACTAAGGGTGCTGCTTGGGGCTTATGTTCATCAGTATCATCGGCACATACAATTGTGGAAAAATAGTCCGCTAACCCTAATGGCTCGAAATCAGAATAATATTCTTGATATGTTTTGGAGGTTACAATGCCTAAAATATAGCCTCTTGATAAAAGGGATTGCAAGCATTCTTTGATACCTTGAAAAGGTTGAATAGTGTGCTGGAGCAATTTCATATTCCTATCCCATCGTTTCAATGCATCTTCTATGTCGAGTATTTTGAGTAATTCCAACGCATTTCTTCCGGTAATGCCTAAAGCAAATTTCAGACTTTCATATTGAGGTGCGCGTCCTGTTATTTCTGTAATTGTTTTTATTAAAGAGTTGATGACTGCATATTCCGTATCTATCAATGTACCGTCTATGTCGAATACGATATGTTTATATTTCATGTGTTTGATTTATTAGTCAAATAATACTTGCCAGTTTCTATCGTAGTAAGCTGAAAAGCACATTTTTAATTTGTTCTTCGTTATTTTTCTCTTTTGCAAGAATAGGTAATTCTTCCAATCCGAAATAGGCACTCTCATCCGCTTCAATATTGGGTCGGAAATATCCGCTTTCAATCTCACAAAGAACAAAAACTTTACAAACATTGTAGGCATAGGGGGGAATATTATGCAAATTTCTATCTTGTATAGCTATTATCCGGATAGCTTTTACATTTAATCCTGCTTCTTCTTTTACTTCTTTTTCTGTATTAGTCTTGATACTCTGATTTATATCGACCCAACCACCGGGCAAAGACCAAGTCCCATTTTTCTCTTTCACAAGCAGTATTTTATCATCTTTGAATATAGCAGCTCGTGTATCTAATTTAGGAGTTTGAAATCCTGTTTCATTGCAAAACAGATTCTTTACTTTTTCTATGGGTATTTCACTTTGCAGACTAAGCATTTCTGCTGCAATTTCTCTAATGCGTTCAAAGCGTTCTATATCAAATACATCTTTGGAGTATGTCAATCCCCCTTGGGCAATGAATTGTAGTTCTTTTGCCCATTCAAGCCATTGTGGTTGTACTGTTTTATTCATATAGTGAATGTTAGTATCGTTATATTGATTTACAAAGGTATGGAAATGAAATTCTTTATTTTTGTCCTATGTTAAAAAATCATCGGCTTGACCGGATTCTGCTAAGAGAAGGTTGTGTTATTCCTAAAAAAGAGGCAATATGTCCTAAAGTCACTCGGTGGAAAATGCTGGGATATTCTTTTATCAACTTTTCATAACGTTCTTGGGCAGACAAGTTCAGCCGGGAAATATGAATGTCCTGTAAAAGTAGAAAATTTTCTTGCTGTAACACTCTCATCCAATTGGCAATGTCAATACGGGATTTATATAAATCATTCAACTTGTCTATAGAAATGGAGTAGGTTAAAGTTTCTTCTAAGGTTTCTACATATTCAAATCCTGCTTTGTGTCGATATAAATCCCATGAACCACAAGTCGCATCGCCTTCCATAGAAAACCATGTTGTTATTTCTTTTCCATTATGCAGGATATATGAACGTGTTATTCCTTTTTCTATGAAATAGACTTGATTGTCAAAACGACCAGCTTGTATGATGATAGTTTTAGCCGGAAAAGTCTGTTGTTTAAAACAGTACTTTAGCAGATGCAATGAATCATCCGAAACAGGATAGAGTTCTTGTATCTTTCTTATTATATTATCCATTATCAATGTTTTTGCTCTTTCTACAAAAATAATAAAACAGAAAGGGATAATATTGTTGCATTCATAGTTTAAAAAGGAATTTGACTATTTTTAGCAAGGTGGGATGAAAAGAGAACCACGATGTGGATATGTGATATAGGCAAAAGAAATAGGTGGTGCTAAACTACGTTTAGTTTATCCCTTTGTCTATATAGCCAAAACGAACTAAACCAATTTCTATTGACAGCTAGAAACGATACTGGCGAAAAAAGAAATAGTATTACCTTTTCGCCAGTATCGTTTTTAGCAATCTTTTCAGTCTTGATTTATCCTTAATAGTTTGAGGAAGAAATGAACTCTTTTATTTCTTCCTCGGTTGGAAGTTCTATCATGTACTTCTGTACAAAGATATTCGGGTCTAATCCGGCAGTGGCATACTTTACTAATGTATCTCCCTTTTCCGTACAAAGTAGAATACCGATAGGTGGATTATCGTCCGGCTGCATTACTTCCGCTTTAAAGTAGTTAAGGTACATATTTAGTTGCGAGGCGTATTCATGGCGAAATTTGTCTATCTTCAATTCCACAATGATATGGCACTTCAAAATGCGGTGATAGAATACGAGGTCGGCAAAGAAATAATCTTCATCAATCAAGATACGTTTTTGCCGGGCTTCAAAGCAGAAACCATGTCCCATTTCCAACAGGAAGTGTTGCAGGTTATCAAGAATGGATTGTTCCAAATCGTTTTCCGTCACTAATGCACGTTCATTCAATCCTAAGAACTCTAAAGTAACAGGAGTGTTGATAACATCTTTGGGTTGCAATAAGGTTACTTGTTGCTGGACTAAAGCGGAGAGGGCTTCTTTGTTTTTGGATAGTCCGCTACGTTCGTAATATAAAGATGCGATTTGCCGCTCTAACTCTTTTACAGACCAGCATCCACGAATAGTTTCCATTTCATAGAAAGCACGTTTTATCGGGTTCTCAATTCCTGATATAGTATTTAAATGGGTGGAAGATAATCTGTTGAATAATCTATCAGCTGGAATCATCCATGTTTCGGTTTGTGGGTATTTTGTTGATAGCTTCCAAACGCCATTTTCAGATCCGGCGGTCACCAACCGCCGAATTGGTTCAGTGAATTCGGCGGTCAATGACTGCCGAATTTGTATTTGTGATGCAATATATTGTGTGACAGACTCTTTTAGCTGTGGATAAACAAGGTACAGCCGTCTAAACTCTCGGAATCTTCGTTCATTCAGACCTTTTGTTTTCAGCCGTTGTTCCAGCTTTTTCAACAATTGTTCACCGTAGGCGGCACGGTCTTCTCCGTTCTGTTCGAACTCCACGATATAGCAACCCATAAGCCAGTTACGGGAAGTAAGGGCAAGGTTTACAGCATGTGCGGCTTGTGCCTGCAACGTGTTCTGTATCGTGCTGATATGTTTTACTAATGCTTCAAAGTTCATAGTTACAAAGATAAGTCTTTTGTGGTTAAAACTTTAGTTCGGACAGGCTATTTATAGCTTCCTCTTTCAATTTATCCACCGCACGGGTGTATTTCTCCGTATGCTTCAATCCGCTATGCCCTAAAAGGCTGGCTATGGTTTTGATATTTGTCCCATTGTTCAAAATGTTCACGGCAAACGAATGCCGAGCACAATGCCAGCTCATATGTTTGTCTATCCCAGCTCTTTTTACCCAACGCTTTACTGATTTATAGCAACTTTCGTATGTAGACAAATCGAATATCAAACAGTTCTTATCTGTCGGAGCTTCACCAATGATAGACAATAGACCGTCATTCAAAGGAATAACCACACCACTACTGGCAGAATGTCCCTTGGCCTTGCTTTGCTCGAACTTCAATAATCGGTTAGCATAATCCACATTTTTAAAAGTAAGATCTTTTACATTGCAGAGGTGCAGACCGCAATATAGGCAAAAGATAAACGCTTGTCTGACTGTAGGGTTTTCGTTGTCATAATGACAAGCCATCAGCTTTTGTACTTCTTCGGGCGAAAGCACATTTTCCGAAGCATCTGACTATCCACTTTGTAGGTAATATCTTTACAAGGGTCTTTCGATTCTTCCAAAGGAGAATTTCGCTTATGTGGTGTTACGGCTGATGTTGGCGGACATTCTTACATGAACTATCTGAAAGTTCCTGTTAAGGTGGATGAACTTTGTGCGATTCTGCAAAAGAAGCAAAAGAAAATGGGAACATTTCGGGAACAATACGAATTGAGCTTTAATGCTCACCTTAATTTAGTAACTATTCATCCGTGGGTGGACGGCGACGGAAGAACGGCTCGATTACTGATGAACTACATCCAGTTTTGTTATCACCTTTTTCCTACTAAGATATTCAAAGAGGATAGGGAAGAATATATCCTTTCTCTACGCCAATGTCAGGACGAAGAAACCAACCAGCCGTTTTTGTCGTTTATGGCAGGGCAGTTGAAGAAATCGCTTTCTTTGGAGATTGAAAGGTTTAAAGTTTCGCAAAAGAAAGTGTTCAGTTTTATGTTTTAAGTATCATATAAATGGAGACACCAGTGTTGATAATAGCAGCTGTTCTGTTTGTATTGGGAATGCTCGTAAGGAAATATCCCAACCTCATAGCGGGCTATAACACAATGACTGCTGAGCAAAAAAAGAATGTGGATGTCAAAGGACTGTCTAACTTCATGTGTCGCTCGCTTTGCGTGATTGCTGTGCTTATGATTGTGTCATATTTCGTAATGGTTGCAAGGTCAGTAAACGAAAAAGCGGTGTCAGTTGTGTCGACAACGCTTATACCAATCATCGGTTCAATATATATGGTGGTAAAGGCGCAGCGATACGATAGAAACGGTAAATGAATAAAACGGGAATCGGGTCGGTATGGGAAATCTGATATTCGTCTTTTGAGGTAAAAGGAACGACGGCATACCTGTCCTTCCGCCTGCAAGGGTGTAAATCAAGCATTGGGTTTATACCTTTTTTTACGTTTCCAAAAATCAACTACAGGTTTAGTCTTTACTATGGGTAAACCTATTCACTCCCTTCTTTATATGTATTATATCTCCTCTTTTTTAGCTCCTGTAATCAAAACTACTCTACAGGGTAGTGGAGAAGTTTTCGGAAGTGTGGAACTTTGCTGCAGAAATCAAAAAACATCGTACAATGAAAAATGTATTTTATATTGTAACAGTAATTTTCTTGACTGTCATAGGTTTGACAGTTAATGCAAAGCCACGTTGTCAAGGTTTCAACAATTACGACAACAAAGTAACCATCGTTTTCACGGACAATCAAGCCAAAGACAAATACACGGTTTCTGATGTAAAACTCATTCCGTCGTCATGGAGTGAAAAAGAATATCCGGCAACATCCGTAGAAGTAACAGTAAAAAGGGGGTGGCTACTGTCACATTTCACATTTCCTCATGTCACGCAATTCTCAAATCCCCAAGTGACGCTCCGGATAAATGGAAAGAAAAGCAAATTCAAAGTGTGCCAATAGGATATATCAATGAAAAAGATGAAAAATGTATTTGGTCATGCTTGTCGTGAGCATGTTGCTGCCGATGAGAGTGTCGGCACAAACCGTGAAGGGGAAACTTGTAGATGAAAGTAACCATCCGTTGCCATATGCCAATGTGGTGCTGCTGTCTCTGCCGGATTCGGCATTTGTAAGTGGAACCATCAGTGGTGAAGATGGTTTGTTTAAGCTGGAAGCTACATCGGTAAACCAGATAGTGAAAATATCCTCTATCGGATATAAGACAGTGTATAAACCGACTACTCCTGCCAATATGGGTATCGTGCAGCTCGTATCGGATGCACGGATGCTTGGAGAAGTGGTAGTAAAAGCCAATTTGCCTGTGACACGCATAAAGAATGATGCTCTGGAAACCAATGTGCAGGGTACAGTTCTCTCGAAAGCCGGAACAGCTGAAGATGTATTGGCACATATACCCCGGTTTACAAAAAAAAGGCTGATGGATTTGAGGTGTTGGGTAAAGGTTCACCGCTTATCTATATCAACGGTAGAAAATTACGTGATATCGCTGAACTGGACCAACTGACATCGGAGGAAATTAAAAGCGTAGAAGTTGTTCGTAATCCCGGTGCCCGTTATGATGCAACGGTAGGGGCAGTTGTTCGTATCCGTACTGTCAAACGACAAGGAGATGGATTTGGAGTGAGTTTGCGAAGTTCCTATGATCAATCTCAAAATTCAGACTTTGTAGAGCAAGCCGATGTAAACTATCGGCATAACGGTCTTGATGTTTTCGCTATGGTCCGTTTTGATAAAACTACCTCCTTGCAAAACGATATTCTGGAGCAAACGGCCTTTACCGATACCATATGGACGCAAAAGAATTATCAGCACTCTAATACCGATTCTCGCAGTATAGACGGACGCATCGGATTCAATTATGATTTTAATGAGTATCATTCCATAGGTGTACGTTATGATTTGAGCAATGCCCTGCATACAGATATGTTTACCGCCTTCGATAGCGAGATTCAGGCAGATGGATTGCCTTACGATATTTTATATAGTACCATTGCTGCCGATGCAAAATCACAACCGGAACATCAGCTTAATATTTACTATGCAGGACAAATAGGCAAAGGAGAACTTACCTGGGATGCAGACTATTACAGCAATACATACACGCAATATACCATTAATATGGAGAATAGTCAGGACCATGAAGACCGTACTGTCACTTCTGATAACAGGGTGGAAAATCAACTTACTGCCACCAAAGTTTCATACACTCATCCCTTATGGGGAGGAAGTATCTCTGTGGGAGGAGAATATACCTATACCAACCGGCATGATGATTATGTAAATCAGGAAGGATATGTACCTACAACCTATACCCGCATCCGTGAACAGAATCTTGCCGGCTATGCACAGTACAACCATCCTTTACCATTCGGTCAGGCAAACATTGGCTTGCGATATGAGCATGTGGATTTTGATTATTTTGAAAATGGTACATTTGTACCCGGACAAAGCCGTGTATATGATAATATCTTTCCAAATATTTCTGTGAACGGGCAATTGGGGAAAGTACAATTCCAAGTCAGCTATGCTGCAAAGACACAGCGTCCCAACTACAGTCAGTTAAGAAATAATATCACTTATGCCAATAGGTTTACATGGCAAACGGGAAATCCACTCCTAAAACCAAGTGTTACGCATGATATAACCGCTGTTGGTGTATGGCGGTTCTTTCAGGCAATGGTAAGCTACAAAGTGGTTCGGGACTATATTCTTTATTGGGGAACACAGGTGGAAAATCAGTCGGCTACTACTTTAATAAACTATATCAATCACGACCGTTTACCGAGTCTGACAGTAATGCTGGCAGCTTCGCCTACTATTGGTATATGGAATCTTAATGCCAGCGCAATTGTGATGAAGCAGTGGTTCTCGTTGGATGCCGCCGGTCAGAGAAGGACCTATAACAATCCACTTTTTGTAGGTTCCTTAAACAACACTTTTACTCTTCCTGCAGGATTCCTTCTCTCTGCTGATTTTAATTATCAAAGTCGTGGTCAGGTTCAGAATATCACCCTTAAACGTCCACAATATACTTTGAACATAGGCTTACGCAAATCCCTTTTTAATGATGCCCTAAGTATAGAAGCGCGTGCAAATGACTTGTTGTTAGGTTGTAAGCAGGAAGCACTTCTTTATATGGAGAGTGCACAAATGAAGGATTTGTCTTGGAGTGATACACGCTCGTTCAGTCTTACAGTGCGCTACAAGTTTAATGCAGCCAAAAGCAAGTATAAAGGTACGGGAGCAGGACAGGATACAATAAACCGTATGTAAATTATGACAGCATCAATTTCCTATATAAATCTCTCATGGGCAGTTGTGGGCATCATCGACAAGGACGTCCGCAACGGCCTTCAATCCATGAAGCGTCCGGACGAACCGATAGAAGTTACCATCGAAAGGTATGTAATCGGCTATCTGGTCTTCTGGCATGTTGCCTTTATTGATAAAGAAAAGATGAACAGATGTAACGATGAAAAGGTCATCGAACTTGGACGGAAGAAAATGGAGGAATACATATTCTCACATCCTCCTATAGCTACTTTGCCAAAGTTCTACATTGTGTTCCTAAATCAACCTCAGATTGGCTGCGATACCCACGGCCTCAGTGATGTTTTCTGCGTGTAGCTTCTCGAAGATTTTCTTCTTGTGAAACTTGACGGTATTGGCATCAATAAAGAGAGTTTCTCCAATCTCAGTGTTCGACAGTCCTTTGACGGAGAGCTGGAGAATCTCTTTTTCACGGTCGGAAAGAATTAGTTCCGGCTGTTTTCTCCATCGTTTGCCCTCGAATGAATAGATATAGTGGTCAGTACATGTATGGTCTGATATGACTACATCTCCGATGTTTTTCTCCGGTGAAAGTGAAACTGTACATAGAGCCAGCCATATATCTCCCTTGCCACTTAGCAAAACGGGTGTTAGTTTGTGGTGGATAAGGTGCGGATGCTTTTCTGATGTGTGGATATGAAAGTTATACTCGATAGACAAGTCAAGCCTTTTTTCTATAGGCTGGTCATAGTAGAACCGGAATCCAGCTTCGTTGATTTCCATAAGACGGTTTATCTCGTCAGACGGAACAACCTCAAAGTAGAAGGCATAACCTTTTTGTTGCACTTCTTCCGGTGAATGACCGCAGAGAAAAAGCGGGTTGGACGATACGTAAAGGAAATTCTTGCGGTGATAGTCTATGATATATAGGCTATGATTGGTATTGCGGGCCAAAGCATCAGCCATGACAATACATACATCGGTTTTGCATACTCGCTATCTGGTATCTGTATGTCCGTATTTATAGGGCGAAAGAAATTGCTTATAATATTTTGTTGCATAATTGATGTTCTGATTTAGTATTGCAAAGTTATAAAAAGTACAGACCATAATAAAAATGGTCTGTACTTTTTAGTTTATATTCTGAGCCCTCTATTTTTTTCTTGGCTCCTCCTCTGACTGTCGTAAACTTCGTCTTAACTTTTCCCATTGTTTAGAGGTTTTATCCCGATTTAGGTACTGTAGCCAGGTAATTATACTAAATAGTTGATTTTCTTTTATTTCCTGATATTACAAAGGTACAAAAGAAAATGAGATTTCAAAGTGTACTAAAAGCGTACTGAATAATAGGAAACGGGCAAAATAGGGGAAAAATGGAGAAATATAGGAAATATGCAAATAGTTGATAATAAGGGAAATAAATTCTTTTGTTTTCCTATGATTTCTATGGCTTGTACCCGATATTTCACTTGGGTGAAAAGGGCTTTTCATCTGTGTGAATAGCCGTTGTCACTAAAGTGGAATCACTGCTTCACATAGGTGAGGCAACAGTATATATCGGAAGTTAACGCAATGACATCCTATTAAATTAAATGAAAGCACGGCATGTCCTGTCAGATCCAATCTGATATCTGCGGCTCTTATACAAATAATGGGCGAATGTTTCCATCTCCATTGCCTACATACCGATTCAGGGACATTATGGATGTTTTTACACGGTAAATTGCTGGTAATGAGAGAGATGGTGTGATAGAAGAATTTTATGTTTTACATAAGACGAAATCACCTTTTCCTTTGGTTCTTATCCGGATTACTCTTGTTGGGCTCTTTCAGCCGCTTGGCTTCACTTCTATAAAGTGATACTAAATCAAAATCGAGCATTACTTTTTGAAACCAACAGCTTCTCCTGATGTCGTAACGTTTTACGTTCTTGCCTTGAATACAGGACTTGCTTTTTGTATCTCCGACTCAAAGCCGAACCAGTAGCCATGTTCCCCCTTTTCATCGGCAGGAAGGAAACACAGACGAAGGCTTTCTTTGTATTCTCCATAAATGATATTCCAAGTGGCAGGAGGGATTTGTCGTTTGGTCCATACTTTCTCGGCAGGGAGTTTTTTCAGTGACATGCCTGCTTCTATCCAGGCAATAGCAGCCTGTATCTGGTATTCGGGGTAGTTTTGTTTGCAGAACTCATACAGTATCAAGCCTCGTTTCTCCAGACTCATGGGCTGGTCTATCAGATTGGCTTTTGTTAAATATGCAAGAAAACGATGGAGGAATTGTTCGTCATTCAAAATGAGTTCACGTGTCAGTGCCTGCCATGCCGGTGTGTTGTAGAATCCGTCCAACAAGCGTGAAAGCTGGCGGGCTGTCTGCAATTCACTGACACTGATCTCGTGGGTTTGTAGCACTTCGTATGGCGGCAGAGGGGAATATTTGATTCCTAACTCTTCCGCCCTCCGGCGCATTTCGGTTCCGGGAAGCAGCTTGAGTGACTCCAGTTGGATTTCTCCCGCAGCATATCCGGCAAGGGTACGGACATCTTCAAATATCTCATGAAGGTGATAAAGAGGCAGGCCGGCAATAAGGTCGGCGTGGGTTTCCATGTTGGGCAAGGCGCATAGGAATCTCAGACCATCCAGTGCATCAGATAGTTTGCCCATCCGGCGGCTTTTCTCAAGTACAGGTTCGCGCAGGCTCTGGATGCCGGCTTCCAGATGAAGCAGTCCTTTGGGCAGCAGGCTGAGTTCTTCTTTCAGCTCTTCTGACAACAGGGCGGGATGTATTTCCAGATGGAAGCGGATATCGGGATGGAATTCCAGAAAGAGCCGGAGTAGTTCTTTGGCTCTTCGAGGGTTGTAATTAAAAGTACGGTCTAATACGCGTACATTTTTGATGCCATGTGCATGGATGAGTTGTAGCCTTTCGCGGATGCTTTCGATGGAAAGGGTGCGTACCGGTTTTTCACCGCCGCTGACACAGAAGGCGCAGGTGTTGAAACATCCGCGTGTTGTTTCCAGTTGGACAAAGGGCTTGCTCCAGTTAAAGAAACGGCTTTGTTCTGGCGGGACGAGTCCGGCGAAATTCAGTACGCGGGCTATACCGTTGTCTTTATATTCTTTGTTAGGAGTGAGGTAACAGAGTCCGGGCACGGTGTGCCATTGTTCCGGATGGTTCCAGCAGGTCGAACCATTGTGG
>ENA-OPZN01000364-OPZN01000364.1-human-gut-metagenome-genome-assembly--contig:-NODE-364-length-15008-cov-3.486862_pt1 | contig 15008 bp, 20 predicted proteins | sample MGYA00242483_ERZ504503 | MGnify/ENA primary metagenome ERZ504503 (study PRJEB26092, sample SAMD00036285) | human gut metagenome | host: Homo sapiens | study: EMG produced TPA metagenomics assembly of... | reverse complement strand
GAGATTCCGGTTGATTTACTGCTTTCGAAAGAATTTTGTTTGAATCATATATACATCGGTATTCAGAAAAAGTCGAAAGAAGCGATTGAAAAGAAATGCTGTGAACTGGATCCAGACGGATTGGAAAATTATTTACTGATAAAATACAGAGCCGATGACGGTGTTGGAACGATGAAAGTTAATGAACGGTTTTTGAAAATGGTGGGAGTCACAGAGGAAGAAGCGTGGGACAAAGCAATGCAGAATATTTGCAAGGACACTGTGATTGAAAGTATGGATAAGATCTTTTCCGAAGCAATGGGAACGCCATATGATCCAGATGCAGAACCAGTTATTCCGTTATATATCATCAGCAGTAAGGAGAATATCAAGGGCGCAAGTTCTATTTGAATCGTGAAAATTAAAAGAGTTTGGCGAAAATACGGGGTAAAGCAGTTACTGGTAATTCCGTCATCCATTCATGAAATGTTGATTTCCCCATATACCGATTGGATGGAAATGGACCAGATGAAAGCCATGGTAAGAGAGGTGAATGAAAAAGAGGTACTTCCAGAAGAGCGGCTAACCGATCAGGCTTATATTGTGACACTGTAGTTTTTATATAGAGAACAGAGCAGATCCGGCGGACTGAAAAGCCCACCGGAGATAAAGGAGAAAACAGGATGGATGTATACAGCATTGTGACAGAGAGAATCATAAAACAGTTGGAGCAGGGGTATATTCCATGGAAAAAGCCGTGGGTAAACTGTTTTGATGGAACGTTTAACCGAATCAGCCGAAAGCCGTATTCCTTGTTAAACCAGTTATTGCTTACGCATGAAGGAGAGTATGCCACTTTTAAGCAGTGGGAGCAGATTGGCGGTAAGGTGAAAAAAGGGGAAAAGTCGGAAATTATAGTGTTTTGGAAAATGCAAGAAGTTACGGAAAAAACAGAAACCGGAGAAATGCAGGTGCGAAATATTCCGGTTTTGCGATACTACAATGTTTTTCATATTTCACAGGTTGAAAATATTCTTCCTTTAGATGATAGTGAAAATCGGTTTGACACGGAACCGATTGAGGAAGCGGAAAAGGTTTTTCGTGACTATGCAGAGAGGGAGCATATCGCACTTCATATTGGAGACGGGAACAAGGCATTTTATAGACCGTTTGATGACAGTATCACGTTGCCGAGCATGGCGCAGTTTGAAAGGGCAGAAGAATTTTATAGCACGGCTTTTCATGAGTGCGGCCATTCTACGATGAAAGCAACCAGATGTGACCGTGAAGCAGAAAACAAAGGTTCACACTTTGGAAATGAAGGATATTCTAAAGAAGAATTAGTTGCAGAAATTACCAGTTCTGCAATCGTTCATAGCTTGGGATTGGAAACAGAAGATACATTTAAAAATAATTGTGCATACATTCAAAATTGGCTGTCGGTTCTGAAAAATGATAAAAAGTTCATTGTGTCTGCTACGGGAAAAGCTGAAAAAGCAGCGAAGTATATTTTGAGTATATAAAAAACAGCGGGGAAGCGTCCGGATCCGGATGTCTTTCTCCGCTGCTTTTGGCTGGGGGACCCGAACCAGACCTTCCCCCAGACCCCCTTCCCGTTGCTGGCCTAGTTAATGGAAGAAGTTCCAGCAACGGGAAGCGAGGCCTGGGTTTATGGCTGCGGCTGGTTGGTATGTTTTTCATCCAGGAGTTCTTTAACTCTGGCTTCAAGCATTTCGATCTTTCCGGATAATTTTGCAGTTTCCAGTTCAGATGCCTGCAGTTTATCCTGCATTTTACGCTCTTTTTCTGCAACGGCCCGTTCCAGTGCCATGTCGGAATCTTTTTTCAGATCCTTTATTTCTGCAGCATGATCTTTCTGAAGCTGGTCGATTTTTCTCTGCAGGTCAGCAATAGTTTCTTTGGCTTCTTTTTCTGAGGATTTCAAATCATCATATCCAACCAGCTTCTCATCAGACTCTGCTAAGCGAGTGGTAAGCATGGCGTTGATTTTTTCTTTTTCTGCAGCTAAGGATGCTGCTGTATCAGCCTGTTTCTGGACAGTTTCAAGATCATTGATGGCTTTTTCGGCTGCGTGCAGGGCAGCTTCTTTTGCAGCGTTAGATGCTTCAAGCTGGCCTTCATAGGTGACTTTTAAAGCGGATTTTTCGGCCTGCAGCTGAGTAATCTGCTGATCCTTTTCGCCTAAAAGCCGTTCACGGCTGCTGGAGACGGACTCAAACATTTTTCTAATATCACTTAGTGCTGCGTCCAACCCTTTGGTATCGACACCGTTCGACTGCATCACAATATCATCCATGCTCTTTTCGACAAGAGCGAACATTCGGTTTAAAGTTTCGCCTTTTTTCTCATCGGTGCCTTCCGACATTTTGGCGATTAGCTTATTACCACGTTCAATAATTTCATCACTGCAGTTAATTGCGAAATTTGCCATATTCAGCTCTCCTTTTTGTGAGATTTCCCTTGTTCTTTAAGCCTATTATACCATATACCATGACATTGTGCAACGCATATTAATTTTAAATTAATCACATTAACCATTAATTAATAAATACGAAAATATAAATTAATTAATGATTAATGAGATTAACTATAAATTAATCTAAACAAAAAGCACCATTACCGGGTGCTTGAATAAAACGTTGTTGTTTGGTTTGGGAAAATATGGTACCATAGTTGTATGGGTGCCACCATAACACGGTAGGCGGTTTGCCCCTCTCCGGAGGGACTGTGACCCTCCGATCACATAGATACCCGTCAGGGAATATATGAAGGGAGGGCTTAGCCAATGACTATAGAAGAAGTAATCGCACTGTTGAGCTTATGCTTTACATGCTTTGGACTCGGCTATAAAGTTGGCCGGGATAGTAATAAGACACAGAAATAGCCGCCCCATACCCTGCAAAAGTGTGAGCGGCTTTTCTAAGTCAAACATATAAATGCGGGCAACCGTCTATCGGTGGTACCCTTCTATTTATAATATATCATCTGAGTTAAAAATATTCAACCCATTATATGATAAAAACGTGTTTCTGGATGGCAGCTTCGACTGTCTGAGAAGATCTTTTAATATATCTTTGAGTTGTAGCTGTGGAACTGTGCTGCAGCAACTCTCTCACCAGTTCAATATCATGTCCATTGGCTTCGTAAAGATCTGATGCAAAAATTTTCCGGAACGAATGCGTACCAATATTCTCATATCCCAAATAATCAGCTATTTTCTGCAGATGTTTTTGGACGGCCCGTGTCGTGATGGGAAAAATCGTATCGTCTTTTTTAATCCCGTGCTCTTCACAATACATATAAAGAAATTGATACACGGCCAGCGGTACAATAAAGGTCCGTTTTTTCTGGGTTTTCTGTTCTGTGATATTAATTCTATAGTTTGCCCCATCTTTTAAAAAGTCTGCTAGATGAAGCTGCAGAATGTCATCGATCCGCAGTCCTAGGTTAGCTTCCAGAACCAGGCAAGCTGCAATTCTGCTGTTTGGCCGGAAGCCGGAGCCACCGGATCGCATCGTATTTATGATCTCACGGAATTGTTCAAAGGTCAGTGCAACGGTCGTTTTATTCGGCATAAGTTCGTATTTTCTCCAATAATAGTTCGTATAAATCACATTATATCAGTAAAACAACGTAAAATCAAGAAAAAATAGTTCGTATAATATACATTATACGAACTATTTAGAAATATGTCATCAACGAAAAGTATTATCCGCAAAATAGGACAAAATTTTTTGCGTGCTGCATGCCAAGAATGAGGGAATAGCCGAAGGTGAAGCCAGGGGTGAAGCCAAGGGTGAAACCAAGGGTGAAGTTAAAAAGGCCATGGAAATTGCCAAAACACTACTTGCACGTCAATACCCATATGAAGAGATTGCGTCCATAACCGGGTTATCGGTAAGGGAAGTTTCCAATCTTGCAAAAAAAGCATAGTTCTTAATCAAAGAGGTCGAGAAATCGGCCTCTGTTTTTTGCTTTAAAAGACGATCCAGGGATCAGAAGAGATAATAAAACCAGGGGTAAACTTGCGCTGGAGAGTATATTTTATTTCTTCATAATGGTCTGCAAAAATTTTCTGCAAGATATTCATAAAAAACTATTATGAGATGGATTTTAGAAAAAAAGAAACCCATAGCCCTCAAGATTGAGGGGAATGGGAGTTGAATAGGTGAAGCATATCTTTATAAAATATCAGTTTAAATTTTAATCTAAATATTGCATAAAATACTATTGTTGAGTATAATACTAATAAGAAAGCGAAAGGAGATGTTGTTATGAGTTTAGTATTAGCTAATATGACCGAAAACTTAATACCAGTATCTGACTTTAGTCAAGGCAAGGCAGGAAAAATATTTACTGATGTTGCAAAAAACAACAAGGAGTATATTGTATTAAAAAATAATCAGCCTACCGCAGTGGTATTATCTATAAAAGAGTATAAAGAAACACAGAAAAAACTTGCCAAATTAGAAAGTTTATTAGAAGCAATTGAAAATGCTCATTTGCTAAAAATGGCAATGAGTAGGGAAAATAGCAACTCTATGGATTTTGAAAAATTTGTTGCTGAACAGGGTTATTCTATGGATGAATTAGAAGAAATGGCGGAAAGCGTAGAAATAGAATAATGGAGTGGAAAATAAAAATTACAGAAGAAGCTCAAAAGGATTTTTCAAAAATTGAACCGAGCCTGAAAAAGCAGATCCTTGCAGGTATAATAAAGGTATCTAAAGCACCATTGCCAAGCCCAAACGGTTATGGTAAACCATTAGGAAACAAGCACAACAATAACTTAACTGGTTTTTTCAAAATCAAATATCGTGGAATCGGTATTAGGGTTGTATATACACTAGTATTAAAAGATATTGTGATGAACATTGTGGTAATTTCAGAACGTGATGACAATTATTGCTATAATGCCGCAGCGAACCTGTATAAAAAATACGGTGAGGATATTTTTACAGATATTTTCCAAGACTTTCCAATGAATTTGAAATAAAAATTAAAATAGTTATCTGAAAAAATAAATATACCGATATAAAGGTATAGGTGTGGTAAATAGAATCATACAAAAAAAGAAAACCTTTTAAAGGTAAATTTATTAAAAAGGAGATTAAATTATGATCAAGCGAAAGATTTTAACAACCGTTGCAGCAGTATCCGTTGCAGCCATGATGACCGTCGGTGTCTTTGCCGTAGGCTGGCAGCATAATGTGACCGGCTGGTGGTATGGCACGAACGAGACAAACACGACATGGCACGCAAACTGCTGGCAGTGGATTGATGGCAACAATGACGGTATCGCAGAATGTTATTACTTCGATCAGAACGGCTATATGCTTGCCTCCACAACTACACCGGATGGATTCACTGTAAATGCGGACGGCGCATGGACGGTAAACGGCGTCGTACAGACAAAGATCGTCGCAAACACATCGAGTGGCACTCCATCCGTGGGTGGTTCCGGCGTAGCGGGCAGTTCTGGCGGTGCAGGCGGTTCCGGTACAGCTGGTGGTTCTGGATCCAATGCGTCCTCGTCTTCCACAGATACTTCAGGTTATGTGAAGTTTGAGGATATCGACTGGAAGGTAAAGGAGCCGAAGCATAGACATGACGGGGAACTCGTGAAGTACCTTGGTGTTTATGAGGGAAATAATGGAGGATATCTTTTTAAACAGGAATTTGCAGTTCTTTCCGATGGAACCCTTTGTATGCCAAATAAGAAAGGTGATTCATATAAGCGCGTAAGTGACAATACGTGGGGATATTTTTCAGGAAACGTTGAGGATTATATGATCATGGACGAGAACGGAAATATCAGCGAGCACTTCTACATTAACGATGCAAAGAATAAGGGAATCGACCGTGGCGGTATTATCTATACAAAGCTCTCTGAGTAAACATTTATCATAACATATTAAAAACTTGGACTACCTTCGGGTAGTCCATTTTTTATGCGAAAAAATGAATACTTGATTTAAACCGAAAAAAACAGTTAAAAACTTTACCCACATATATAAGAGAGGAATATATGCCCACAAACGAGCGCTATGGGAGGTTTTTAGGTGAAAAAGATAAAGAAACGAATGATTTCGGCGGTGCTTGCCCTGTCCATGGGCATGACGCTTATGCCGACAGATTTCACTGGATTTCGTGCATAAAAAAGCAGCTATTTTTGTTTAAAAAATAACTGCCTTTTCGCCAAATCACGGAATTCTTATAAAATATCTGGAACAGGATAATATCTAAGAACTACCTTAGCCTCTATCCTGTCCATTGGAATGTACGGATAATCCCAGAATCTTGAATCAACAGAATCATTTCGATTATCACCAAGGAAGAAATACTCACCCTGCGGTACATCAAATACATAATGATTGGTGTAATACATCTCTCCATTGATGTACGGTTCATCAAGTTGCACGCCATTAACCGACACAGTTGCACCATTTAACGGATCTCCGGATATCTCGATATGGTCGCCAGGCAGCCCGATAAGTCTTTTAACATAATGAAGTGTTTTGTACCCATCCAGAGTATTTCCACACAGATCGCAAACGTTCTCGTCATTATATTCGACAAATGCGCCGCAGGACTTACAGATCTTACCATAGTTAAATATTACGATATCACCGCGTTCCGGCTTATCAAACCAATAAGCAAACCGTAATCCAAGCACTCTGTCACCGACCATAATGGTATTTTCCATAGAGCCTGTAGGCACAGTTGCATTCGCTATGATGAATGTATTAAGACATGCAGCAGCAATAACCGCTGGTATCATAATACGAAAGAATTCAATTAAATAGTTTTTTAACTTATTAAACATAGTACCTGCCTTTAGTTATGCTATGAAAAGTATTTTTGTCGTAGCGGTCTAAAATTTCCTCTTTGATTTTATCTGCAGATTGTTCTGCAGAACTGTTTAAAAGGACGGCGATGTGTTCTTCATGCGATGCAGCGTTTTGCATAGAAATAGCACTGATTACGTCCATTTCTTCTTTTCTATGTGGTTGCCTTGTGAGAATAAGGTATAAACCAATACCAAGGCCAAGGCAGGCGAATAAAATTTTCTTTCTCATGTATTTTCTAATAAAAAAAATTGTCGAATTATGCGCTGCAGGGAAATGGCTGTTTCGGCAAAATTCGACTATAATCTACATATGTTCCTACACAAGCATCAGAGAACATGATCCGAGCCCCTTGATGTCAGCCAGCATCAAGGGGTTTCCTCTATGTTAAAAACGTTCTTTGGTGTCATTGAGTACGAAATTGGCTTCAAAGGTACAGTCTAAGATTTTTGCAATTTCTTTTAATTCTTCTTCAGAAAAATTGTCACGCTTAAATTTGTTGTATAAATTGGATGGGGAGCATCCAAGTTCTCTGGCCAGTTGTGATTTAGACATATCACGTTTTTTTACAAGCACAAGTTTAATTTTTTCTGCCATCATAATGATAGAACCCCTTTCATAGTGCTAAAATAATGGTTTTATAATAGTTTTATAACGGTATAAAACTATTATTTTAACGGTATAAAATTAGTCATTGTTTAAAAAGTCGAGCATAACATCTGTAACAAGTTGGGAAAAAGATTTCTGCTTTTCTACAGCTTTCGCTTTTAATGTTTCATAAAGTTCTGGATCCATGGTAAGCGTGAATTGCCCCTTTTTCTTTGGCGATTTAGGACGCCCACCCTTATTTTTGACTTTTGTTTCTGGTGAAAGCGGTACATCTGATGGTTCTGATTTTACTGCAGGGGCAGCTTTTGCAGCATCTTCTTCCGCTTTTTTATCGTCTCCGGCGAAAAGAATCCAGTAGCAGCCGGGACGTTAATGGACAGTTTTTTGCCATAATGCCTCCTTCAAGAGAAAAAAACAATAGTATTATAATGGTTTTATAATGGTATAAAACTATTGCTTTTCCTATCCGATGAGCTCTTTTACAAAGTTTTTGTAGTCTGAAACTGCAGAACATTTAGAATCCCAGTCAAGCAGTGGTATTTGCTGGCTCTGCGCCTCTTTGATTTTAACAGTTTCTCGTATTTTACTGTTGAATACTTTTGTGTGCATACGGTCGGCCATCTGCAGGAGCCCATCAGCGATGGCTACGTTAAGGTTAGTTCTAGGGCTATATTTAATCATCAAAATTCCGGAAATGCGGAGTTCCTTATTGGAATACTTTCTGACCGTTTCGATGGTCTCATGCAGCTGATTTAAGCCGATCATGGAAAGGTATGAACATTCGGTTGGGATGATGATCTGCGTGCTGGCCGTCAGGCTCATAATATTGAGCAGACCTAAAGCAGGCGGAGTGTCGATGAGGATATAATCATATGCTGCGTTTTCCAGGCGCTCTTTCAGGAAGTATTCTTTTCCGGTCCGGTTAAACTCCGTGTCTGCATATGATAACAGGAGAGATCCTGGAATGATGTCATAATATTTTACATGAATGATACATTCTTCTAAGGTGCTTTCTTCACGAAGAAGAGTATACAGATTGTGTTCCTGACAATTCATGAGATCGACACCGGAAACACTGGAAAGATTACACTGTGGATCCGAATCAATGCAGAGAACTTTCTTTCCATACTCTTTACTGAGGAGTTCAGCAAGGGCCTGGACGGTGGTGGTTTTTCCGGAACCACCCTTTTGAATGTTTACTGAAATTATTTTCAAATTTTTTTCCTCCTGTTTGTAATTGGTATAAAACTAATTATTTAAACTATTAAAATTAACCGTTATTATAACCTTATTATAATGGTATTATATCACTATTTTTGAATAAATGAAAGCTTTATTTTGTAATTATATAACTTTTGAGTGATAAAAAATGCTTGATTTATTGGGGGATATAGGATAGAATCAGAATATAGCTGAGAACAAATAAAAAGAGTGCCGTTGGCGCAGCACTCTTTTCCATAGGTCATAAACAATATTTAATCTTAGCTATTTTGGAATTGGCGTTCCATTTTTGAGATATCGACATATCTGCAAGGTAAGCTAAGTACCTTACTTATATTATAAGGTTTATCTATAATTCTGTCAATACGGATAATAGGGAAAGACCGTCCAAATATAGTATAGAATACTTCTACTGCAGGATATGAGGTGATAGCTCATATCCTGTTTTTGCGCCCATGAGCCAGGCCATGAGTAAGCCTGGCACCTGCTCTGCGGTAAATAGAGAGGGCGGTTGCCTGGTACATACTATACGAGACGATACGCTATCTGGTGAGACACGGGCCAGTATAAACAAGCTGGCAGTCTGATCCAGCTCACTCATGAGAATGGATCCGGTTCCCTGCAGACCAGTCTGTCTTGTGGGGATGACGTAAGGGGTCAAAGGCGGAAGAAAGACCTCAATATGCCTAAACCAGATATAATATGATCTGGCATGGTTAAAACTATCCCGCGGGGGCAAAATACGTTCTGTTTTATGGTATTAGGAGACAGAGGGAGTGCACAGAAATACCGAAAGGTTACGCACGTAGCGATAGACGTTTGACGCGTGCAGAAAGTGTACGGGAGACTAGATTTGGGAGTGGCGTCTCAGATCCATGCTAACCGAGCTAGACAGACAGGATACGGATACCTCAGGCGACCATACGGCCTATCCATATCTAGGGTCAGATACTCTTGCAGACGATCTGCAGGGAGAGTCTGCCCTGGAGCCGTTTCCTAAGCTCTCGCCAGCCTATCCGCTTCGCGGCGCATTGTCAAGTGTATAGATAAAGAATGAGAGAATTTCCGTTGTCACCGTCGCAGTGTGGGTAGGGTGGGTAAGCGGCATGGTACGGAATTGTGGTAAACCGTGTGGGTAAGTTGTGGTCAGGGTGTGGGCAGCTTGTCTGTCCATGCGCTGTCCATGACTTATCCATGCGGTTTTCCATGATGGAGTGCCGCTTATCCATGCTATCCACGCTGGTTTTAAGGAGTGAAGCTATTCAAAGCAGTTTGTCTTCTGTGCCTGGATGTATTTTCCGTTGACGTAAATTACAACATCTTCTCCAAGGTTTCCAAAATCTTCTGGTTGATATATGTATTCTCTGGCTTCCGTGATATTACGGGATGTGTCTTTGCTGTTTTGTGAATTGGAAACTTTTAAAACTTTTTCGGTTCCGATAAGTTTTTGGAAAAAGGTTCTACTTGTTGGATCCTGTGCGTTCATGATGGAAATGTATCTGCAGTTATCAATGATTTCACGGTAATGCGTAGTGCCGTATTTGCTTTCCAGCTGTGCAATGGATTGCTGGCTTAAAAACACGGATGTTTGCTTACTTCTGAGCGTTGATAATGCTGCAGAGAGGATGTCCCAGTCAAAATTAAGCTGCGGAAATTCATCCAGTAGGAAAATGATCGGTCGTGCTTTTTCTCCGGAAGAGGAGTCTGGCCTTCGCAAGAAGGATGTCATGAAAGTCTGGATCATGATAGACGAGATTTTAGCGTACTTCTTAATCTTATCTTGTGGCAATTCAATGTAAATATCATATCCATCCTCAAGATCTTGTGGTGAAAGTGTATTTTCAGCCCGGTCAAGCAGCGTATTTAATTCACCAGCATTGAACGTGCGAACGGCAACGCAGGCAGTGTTATAGCAGCCAGATACGTTGGTTTCATTGGTTCCATAGTAGCTCGACAGATAATCTTTTGCTTCATCGCAGTTACTGGCAACAATGGTTTTTACCCATTGAATCGCATTTCCATGAAGAAGAGCATTGATGATTTCTGGAAATGTAGTATGAATATTTTTGTTAAGTATGTAAAGGGCGATGCCACAGAAAAAATCGCGACCGCCAGGGATAAAATATTTATCTTTTTGGATCATCTTCCAGGATAACGTTAGCAAATGACTCGATCAGAGAGGTGCGTTCAGTCATGGACATGTTTTCAATTCCGTAAAGAGGATTAAAGTGATAACTTTGAGGATCTTCCGGATTAAAAACTTTGATTTTTCGTTTCCCTTGTGTCCAGTGTAAAATATCTCCTTTTATGTCGATGGCCAGGACGGATCCGGAAAAGCGCAAGGCTGTAGGAATGATCTGGCTTGTGGTTTTATGTGTACCAGGCCCGCCAAATAGAGCAAAGTTTCCTTCGCCTGCAGAGTCACGTTTGATGAGACGCATACCAACTTTTCCGAGGATCACACCCTCTGTGGTCTTCCAGGACTCGATAGGAAGTTTTTTTATGTCCAGTTTATAGGGGTTGGCATCCTGAAAGTATTCTATCAGTTCATAATAGGATCTTTTATAGCGGCCATGGTCTTTAGAGTAGGATTTGCGACCAGTAATATCCCTATAGCGGATGTTACGGACGGTTTGAAAGTACATGCAGCACCACAGAGCAAGAAACAGAAGCTGCATTGCCTGACGGTAAAACGCCAAATCAAAGTGGATCATACTGTCATTGTTTGAGCTGAACAAAATGTTTCCAATTATGATTGATAGGAAATAGAATACTGCAGCCAAGACGGTAAATGAGATTACCTTATAATGCTGCAGCTTAGAAAAATAGTTTCTTTCATGATATATGTCTCCTTTCTTCTACCAGCCGACATGATTTCCCCAGGCTGAGGTTGATCCAGAACCCCACTCCATTTCGGTTTCGGCTGTTTTGGTCTGTTCATTTTTTTCTAATGATTTGATGGTTCTCTTTTAATTTCTCATTTTCCTGTGTGAGACTCTGAATCTGTTCTTTCGCTTTTAACAAATTCCCGTGTTTCTGTTTTTAACTCTGCGACTGTTCGGTTTTTTCCACCAGTAACACCGGAATAAACAGTAGCGTCAATTCCATGGGAATCCAGCCAGCGTTGATAGTTTGGATGGAATTGCTGCAGGTGTTTTTTATTAAGCAGCGCATCAGAGGAAACTTTTTCTTCAAACGTATTCTGTTTGGTGATATTCCCTTTTTTATTTGGCTTCATGTAAGATTTATTCTGAACTGCAGGAATAAAAGTATAGTGCATATGGTGAGCTCCGGCAATGTGGTTTCCGGAATGATCCTTGACACCTTCGTCTACATGAACAACGCACTGAATACAATTTTTTTCGCCATACAGGGAATTGAGATAGCGGTAGCTTTCAGTGAAAAAAGCTTTTTCCTGTTCTGCAGGGAGATCTTTAGGAGCGGTGATGACCCACTGAACTGCCGTGTTTACATCACTGCGTCCGTATTTGTAGATCTCTTTCATACGCTTGTTATAGTACCGTTTATTTTCCCTGGCAGTTGTCCCACGATCCGGCGGGGCCAGAGAATAGTTTTTTCCGGACAAATTGTGGTCTATATCAATATTACTGGGAAGCTTTCCGGACTCTCTGGTAACGTGCCGCAGCTTATATAGAACCATGCTGTCAGTGTATTTTTCCATGGCTGCCATGGTGTGATCTCCTTTCTAATCGTGATATGTCATCCATTTCAGGACGGGCACTGCCCTGGCTCCAAAGATCGCTTAACGCTCTCAATGGAACCAGAACAGTGCCCGTCCTTTCATTTCTGCCATATACAAGATATGCAGTTTTTCAAAAACTTCCACCACTTGTGTGCTCACTTTCAGTAAGCACACGGCGTTTATCTTGTCCAACGGGGCAGCGAGCTGCTTCCCCTTTGGAAATTCCCCTTCGCATCAAGGGGGCAAGCCCCCTTACAAAGCAAATCAAATTCATCGCTTCTGCTCTGAATTTTTTTGCTTTTATCCCCATTCATCCGACGGATAGATCCTCTGGATGAAAAGGGACTGCCGTCCCTTCGGAACAAAGTTCCTACCCTGCGTGCGACCGAGATGTTTTATCTGTAGGCGATCATATCCAGCAATTCTACTTCATGGGGAATAGTGGTCCATACCCCAGGTTTCAGCATCATCGAATGATGTAAATTCATGGAAAGCTGCTTTGTCAATGCTGCAGTGAAAAGGCTTAACTGGTTTTGTCTTTAACTTTTTGAATAAATTCATTAGGGTGCTCCTTTCTTTTCTGGATTGACTCCAAAATAATGTTGGTGACGAGTTGGGAAAAGGAAGTCTGTTTTTCTTCTGCGATTTCCTGTAAAGATGCGTAAAGTTCAGGATCCATGGTAATAGAGAACTGCTGTTTTTTATGCTGCTTTGCTGGCCTTCCTGGCTTTTTTGTGGTGGGGTTCTGTTCCATTTCAAATTCTCCTATTTTAGTTTTGCAATGGTTTTATAATGGTATAAAACATGTATAATACCATTATTATAATGGTAAAAAAACATATATAAGGGAAATAAACACCTTATATATGTTATGGGAAAATATGCAGTTACTTAAATGCTTCTGACAATCATCGCTCCGTATGGTGGCGCGTAATTTGGAGTCACCTGGTTCCAGTACAACGGATCATCTTTTTCCACGATATGAAAAAGACCAAATTCCGGAGCATCTTGCCATTTTTTCATAAGCTCAATTCCTTCAGGATCTGTTCTGCTGATGTCTGGTGTTGGAAGCTGCATGTTGTATAAGCGTTTAAAATCAGGATACACTGCAGCGCAACGCTCAAAAACCTTATCGTCGAGATCGGTAGGATAATCAGCACCGTATCTGTAATTGGAAAAGAATACAAAGTGTGGAATTTTGTACTTTTCAGAATTACGGGACTCCACTACACCTGCATACAGGCATTTGTCTGGACTATCATAAATGTCTGGAAGAATGATCCAATCTTCCGGAAAGATTACATAACCTTCCTTCAGAAAGACTTTCTTCATTCCTGGCCGGACGTCCGGAGCTTTAACACCAAAATATTCGCTGATGCGGTGATACTGGTCGGCGCAGGTTGCTTTTTCTTGCTGCGCGAACCTGTAAGGGTATCTGCAGCTGATTTTTCTTCGAGGTAACGTTTTAAGCAGTAAGCACCGATATCCTGGATGACGGCTGGTGACAACTGCATAAAAACCTCGATCAGTGTATTAATGATTGTGCTGTTGGAGATCTTTTTTATCTTTTGCAGTGACGGCCATGGACTGATAGCATGGTTCCGTAAAATCAATGGAAACTTTCTTTTTCCCAAACATGTAGCAAACTCCTTTCGGTACGTAGATAGGTTGTTCTATTTTATCATGAGTAAATTTTAAATGTCTTTTGTGCATTGGATTTGCTAAAACTATAATAACACAAAATATGTTATTTGTAAAGAACATGATTTGTGTACCATTCCCATCCCTGGGCGCTGCCTTCTCCCTTGCCCGGCTCCCAAGGGAGATCCTGCCAGTATGGCAGGATAAGATGAAGAAACGAATCACCCCTTTCCAGTCGCTCCCCTCAAGGGGAGCCCGTTTTTCTCCGGCCAACGCTTTCTCTCCATCCCCTCCATTCATATGCTTTTCACCTTTCGCTTATCGGTTTTTCTCCGTGCATCCTAACATCAGCCAGGAAATTTACAAGGGTAAAATGAACGGCCTGCGCCGCCCTTGTAAATTCCCTGGCTGATGTTAAAAAACGATGACTGCGAAAACCCGATAGATAAGCGAAAGGCTCAGAAAGCATATGAAGAAAGGAGATGGTAGGTTGATGAAACCTCTGGCCTACGAAAAAGAAAATGAGCGATCCCCTCCAGAAAAAGCTCAAGGTCTTGAAAGCATATAGGGGGCTTTGGCGAGCCCAGGCATTTGGTTAAAACAATATTTAATTTTAAAGGAGATAGTTACCATGACGAGAAAGGACATTATCAGAGAACTTCAGAGAAGAGGATATGAGGCAGAGAGCAAAGATAACATCAAAAATGGTGTGGTTTTTGAGGGAGTTGTGATTGGGGGCAATCAGATTTCACCCATTATTTATACAAAAGCCTTGATTGAGGATGCAGAAAAGCGGGGGAAAAACGTTTATAACGTGGCTACGAAAATAATCGAAATTTATGAACAGAATGAAGATAAAGAGATTCCGGTTGATTTACTGCTTTCGAAAGAATTTTGTTTGAATCATATATACATCGGTATTCAGAAAAAGTCGAAAGAAGCGATTGAAAAGAAATGCTGTGAACTGGATCCAGACGGATTGGAAA
>ENA-OPZN01000362-OPZN01000362.1-human-gut-metagenome-genome-assembly--contig:-NODE-362-length-15125-cov-3.421323_pt1 | contig 15125 bp, 13 predicted proteins | sample MGYA00242483_ERZ504503 | MGnify/ENA primary metagenome ERZ504503 (study PRJEB26092, sample SAMD00036285) | human gut metagenome | host: Homo sapiens | study: EMG produced TPA metagenomics assembly of... | reverse complement strand
GGATGGTGTGGCCGACCAGTCTCGGGGAAGATGGTGGACGCGCGGGACCAGGTCTTCACGACGTCCTTCTTGCCAGCCTCGTTCATCGCGATGATACGCGAGAGGGAGGCGCGCCTCTACGAACGGGCCCTTTTTGAGACTTCTGCTCATAAGTGCTTTCTCCTAACGAGTATCGATTACTTCTTGCGACGACGGATGATGAGGTCGTTGGACGTCTTCTTCTTGTTGCGGGTGCGGTAGCCCTTGGAGGGAGTGCCCCACGGAGAGACGGACGGACGACCGGAGGTGTGCGAACGACCCTCGCCACCGCCGTGCGGGTGATCGACCGGGTTCATGACGGTACCACGGACGGTCGGACGGACGCCCATCTTACGATGGCGACCGGCCTTGCCGATCACGATGTTGGAGTGCTCGGCATTGCCGACCTCACCGATGGAGGCACGGCAGGTCACGAGGACACGGCGCATCTCGGAGGAAGGCATGCGGATGATCGCGTACTTGCCCTCCTTGCCCATGAGCTGGCAAGCGGTACCAGCGGAACGGGCGATAGCGGCACCCTTGCCAGGCTGGAACTCGATTGCGTGGATGAGGGTACCCACGGGAATCTCGGACAGCGGCATGGCATTGCCCGGCTTAATGTCGGCGCCGGCACCGGAAACGACGGTGTCGCCGACCTTGAGGCCCTTGGGGGCCAGGATGTAGCGCTTCTCGCCGTCCACGTAGTGAAGCAGGGCGATGCGAGCGGAACGGTTCGGGTCGTACTCGATGGTAGCGACCTTGGCCGGCACGCCATCCTTATTGCGCTTGAAATCGATAACGCGGTACTGACGCTTAACGCGGCCGCCCTGGTGACGCATGGTGATGCGACCGGCGTTGTTACGACCAGCCTTGACCGGCAACGGCTCGAGAAGAGACTTCTCGGGCGTGGTGCAGGTGATCTCGGAGAAGTCCGCGATCGTCTGCCAGCGACGGCCGGCGCTGGTCGGCTTAAGGTGCTTTACAGCCATTCCTTATCCCTTTCATATCGGTCCGTTGGCCACTGCAAGCTGGGATGCGGATGCAGTGACACCGGATTACCACGGCTCCGGGCGTTTCCTATTTTTACGCACGGAGCACTTGAGCTTGCCTCCCCTACACGAGAGGCAAGCGTCAAGAACTAACGTAGGCGTGAATTACGCCTGGGCGCCAAAGACCTCGATGGTCTGACCCTCGGCCACCGTGACGACGGCCTTCTTCCAAGAACGGGTCTTGCCAGCGACGTAGCGAACGCGCTTGGTCTTGGGCTTGACGTTCAGGGTGTTGACGCGAACAACCTTCACGCCGAAGAGCTCCTCGATAGCGTCCTTGATCTGGAACTTGTTGGCGTTCTTGGCGACCTCGAACGTGTACTTGTTCTCCTCCATGGCGGAGTAGGAACGCTCGGACACGATCGGGCGGATGATGATCTCGTGAGCGGTCATTTAGGCGAGCACCTCCCCGAAGTGAGCGGCGACGTCGGCGGGCATGATCAGCGCACCGTTGTTGATGAGGTCATAGGTGTTGGCCTCGGCGGGCGTGATGATCCACGTCTTGGGGATGTTGCGGAAGGAGAGATAGGCGTTGATGTCATCCTCGCGAACGATGATGGTCAGACGCTTGCCCTCGAGACCCAGAGCCTTGAGCATGGCGACAGCGGCCTTGGTGGACGGCTTCTCGAAACCGTAGTCGTCCACGAGCACGAGCTCGTTGTCGCGGAGCTTGGCGGACAGGGCGGAACGCATGGCGAGCTTGACCTCTTTGTTGTTCATGCGCTTCACATAGGTGCGGGGCTTGGGCCCAAAGATCACACCGCCACCACGCCACTGGGCGGCGCGGATGGAACCCTGACGGGCACGGCCGGTGCCCTTCTGACGCCACGGCTTCTTGCCGCCACCGGAGACCTCGGAACGGCCCTTGGTGGACTGGGTGCCCTGACGCCAGCAGGCCTGCTGGCACGTGACGATGTGGTGCATGACGTGCACGTTCGGCTCGATGCTGTACACGGCGTCGGCGAGCTCGGCCTCGGCGACCTGCTTGCCCTCGACGTTCTTCACTTCAAACTTAGACATAGCGACGGTCCTCCTTTACGCCATGCGGATGGCGACCAGACCGTTCTTGCCACCGGGCACAGCGCCCTTGACAAGCATGAGGTTCTGCTCAGCATCAATGCGGACAACGGAGAGGTTCTTCACAGTCACGCGGGCGTGCCCATGTGACCGGCCATCTTGACGCCCTTGAGGACGCGGGCCGGGTACGCGCACTGGCCGATGGAGCCGGGGTGACGCTGGATGTGGGAACCGTGGGTCATGGGGCCGCGGTGCTGATTCCAGCGCTTGATGCGACCCTGGAAGCCTTTACCCTTGGAGGTGCCGATGACGTCGACCTTGGCGACGTTCTCGAAATCGGCGACAGTGACGACGTCGCCGACCTTGTGCTCCTCGCCGTTCTCGACGCGGACCTCACGAAGGTAACGGACGGGCTCGACGCCAGCCTTGGCAAAGTGACCAGCCATAGGCTTGTTCACGTGCTTGGACTTGATGTCGCCGAAGCCGATCTGGACGGCGTTGTAGCCGTCGGTCGCCTCAGTTTTAACCTGCGAGACGGTGCAGGGGCCAGCCTGGATGACCGTGACGGGGACGACGTTATCGTCCTCGTCCCAAACCTGGGTCATACCGATCTTGCGGCCGAGAATCATGTTGATCATTCGATCTCCAACTCTCGGTGGTCTTGGGACATTGCACGCGCCCCTTGCGCGTGCCCCTAGAGGACCACATACGGACTTGCGCGCTACTCCTTGCATTCGCTTCGACCCTCAATGCGCGGCAACCCATTTGCGCAGGTAGACGGCCTAGGCAGAATCCTCCTAGTAGACACAGCTTGATTAGTATACACGCCCACGGGCGTCTCCATATTGTCTTCGCAATGTTTTTGCAGGTGAGGGCGGTTGGCGAGAGTGCGGGCGGCTGTTGCCGTCGCCCCATATCGCCCCGCGATGCCCCGGACGGGGGCGGCCGAGCAGCGACGTACTCGAAACTTACCGTGAATTCCACTTGTTAAGAAAGGCCTCATAGCCGGGAGCCTCGCGTAAAAACGCGTACTCCTCATCCGCTTGAACACCGGCCAGCATCACGGTGCCCATTTGCGAGGTAAGCAGCGTCAAGTCATTAAAGTTGGTGAAGCGATACAAAGGGCTCTTAAGAGCGGCGGCGTCGGCACCATACAGAGACGTCATAATCCGCTCAAGCAGATCAAACGTCTCATTCGCATCCTTTTTTGCCACCGCAACGGTCAAGCTGGGCACGAGCCCCATCCACCCAGGTTGGTCGAGCGCCTCAAATAGCGTTTGCGCGCGGCGGGCGCATGCACGCGCATCGTCCACGCGGTCCTCGCGCAAGGCAATCTCGATAATGCTATTGACCGTCCCCATAAGGTCAGCCGACATCCTAATCAGGCGCGCCTCCCACGCACGCGCCGCCTCCTCATCGTGGCCTTGGCGCATAAGAAGAATCGCCTGGCGCTCCTCCTTGTCAATCTGCGGCTGGTGAATGGTGTCGAACAGGCACTGTGCGTCCTCGTAGCGCTCATCTTGCATGGCGCGCGCGATCAGCATGCCGCAGGCCTGCTCGCGGGCCTCGGGCAGGGCACTTTGGGCCAGTCGTTCGTAGGCTTTGTCCAGCGTTGGACGATACCTATCTGGCTCCTCAACCTGAAAGAGTGTGAGCGCGCCGTCCAGGTACTGCGTGAGCACGATGGCGAGCTCATCGCTTGCCGGATACAGGCGCATCCGCTCCTGCGCGTATGCGAAACCCGCCTCGTACCCATCCTCTCGGACCAGCCGGTCAACCTCGCGTTGAATTTCGAGGTTCGCCTCTTGGCTCAACTCGGGTTCGAACGACAGGAGGGTATTGGCGTCTGTCTCGAGCAGGCGTGCGAGAGCGGGGACCAGCGTTATATCCGGGTAGCTCATGCCGCGCTCCCACTTGTTGACTGCCGGCGCAGAAACCCCCAGGCGCTGAGCCACCTGCTCCTGCGTCAAGCCCAGCCCGCGTCGGCGGTTACGGATGACCTCGGAAATATGCATGGTTCGTCCCTTCGTGCAAAGTGTATGCGTCGCAGCTGTTCACTGACTATTTCACCAGCTGGCGATCGTTCGCACAATTGAGACGTCTTCATGTTTGAGCCAGGAAACCTAACTGTTAGTTAACTCAGTCCCCCGCGCTTTCTCGACCTCAAAAAGTGCCTGTCCCCAAATTGAGGTTTTACTCACTTCTCAGCGCCTCCACCGGGTCGCGGCGGGCGGCGTTGCGGCTCGGGATGAGGCCCGCAACCACGGTGAGCAACACGCTAATGAGGATGAGCCCGAGCGCGGACGCCACCGGCAACTGCATGACGTTCTCGATCTGGTGGTTCGCGAGCGCCCACGCGTTCACCGGGAACGACACCAGCACCACCACGGCTATCGCCAACACGCCGGCAATGAGGCCCTCGATGAAAGTCTCGGCGTTGAAGACATTGGCGATGTTGCGCTTGGACGCACCCATAGCGCGCAGAATGCCGATTTCCTTCTTGCGCTCCAGCACGCTGATATACGTGATGATGCCGATCATGATGGAGCTCACCACGAGCGAAATGCTCACGAAGGCGATGAGCACAAGCGAGATCATGTTGACGATGCTCGTGACACTGCCCATGAGCACACCCATGTAGTCGGTGTAGACGATCGCCTTGTCGTCCTCGCCCGCCGCGCGCATATCCTCGTTGTAGCGATCAATCGCGGAAAGCACAACCTCCTTGGCCTCAAAGTCGACGGGGTAGATACTCACCGACTGCGGGTCGGACGGATCGGCGTATCCCAACGTAGAGAGATTGTTGCTATACGTGAGCTTGCCGGCGTTCGCGTAGCTGGTCATGAGCGATGACAGGTCCTCGGCATCCATGTTGAAATGAATCGCATTCGCGAACGCGGTGCCGTCAACCGAGAACGCCTGTTGCATATTCGCCGCAAGGCGCTGCGCGAGCTGCGGGGCAACCGCTGCCATCGCCTGGCCAAGCCCCATCTGGAGCTGGGAGGCGATCGCGGCGCCGATCTTCTCCCCCGCCTGATCGAGCATCTGGGAGAATGCCTCGGTCATATACGGGGCAAGCTGGTTTTCGATATAGGGCCGCATCGCCTCCTGCAAGCGCTCCGCCACCGGCTCGCCCGCGTTTTTTGCGATGATGGCAAGCTGCGCCTGAGCCTCTTCCGCGTTGTTATACGAGGCAAACGCCTCGAGCAACTTGGCGGCGAAGTCGGGGTCATCGGGCCTGAGATCCCCGCCGTTGCCTTCGAGCCATGCCACGAAACCACTCGAGTACGCATACGCCGCTTGCATTGACGCCTCAAGCTGCTCGCGTGTGAGCAGGTCGCCGTCACTCAAGTCACCCCAAATCTCGGATAGATCGGGCTGCGGCGGGTTGGCCAAGATCGCGTCGAGATCGAGCGAGCCGACGCGCCCCGGAAAGGTCGATATCGACGCGCCCAAGTTCAGCCCTGCAAAGTCGAATCCAGACAGGTCGAGCCCGGCGCCCAACGCCTTCTCGTCGATCTTGAACGCCGACTTGAGGCCCGCCTCGTCCACGATGAACAAACTCGCCAGGTCCACGCCCTGCTTCGCCTCCTCCTGCAGGGTGGCGAAGGGCTTGCCGGTGAACACGTCGACCTCGGGGCGCGCAAGCTGCTGTTTGACGATCTCGGAATTCGCAGCGCGCTCCATGAGCTCGTCGGTGAGCTCATGCGTGTAGGCGATGCCCTGCGAGAGCGCCGCGGACTTGGCCGTAGGGCTCGGCTGCACCACACCCACGACCTTGAGGTCGAGGCCGTTCGCGACCTGTTGCCCTACGAACGAGGCGTCATCGGACATGTCCGTCCAACCGCCCGTCTCGGCGTTCTTGCGGTAGAAATCGGAGGCGGTCAGCACCTTGAAGCTCGTCCCCAGGGCATCCTCGTAGGTGAAGTCCACGTCGACCTCGGGCACATCGATCTCGCCCGAGCCGCTCATGGCGCCGTCCACCATGCGATCGAGCTCGGAGGGGTCGAGCACGCCGAGGCTGTAAAGCGTGTAGTCGGAAATCTTGCCGCGGGCAGAGAGCACGAGCACGCATTCATCGGCCTCGCGCGCCCAACGACCGGCCACCACGTTGTACTGCTCGTCGAGCAACTCGGGATTGTCAATCATCTCGTTGAAGGCGGTGGTGCCCGTCATCATCGTGCCCGCCATGGCGGCAGAGCTCGCCCCGCCGGTCATAGCCGTGGACAAGGCGTTGGGCGAGACCTGGACCGGATCGGTACCCTCGTCCGCGCGGTACACGAGCGGCGTGATGCCGTAATCGTATTGGATGGCGGACACCTCTCCTTCGAGCTCATCGGCGTCCTTATCGAGGAAGGCCTTGAAGCTCGCCATGTCGTTCGACTTCACGCTGGCGAACATGTCGGAGAGCATGGTGAACACGGGAATCTTATCACCAGGCTCGGGTTGGGCGTCATCGTGCGAGGCGGAAGCCGTGTCGTCACCGGCCGTGCCCTCCCCCGCCGCGCCGGCGGTATCTTCGCCCGAAGAAGTGCCCGCGTCGCCCGTCATCATGCTCGTGAGGTCGTAGCTCTGGCGGGCAATGGTGAGCGGATAGCTCGACAACGTGTCTTGCTCGACTTTGGCGATATAGCCGTTCACACCGTTGGAGAGCGCCAGGATCGCCGCGATGCCGATGATGCCGATCGACCCGCGAAGGCCGTCATGATGGTGCGGCCCTTCTTGGTCATCAGGTTGTTGAAGGAGAGCGACAGCGCCGTGAGCAGGCTCATGGACGAGCGCTTCTTGGGGTCAGTGGACGTCTCGCGGCCCGCCCCTTCCGCCAGTCCCTCGGCAAGCTCCTTCTCGCCCACCGGACGCGTGTCGTCCACGATACGACCGTCTTGGATGCGCACGACGCGCGTGGCGTAGTCTTCAGCGAGCTGCGGATTGTGCGTAACCATAATCACGAGCCGCTCGCGCGCGACCTCGGCAAGCAGGTCCATGACCTGGATGCCCGTCTCAGTGTCGAGGGCACCCGTGGGTTCGTCGGCCAGCACGATCTCAGGGTCGTTCACCAGCGCGCGGGCAATCGCGACGCGCTGCATCTGACCGCCCGAGAGCTGGGCAGGCTTCTTGTTGATATGGCCGCCCAGACCCACGCGCTCGAGCGCTGCCGTCGCCCGGCGCGTGCGCTCGGCCGGCGCGATGCCCGCCAGGGTGAGAGCAAGCTCGACGTTGGCGAGCACCGTCTGGTGCGGGATGAGGTTATAACTCTGGAAGATGAAGCCCACGCGGTGGTTACGATAGGTGTCCCACTCGGCGTCACCGTAGTCACGCGTGGAGATGCCGTTGACCACGATGTCACCGGAGTCGGCGTGGTCAAATCCGCCCAAGATGTTCAGAAAGGTGGTCTTGCCTGAGCCGGATGGCCCGAGCACCGCCACGAACTCGTTGTCACGAAAGGTCACCGAAACGCCGTCGAGCGCACGCTGAACCAGATCGCCCGTGGTATACGTCTTGGCGATATCGCGAATCTCAATCATGCATCGGCCTCCCCCGCCGCGCCGCGCTCCGCAAGACGCGCGTTCGTCCACTCCCTGAACAATTCGTAGAGCACCGCCACGATGGGAATGAAGAACACAATGCCCACGATGCCAAACAGGTTGCCGCCCACGAGCGCGGCAATGAGCGTCCACAGGGCGGAAAGCCCCACGGAGGAGCCCACCACGTGCGGGTAGATGAATTGGTTCTCGACGAACTGAACCGCCAGGTAGACGACGACGCAGAGCAGCGCGTGCTCGGGCGAGGCGAGCAGCGTGAGGAACGCGCCGATCGCGCACGAGGCGAACGCGCCCACGTATGGAACGAAGGCGAACAGGGCCGTCAAGAAGCCGATGAGCCCGGCATAGGGCAAGCGAACCACGGAGAACGCGAGGAATATCAGCGTTCCCAGAATGCATGCCTCGACACATTGGCCGGAAAGGAACTTGGAATACGTGTCGGAGGCGAGATGCGCGACATGGCGGATCCGCGCGGCGTGACCCGCATCGAGATGGGCGTCCATGACGCGATTCACCTGACGGCCGAGCGTGCGTTTGCTCGCCAAGACGTACACGGCGATCACGAAGGCGAACACGGTGCTGGAGATAACCGAGACCGTCGAGCGCCGCCGCCGCGAACACCGAGGTCGCGACCGACCCGAGGCCGAAACTCAGTAATCCTTCGAGCCCCGACGCGGAACCATCAGCCGCGGAGGAGCTGGAGTGTTGGAACACCTTGGCGAGCCTGTCGACGTCGAAGCGCCGCTCTCGGCACGCGCCCGCTCGATCGTCGGGAAGCGCTCGGCAAGCAACGCGCGATCGTCTTGGCAGAGGCGACGAGTTGAGGGACGAGCATGGTCACCGCAAGTACGGCGACGCCTGCGATGAGGATGAGCACGATGACGATGCTCGCCATGGTGACGGTGCCCGGGCGAGGCCGGTGCTTCTCAGGCAGCCGGGAGGTAAGACGAGCAAGCAAGCGCTCCATGCCCGAAACGGGCACGTTCAGAACGAAGGCGAAACCCAGGCCAAGTAGAACGGGGAACAAGATGTCGACGATCGCGGACAGGGCACCCAGTACCACGTCGAGATGGGAAACGGCGACGTGCAGGCACACGCCAAAGGCAATGAGCAAAGCGATGCGGCGGGTCTGCTGATCGAACATGAGGCCCTTTCGGTCTGGTCTCGCGTCCGTCCTGACGGACGCTCGTGCATATCAACTGTTTATACCCAAATCGCCGTGGTTAGCGCGTCCAAAAGTCATAGATAGCCTGGGAGTATAGGGCGCTGCCATAGGCGGACGGATGCGAATAGTCGCGCAGAAACAGCGGATCGTACTCGTATCCCGAAAAATCGGCGACCTCCACGTCCATGCGATCGCATATCGCGCGGATCGTCGTGTAGTACGCCTCGCGCACCTCCCGCGTGTAGATGGTCTGGTCGTACGCCTTGCCCTTGACGGGCTGGATAACGATGAGCGGCTCTACGCCCACTTGCCGGCAAACGTCGAGCATGAGCTCGAAATCCTCGTATTCCTGCTGGCTGAAGTACACGCCGTCGTCCACGTGCCAGGCGCGCTGGGCACCGTCGAGCCAGGCTGCGAACTTCTTCTCGTACCAGCCATCGTAAAACCATACTCGTTGTTAGACGAGCCCTTGGACGCACGCTGCTTACCCTCCTCGATGAGCGCGCCCCAATCGAGCGCGGCGGTTTTTCCTCCCGCGGTGCCCTGCTTGCCCGCACTCGCCTTGGGGTCATGCGGCTCCCCCGCCCCATCCGCGCGCAACGACTGCGCGAGGCGCAGGTCGGAGGCGAGCGAGGTCGCAGCGCGATCCGCGGCGTTCACGAATCCCAAAGGCGTGGAGGCGCTCCCGTCGGCATCTTCAACGCCATATGTTCGCACGCGCTCGACAACACGAGCCTTCATCTCACGCGAAATGGAGGGGTTCGCCATGAACGCATCGTAGGCGCCTTGCGAAAACACGCCGGGAAAGGTACTCGCCGGATCCCGATAGCACATGAACCACTGCATGCTCGCAAAGATGACGACGCGACGGCTCCCCTTTGGCATATGGGGAGCGAACGCGCCAACCTCAATCGCCTGCCACAGGTCATTGACGCCAGCCCGCCCCGCCACAACCGAGGTGACGCCATATCGCCCATCGGCGAACAGACGGCCCGGATGAGCGGGGCCCGCAGGGGCCGAATTGAGCTCGGAAGAGCCGAGAATAAGCCGCGGCTCGTCTCCACCCCTTCGGAGCGCATCGTACTCGCCCGCCATGAAATCCCAGCTCGCAACCTCCGCGTAACTGGGATACGCCGTCCTCAAGTCCGAGGCGGCAGGCGCGCACGCCACCCGCGCACACAAAGGCAACACCGGCACTCGAAATCAGCGCAAGCGCGGCGCATACCGCAATGAGACGCTTCATATCATGCTCCCTCCTCTCGCTATCGGTCGCATGCTAAAACTCGGCGTAAACCGGAGCAGCCGGCGCGCCGTACGGAGAGCAGATGAAAAACCACACAAGCAGGGCGGCGAGTGCCACAAGCGCGCACGTCCAGGCGATCGCCGCAGAAACCGAGCCCCCATACCACCATGCTCGCACGCGCTCCACCACATGCGACACGGACGCCACGGGTGACACCGCACTCCCGGTTCGCCCAAAACGCCCTCCGGAGGCGCTCACAAGCGCACCGCGATCTGCTCGATGATCTTATTCACCGTGTTCATCTCCTTGCGCTCAACCGCCGTGGGCGCGATTTCGACCCCGAAGTTCTCCTCAATGCCAACGAGCACCTCGATGGCCGCGAGCGAGTCGAGCAGACCCGCCTCGAACAGGTCGACATCGCGTTCCTCGCGCACCGCCTCGTCATCGCAGATCTCTTCGAGCATCTCGAGTACCCGGGATTCGATCTCGTTCTTGTCCATTGCCATGGGAAATTCCTTTCTCTCATGCGCCACGCAGGCGCCTTGTCTATATGCCGACGAGCTCATCGTCAGCCTAACGCCGCCGCAATCAGGCCCGAGACCTGCCCTGAGAACAGGGCGAACCCCAAGACCACGAGCTGCAAGGTGACAAACCACGACGCCACCTTGTACCAACCCTCCTTGCGATGGCGCTTATGGAATGAGCTGCGCTTTTGGTAGACCTCCGTCACCGCGAGCAGGACACCGTGATAGATACCGTACGCAAGGTAGTCCACCGTCAATCCGTGCCAAGCCCCCATAAGCGCCATGTCGACCATGTAGGCGGCGCACGCCGTCTGCAGCCTGCTCGAAAAGAGCTTGCGCTTGGTCGCCATGCGAACGAACCGCATGAACACGAAGTCGCGCAGCCACGTCGACAGCGTTATGTGCCAGCGGTTCCAAAAATCCTTGATATCGACGGCGATGTACGGGGCGCGAAAATTCGCCGGAACGGCGATGCCAAAGCACCGTCCCAAGCCCATCGCCATAAGCGAGTACCCGGCGAAATCAAAGAAGAGGTACGCCGCGTACCCATATGCCCGAAGCACTTCACGGCAGGCGACGGGCATAGTGAGCGCATCGAGCGTGAGCGTGCCGGCGGGAGCGCAACTCGCGTCGTAGAACCCCCGCGCAATCGTCGCGAGGACGAGTTGCATTGCGGCGCCCGCGAACATCATCATGACGCCGCGCGTGAGCAGGTCGGCGTAATCGGAGCGCGGTCTAGGGGCGTGGATGTCCTCGACGAAGCGCCTGGATCGATCGATCGGTCCCGAGGTGAACGTGGCGAAGAAGGTCAGGAAATACAGATAGTCGAGCGGATCCATGCGCTCGATGAGGCCGTCGCGCATCTCGATGAGAACCTGCACCGCCTTAAAGGTGATATAGGAGATGCCTATGAACCCCAGCAGGTCCCGGTCAAACACCGCCCCAACCTTATAGATCACCAGCGGGACGATGGTGGATAGCAGGGCCGCGCGATAGACCGCAAGGCTTTTGGCACCGCCTTCGGTACACCAGCTGCGATGCACCGCATAGGCACCCAGCGAAGCGATAGTGAGAAAGACGCCAAGCGCTGCCAGACCCTGTGGATTCCCGGTAAACAGCAGTGCCATCATCAGACACGACGCCGTCATGCCATATGCCCTCATGGACCTGCCCGTGAGGCCGAGAACGGCGGCGGGCACCACCAGGAAGGCAGATGCCATGAAGAACGACGGCGAGGTATAAAAACCCATGCGTCCTCCTAGCAGCCCGCGCTCTGCAGGCTCCGGCGATCGAGCTTGCCATTGCCCGTCATGGGCAGTGAATCTCGAAATGCAACCTTCTTGGGAATCATGTAGTGTGGAAGCGTCGCCTTTAGACGCTCCTTCAGCGCGAGCCCCTCCCTAAACGGCGTCTGCTCAAGCGGGCGCGCGGGCACCACGTGCGCCACCAGGTGCGACACCTTCCCGTCGCGATATGTGGCCGTCACCGCGGCAGCGGCGACTTCGGGGAGCCGGCGCAGCTGCTCCTCTATTTCCCCCAGTTCAATGCGGAAGCCGTTGAGCTTCACCTGAAGATCCAGGCGACCGCGGAAGTGAAGCATGCCGTCCTCGTCGAGCATGCCCTCATCGCCCGTGCGGTACGCCCGCACCTGCTCGCCATCGAGCTCGGCCTGCCCAAATGCCCGCGCGGTGAGGTCGTCGCGGCCAAAGTAGCCACGTGCAACGGTGTTCCCCTCGATTACGACCTCGCCGAAAAAAACGCCCGGCTCGCAATCGGATCCATCCGCATCCACGATGCGCAAGCGCGTGCCAGGACGCGGGACGCCTACGGGCAGGGGCTCGTCGGAAGACGCCATGTCTGCCGTGACTTCAACCGAGGTCACTGCCACCGTCGACTCCGTCGGTCCGTACGTGTTGAGGATGCGGGCAGTTGGAAAGCGCTCGAGAAGATGGGCGGCTACCATGTTGGGGAGCGTCTCACCGCAAAAGATGAACAGGCGAAGATCGGGCAGGAGCTTATCGCGAAACTCCACGTTCGCCAGACACAGCTCGGCAAACGATGGGGTCGAAACCCACACCTGGACGCCGCTGTCCGCAAGGGCCTTCATCTGGGATGAAGCGGAGCTTTGCGTTGCGGAGGCAAGGGAGTAGAGGGATCCCCCGCTCGCGAGGGCACCGGCCATCTCAAAGACCGACAGGTCGAAGGAGAAAGGCGCCTGATCGAGCCAAACGGCGCCCAGGGAACGGCCTTCGTCCGCCATACGGGCGAGCTCCACGTCCCAAGCGCAGAAGTTGTCAAAGCACGCTGCGGTTATCTCAACGCCCTTGGGGGCACCCGTCGACCCCGAGGTAAACAGAATGTAGGCGATGTCTTCGCCTGCAATCCAACGCCCGCGATCGCTTTCGCCACCCGTCGCGGCGATGCGACAGAACTCGTCTTGGGACAACACCGTGAGCGGCGGCATCTCCTCGACACGCGGAATATCCTCGGTAGCCAAAACCAGCGGACACGACCCTTCGTGCGTGATTTGCCTTGCGATGGACGCGACGCGTTTGGCGGGAACCGAGGTGCAGTCGACGGGAACATACGGACACCCGGCCTTCATGCAGGCGAGGAATCCCACCACCATGAAGGGGTCCTTATTCCCGTACACCATGACCGGGACGCCCCGTTCGACATGAGCCGATATATATGCCGCGAGCGCGTCGGACGCCGCCCACACCTCGCCGTAATCGAACTCAGCGCCCGTCGACACGCGCACCGCCGGAGCATGGTGCCGCTCACGGGCAACCGCCTCGATCATCTCCAAATACTTCATGCCATATCACTTCCCCGTCCGCGTTCGTTCGCGTTTTTCGACAGACCGCTAGAGCCTACCCCCCCCCGTCGCCCTTTTGGCAAGAGTGGCTTGGGTTTCCCTTATGCGGCATCGCCCCATTGTGCCCGCGCAATGGTTAAGAAAGGCTTACGACCGGGTGACATTGCCGTAAGACTGGTTATGAATGGCTGAAGTCGCAGACGGGGGCGGGCGGGAGAGGTCGTTGTGTCGTTTTGGCCCCATGGGCAAATTGCCTGATGGTCCGCAGCGCCAAATGGGGGGCGTGGCGTATTATTGAAGGGTTAGCAATCCGTCTGGTTCAAGGCGGTTCGGACGCACCTTTCGGACGCGCCCGAACCGACCGCCGCCAGCGGCCCAACCCGTCCACAGAAGGCAGGACTCAATGGTCTCTCGCGTGTACGTAGAGAAGAAACCCGGGTTTGACGTCGAGGCGAAGCAGCTGCTCACCGAGCTCCGCGACACCTTGGGCATCGAGGCGCTCACGGCTTTGCGCGTCATTAACCGTTATGACGTCGAGGGTATCGACGAGAAGTTGTTCGCACGCTGCGTGCCCACCGTATTCTCCGAGCCGCAAGTCGACGCCGTGTACAAGGAGCTGCCCGCCGATGCTGCTCACCTCTTCGCCGTCGAGGCGCTGCCCGGCCAGTTCGACCAGCGCGCCGCCTCCGCCGCCGAGTGCGTCCAGCTCATCTCCCAGGGCGAGCGCCCCACCGTGCGCTGCGCCAAGGTGTACGTGCTCTCCGGCGAGCTCTCCGCCGAGGACCTCGACGCCATCAAGGGTTACGTGGTGAACCCCGTCGAGTCGCGCATCGCCGCGCTCGAGCTCCCGGACACCCTCACTCAAGAGATTCCCGATCCCGACGCCGGTCGAGGTCATCGACGCTTCCGCGAGATGGACAAGGCCGCCCTCGCGGCGTTCATCGCCGATCGCGGCCTGGCCATGGACGAGGCGGACATCGCCTTCTGCCAGCAGTACTTCAAGGGCGAGGATCGCGACCCCACCATCACCGAGATCCGCGTCATCGATACGTACTGGAGTGACCACTGCCGTCATACCACCTTTGGCACCAACCTCCAGAACATCGAGATCGACGACGCCGCCGTCGAGGCCGCGTTCGACCGCTACATGGAGATGCGCCATGAGCTTGGCCGCGACGAGAAGCCCGTCTGCCTCATGGACATGGGCACCATCGGCGCCAAGTGGCTTAAAGCGCAGGGCATCCTCACCAACCTCGACGAGTCCGAGGAGATCAACGCCTGCACCGTCAAGGTGACCGTCGACGTCGACGGCGAGGACCAGGACTGGCTGTTCCTCTTCAAGAACGAGACCCACAACCACCCACCGAAATCGAGCCCTTCGGCGGGCGCCGCCACCTGCGTGGGCGGTGCCATCCGCGACCCGCTCTCCGGGCGCTCCTACGTCTACCAGGCAATGCGCGTCACCGGCGCGGCCGACCCGACTGTCCCCGTGAGCGAGACCATCGCCGGCAAGCTGCCGCAACGCAAGATCGTGACCACCGCGGCCGCCGGCTACTCCTCCTACGGCAACCAGATCGGACTGGCCACGGGCCAGGTCTCTGAGCTGTACCACCCCGGCTACATGGCCAAGCGCATGGAGGTGGGCGCGTGGTGGGCGCCACCCCGGCGAGCCACGTCCGCCGCGAGTGCCCCGCCCCCGGCCGCACAAGATCATCCCTGCTCGGTGGCCGCACCGGCCCGTGACGCAG
>ENA-OPZN01000361-OPZN01000361.1-human-gut-metagenome-genome-assembly--contig:-NODE-361-length-15152-cov-1.664958_pt1 | contig 15152 bp, 21 predicted proteins | sample MGYA00242483_ERZ504503 | MGnify/ENA primary metagenome ERZ504503 (study PRJEB26092, sample SAMD00036285) | human gut metagenome | host: Homo sapiens | study: EMG produced TPA metagenomics assembly of... | reverse complement strand
CGAAAGATAAGCCCCAAATCAAAAACAACTGTATAATCATACGTACCGTGCCTATCAGAACCGGTTTAAGCAAGCCCGTCTTGAAAATGCCATAAAAAATAAACCGGAATAAGCATCAGCAGCAATCCTATTCCCAAACTGCCATAGTCTATATCAATTGTTCCCATCAGTCAGATTATAAAGTAAATACCTTGTCGCATCCGGCGGCAAACTGTTTGTCATGCGAAACAGACAAGATAGTCATTCCTTTACTGCACAAGGATTAAAGAAGTTAATCACCCGTAAGCACGATTCCGGATCAAGTGCCGAAGTCGGTTCGTCCACTACCAGTAAAGGTTTGTCAAGCAAGGCTGTCACTGCCAACATGATACGCTGACGCTGACCACCCGACACTCTATTTTACCCGTTTCATACTATAAAGTTTCTCATTCCAATCCTAATGATACGAAATAATCCATCGCAGCCGCTCTTTGTTGAATCCCGCCTCACGGTTTGCCTTCAGTTCAAAAGGCATCCGCACCATTTCACTGACCCATTCCGAAGGAAGAGCCAACTCCTGGGGAATCCATGCTATTTTCTTTCGGATATGATCCGCCGTTCTAGGTGCCAGCAGTGTGCCGTCCACCTTTATTGTCCCTTCACTTAAAGGTACAAAGCCCAAAACAGCTTTCAGCAATGAAGATTTTCCACTGCCGGAACCACCACAAATACATACGCTTTCTCCGTAATGAACTTGCAGGTCGAGTCCTCTGAAAAGAGTCAGGTTGCCAAAAACTGATAGATATATTTTTCTATATTAATCATCACATAAAAAACAAAAAGAGTCGGGAGGCATTCACTGCTGCCGACTCCACATAATGTATTAAAAATAAAATAAATGTGTCGAAGTTTAATATGCTCTCGCAAAGAGAACACGGCGAGCAGATGGTTTTCCGGTTACCATACACTTGCCCGGAGTCAGGCTCTCTTCATCAGCATCAAAAGGAAGACAACGAATTGTTGCCTTTGGTTTCCTCTTTTAATCCGGTCTTCCGTTTCCGGGGTTCCATCCCAATGAGCCAGAATAAAGCCGCCTTTCTCTATTTGTTCCTTGAAATCATCGTATGAATCCACTTTCACGATATGTTCGTTACGATAGTTCAATGCCTTCTGATAAATATTGTTCTGGATATCCTCCAACAATTGTTGTACATATTCTTCGATTCCGTCGCAAGAACGAGTTTCTTTCTCCAATGTATCACGACGCATCACTTCCATTGTATTGTTTTCAAGATCACGGCCACCCATTACCAAGCGAACAGGCACACCTTTCAGTTCGTAATCTGCAAACTTGAATCCCGGACGCTTATTGTCTGCATTATCATATTTCACAGAGATACCCATTGCTTTCAACTTATTGACAATGCCTTCTACTTTTTGCATCAATCTTCTTCAGCATTTCATCATTCTTATAAATAGGAACGATAACTACCTGAATAGGAGCCAAATGCGGTGGCAACACCAATCCGTTATCATCAGAGTGAGTCATTATCAAAGCACCCATCAGGCGGGTAGATACTCCCCAGGAAGTAGCCCAAACATAATCCAGTTTATTGTTTTTGTCAACAAACTGTACATTGAACGCTTTTGCGAAATTCTGTCCCAAGAAGTGAGAAGTACCACATTGCAATGCCTTTCCATCCTGCATCAAGCCTTCGATGGTGTAAGTATCCAATGCACCGGCGAAACGTTCATTAGCCGATTTTACCCCTTTGATTACCGGAACAGCCATATACTTCTCAGCGAAGTCACCATACACATGCAACATTTTCTGTGCTTCCGCTTCTGCTTCCTCGCGGGTCGCATGAGCCGTATGTCCTTCCTGCCACAAGAACTCCGCAGTACGCAGGAACAAACGGGTACGCATCTCCCACCGCATAACATTTGCCCATTGGTTACACAAGATAGGCAAGTCACGATAGGAATTAATCCAGTTCTTATATGTACTCCAAATGATTGTCTCAGATGTAGGGCGGATAATCAATTCTTCTTCCAGTTTGGCAGCCGGATCTACGATAACACCCGAACCGTCCTCTGCATTCTTCAGACGGTAGTGAGTAACTACAGCACACTCTTTGGCAAATCCTTCTACGTGCTCAGCTTCACGGCTAAGGTAAGATTTCGGGATAAGCAACGGGAAATAAGCGTTCACGTGGCCGGTTTCCTTAAACATATCGTCCAACTGACGCTGCATTTTCTCCCAAATGGCGTATCCGTAAGGCTTGATAACCATACATCCACGCACAGGTGATTGTTCAGCCAAATCGGCCTTCACCACCAAATCATTATACCACTGAGAATAATTCTCGCTTCTTTTGGTAAGTTCTTTCAATTCTACTGCCATTGCTATATCGTTATTTTTGTTTTTCCTTTTTAAGAGTTTGCAAAATTTAGTAAAAAAAGCATGGGAAAGTACCAATGATTTAGCAAAAATATAGGATCAAAAAAGTATAAAAATAACTTATTGATAACGATAATACCACCAATAGGTATCACCATATTCCCGCCGCATATGGTTTTTCTCTTCCACCGGTGATGAAAATTCCTTCTGACGGTTAAGAAACTCATCCAAACGCCGCACCATCAGCGTGTCTTTGACTTCTCTTCCATATCCAGGATGAGTCCGTTTGTAAAGCACCAATGCCTCACGATAATAACGCGGCAATGTATCTTGCTCGAAACAATACATATCAACCGCCGATACAAATTTGTCCAATTTCTTATCCAGCAGCAATGCACTCATATAATAATTCAAAGCGGTATGTCTACCTATTCATCACGACAGATACGAGCCAAAAAGTCTACTGTCTTTTCTGCAACATGTGGTCTTGCACCAAGATAAGCATACAAGCTATCGGCATTCAAGCGCAAAGTTTCCTGAGAATGAGGCGCAAACAAAAGCCCTTCCGCACCATAATATTGAGGGTATTCAAACAAATGCTCCCCCATGGTACCTTCCAAAGACATAGCATAGGCTCTAAGCACTGCCAATGTACGGGTTGTTTCCAAAGACTTTGCTCCTACCATCCGTGCAGCTTCATAATGATGATTACGGATAGCCTGCTCCACAGCCAGTTCATGATGAAAATTCACATTCGTATTTCCTATACCTACCGTCATCAGGCATAAAAGTGTCAAAATAGCTAAGTTAGAGTTTATTAAGCCCAATATGGACCCCTCTTGATTCAGCCAGGAACGAAACACACGCCGTAAAGTATAGACCACACCTATATATATAAGCAAAAGCAACGGCAGCAGCCAAAACCATTTATCTCCTATGTTTCCTCCGTGGAAAATAGTCCGGTCCACATCCGTCAGCACTCCCAGCAACAGACAAGACGGGAAATAAGAAAGTGTCCGTACAGGCCCCTTTAATCCCATCAATCCATTGATTCCCCCAACGGAATACCAATAAAACCACTGTAATGATAATAGCTCCCACCAACGGAGAATAATGTGTCTTTCCTTGTGACAATGAATAATGCAATGCACCTACTACATCTTTCTGAAGCACAAAAAGATAGACAATACATAAAAATAGAGAAAAGAAGACCGCACGCAACCGTGAGGATGCGGGCGGCTCTTTTATAGGATAAGCTGTTGTTGTTGCTCATAAATTACTCTTTCACTTTTTTCAATACCACAGCCGAACGGGCAGGCAGATACAGTTTCAGCCATTCCTTTTTATCCTTCTTATAAAGAGGGTCGAAATTAGTGAAATGACGTATACTGTCATCAGCCAGACCATTGCCTCCGAAAGCTGTCGCATCCGTATTCAGTACCACATCATACGCCCCGACAGGCACTAGGAAACCATAGTCTGTAAATGACTTGGTAGGATTGAAATTAAATACAAAAATCAAATTCTTACGCCGGTAAGCCAACACTTGGTCACCGTCGTTATGCCATACTTCAATCACTGGAGTTTCCTGAATATTTTTCACACTCTCAATGAGGTGGACCATAGCTGAATCAAAATCGCCCAAGTAATGGTAACACAGGTTCTTATTATCAAAAAGCCCCCACTGACGACGGGCATATTTATGCGACCATCCGTTACCTTCACGCGGGAAATCAATCCATTCGGGATGCCCGAATTCATTACCCATAAAGTTCAAATATCCTCCATTGATGGTAGAGGCAGTAAGCAAACGAATCATCTTATGCAATGCGATGCCGCGATGCACTGTATAATTTTCATCCCCTTTCTGGAAATGCCAATACATGTCAGCATCTATCAGACGGAAAATTATAGTCTTATCGCCCACCAATGCCTGGTCATGGCTTTCGGCATACGAAATAGTCTTCTCGTCCTTGCGTCTGTTGGTCACTTCCCAGAACATGCTGCTCGGTTTCCAGTCTTCATCAATCTTCTCCTTGATTGTTTTAATCCAATAATCCGGAATATTCATGGCCATACGGTAATCAAACCCATATCCACCATCTTGAATCGGTGCTGCCAACCCGGGCATACCCGAAACTTCTTCCGCAATGGTAATCGCTTTGGAATTTACCTGATGAATCAACTTGTTGGCCAATGTCAAATAACAAATCGCATTATCATCCTGATTCCCGTTAAAGTAATCCCCATAATTACAGAACGCCTCTCCCAAGCCGTGGCTATAATACAACATCGATGTCACACCGTCAAAACGAAAACCGTCAAAACGGAACTCATCCATCCAATACTTACAATTGGACAGCAAGAAATGAATCACCTCATTCTTACCATAATCAAAGCATAAGGATCCCATGCCGGATGTTCACGCCGCCCGCCCGGATAGAAGTATTGATTAGGATCACCGGCAAAATTGCCAAGTCCCTCCACTTCATTCTTCACGGCATGAGAGTGAACAATATCCATAATGACGGCAATTCCCATTCTATGTGCCGTATCAATCAATTCCTTCAATTCATCCGGTGTACCGAAACGGGATGACGGAGCAAAGAAACTGGAAACATGATACCCGAAACTCCCATAATAAGGATGCTCCTGAATAGCCATAATCTGAATACAGTTATATCCGGCTTCCGCTATACGCGGCAATATTTTCTCACGGAACTCATTATAAGTCCCTACCCTTTCTTCTTCCTGAGCCATACCGATATGACATTCATAAATCATCAAAGGATCAGTCTTTGCACGGAACACCTTCTTTCTGAACCGGTAAGGATTCTCCGGTTCCCAGACCTGTGCACTGAATATCTTTGTCTGCTCATCCTGTACCACACGGTTGGCCCATGCCGGTATGCGTTCTCCTTCACCGCCATTCCAACGGACTTTCAGTTTATACAAATCACCATGCTTTATAGCACCGCTTTGTAATTCCACCTCCCATACACCAGGAGAGTTCTTTACATGGTACATCCTATAATCGCCATGTTCTTTCCAGTCGTTGAAATCTCCGATAAGATAAATTTCCTTCGCATTCGGAGCCCATTCACGGAACACCCACCCTCTTCTGGTACGATGCAAGCCGAAATATAAATATCCGGTGGCAAAGTCCGATAAAGTTCCTTTGCCTCCGGTCAGTTCCAATTCTTTGTCTAGTGCATGCTGATGGCGTCCTTCAATCGCTGCCGAATACGGTTCCAGCCAAGGATCACTTTCTATTATGCCTAATTTAGGAGTGGTATTTTCCATAATATGATTACTTGTTAGTTATTCTCTTTCAAACCAAAACTTTAACGATCACTTTTTTCACACCGTCAGGAGACACTCCCGGAGCGTGAGCATCCTGTGGAAAAAGATGGCAAACATTCCCGGCTTTACAGGAATATAGCTTTCGGCAAGTCCCGGATAGAACGAGATATCCTTATCTGCATCATAGTCTGCTTCGGGAAGATCTTCACGGGCCGTATAACCCATCACTTCCACCCCTGACAGAGGAATCTGTATATCAATAAACTGATTATGAGTTTCTAATTTTGCTTCTTCTTTAGTTTTAGGCTTGGTCTGAGAAAAGTTTACTACCAGATCATCACCCTGTAATTTTACTTTTCCTAATTCCTGAGCGTTCAAGTCTGTAGTCTTCAGATATTCCATTGCTTTAGCGAACAAAGGATTCAATGAAGCGTACTTTTCTAAGTTTTCTAATCTGTCTACTACCATAATTATTTCATTTTAATGGTTAAAATATTGCTTTTATATTCAAAGTCGTCTATTGTGAAATTTGTAAAATCAGCAAAACGCTTCAGTTGCTTGAAAACATCCTCTACTTTGTCCAACAGGTCAGGGGCAAGGAAAAACGCATCAGGCACCATATAAGCACAGGTATAATCCTTACATTTTAAATAATCAATATATTCAAATCTTTCGGAAATCCTTTGGGAGCCGTTTTTAAGTGATTCTCTCCGATAACAGGAAAGTATTGCTTGAACGCAGGATCTTCCACAATTTCCCTGTATTCGTCTATGTTGTCATAAACGGACTGGCGGACAGCTTTCAGCACTTTAGGTTCCAGGCACCAGCTTCCACCAGCAAGCATACAGTTATCAGGCTCTATATGAACATAATATCCACAATGTTCCGATTTCTTTCCACGAGCGTTGATATAGCCGCCCAAGTGTATCTTATAAGGAGTCTTATCACTGGAAAAAACGCGTGTCGCGATAAATTCGGTATGTACAGTCCTTGGCTTGAATACCGACAATACTTTCGTCAAACAACGAAATGCGGGCGATGATTGCTGTCAGTAATTCCTCAAACTCTTTTTGAGCTTTCAGATATTCATCCTTATGCCCCTGAAACCACTCCCGGTTATTGTTTGCGGCCAGGTCTTTTAAAAATTGAAAGATAACAGATACATCCATGTTACATTATGTTCATGTGTTCACTTGACAAACTTACAAAATATATTTGTAACGAACTAGAAAAAAAGCGAAGTATTTATTTTTTTCCCAAGACCTTGAGAAACTCATCATGCAACTTTCCATTAGTAGCCAACACTTCACGACCGGAATAAAAGTCTCCCCCTCCGCTGTAATCTGTCACTTTTCCACCGGCATTCATCAAGATTATCGAACCGGCAGCAATATCCCACGGTCCCAGCAGCCCTTCTATACGGGCTTCAAAGCGACCGGCAGCTACATAGCAAAGTTCTGCCGCAGCAGCTCCTTGCAGGCGCATGCCTCCCACATTTCCATATAACTCGTGCACGATATGCTCCGCCAAAGGCTTATACTTTTGCGAATCGTATGGAAAGCCTAACGCCACAAAACGCTTCGTCCATATCAGAAAACATCTGACACATGTATTTTCTTTGTTGTTCAGATAAGAAGGCGCTCCTTTTATAAGTCCAGTAAAAGTTCATCGCGGCATACCTCATACACCACCCCCAACCAGCAGTTCTTCTTTATTGCGAAGGGCGATACTCACACAATAAGGAGCATTATTATGGATAAAATTGGTGGTTCCGTCCAGCGGATCTACCAGCCAGCAATAGTTTTCCGTAGTCAGGCTGCCCGAACCTTCTTCGGCAATGAATCCTGCTTCGGGAAGCAATTCCCGAAGTTGGGCCACAATACGGCGTTCCGATTCCTTATCTACATACGACACATAGTCGTGAGCATTTTTCTTCTCTACCTTGCTACGGTCAAAACCGCTACGCTCATTACGAAGAAAAGCACCCGCCCGGAGTGCTATTTCACGTACATTCAACGTTATCTTCTCTAAATCCAACATTATATTCTTATTTTTGTTCCGCATCCAGCGTTCCAAACTTATAAACACCTTTACGGATTACATTTCCATTCTTGTCAGTCTCCACAAAAGCGCCGTGTTTCTTCCCTTGTTTGAAAAATCCGTCATAGCGTACTCCGTTTTTATCTTCAAGCACACCTTTGCCGTCTTCCTTTCCTTTTACGAAATGCCCCTTGTATTTGGTTCCGTCAGCCGTGCGCAAAGTGCCTTCACCGTCGGCCATGTTGTTTTTCCATTCACCTTCATAGTCATCGCCGTTCGCCCAGATATAGTGTCCTTTACCGCTGCGCTGGTTATTCACCCACTGCCCTTCATACACAGCACCGTTGGCCCATGTAAAGGTTCCGGTCCCATGCTGCTCGCCGTTCTTGAACTGCCCTACATACTTGTCACCATTCTTGTGTATATAAATACCCTGCCCGGTACGTTCACCGTTCACGTAGTCACCTTCGTAACGGTCACCGCTATGAAAGTAATAAATGCCTTTACCATGCTGCACGTCATCCTTCCAGTCACCCACATACTTGTCACCGTTGACATAGTAAAACGTCCCCTTTCCGTCACGTGCGTCATCTTTCCACTCGCCTTCATATTTTGACTGGTCGGGCCATACCATAACACCCTGTCCGTTTTTCTTGTCTTCTTTCCATTCGCCCTCATATTTGGCTCCTGCTTTCCAGGTATAAGTACCCTTTCCGCTACGTTTGTCCTGAAACCAGTTACCTATATAAACATCTCCGTTATAATAATACATAGTGCCTTCACCCTGCTGATAGTCGGCAAACCACATACCCTCATACCGGTTGTTATTCATAAAATAATAGGTTCCGCTGCCGTGTTGCTGGTCCTGGAACCATTGCCCCACATACTTTTCTCCATCGTGAAACGTATATGTCCCCGTTCCCCCTCGCGTTTACCTTTTTATATATTCCCCTTCGTAGGTATTTCCGTTCTTGTAGATTGTTTTTCCTTTACCGTTTGGTTTTCTGCCTTTCAGTTCTCCGGTATATTCGCCCCCGTCTTTAAAAGTATAATTCCCGATTTTTATCTGGCGTGGCCATGTACTGACCGATGCCAAAAGCAATAATATATATACGTATTTCTTCATTGGTTCGTTACTTATAATAGATAAGATTTATGCCAAAGATACGATTTTCTATCTTTGGACATGATAGGTTATTACACTTTTTTACCCGCAATGACCTCTATTAAGTTTTCTTTGCAGAAATACTTTTGAGCCAATATGCGTATTTCTTCTCTGGTGATTCCCCGGATGGCATCCAGCGAACGGATAAAGAAGCGTTCGTCCAGCCCTGCCGTTTCTATATAAATCCAGGCATCAGACAAAGAAAAAGGTCCCTCGTACGACCGGCATAAATCGCCCAGCATATAGTTCTTCACCATTTCCAATTCTTCTTGAGGAACGAGATCATTACACAATTTGTCCATCTCCCGATAAACTTCTGTTATGATAGAATCCACATATTCATTGGCCGCCTCGGTACTGACAGTCAGTATTCCCGTTCCCGGATAGGACACAATGCCTGCGCCGATACCGTATGTATATCCCTTGTCTTCACGGATATTGGACATCAGACGGCTCCCGAAATACCCTCCGAACAAAGTGACCATGACACGTGCCTTCAAAAAGTCCGGATGATGACGGTCCATTACGAAACATCCCATTTTCAAGGAACTTTGAAGTGCATCCTCACGTTCTATAAAGATACGCTTTTCTTTGGTGGTAACCGGAGGAACAAGCGTTGTCTTTGCTTTTTCCGTCACTTCCCCCCATTGTCCACTTCCCAAGTTATCTTCTATACAACGGATAATTTCCGATGTGACCTTTCCCGAAATATATACCGAACAATTGCCCGAATGATAATATTTCTGATAAAACGAACGGAGCACCTCCGGGGTAATCCGGTCATAATCCTCCGCTACCGCATAGCGCCCGAAAGGATGCTCCGGACCGAACAAGGCTGTATTCAGCTGCTTTCGGGCAATCATTTCCACCCGGGTGCTGTTCACCAGGAATTGCTGTTTGTTCGTATCGGCCACCACGGAAAGTTCCTTTGCCGGAAACGTAGGAGCCTTTATCATCTCGGATATGACGGCCAGCGTGCGGGCAAAATATTTATTCAGAGAGTAAAGTGTTATGAATCCATAGTTCACGGAAGAAGATAACTCCAGCCAGGCTCCATAATAATCCAATCGCTCCGCAATCTGTGAAGACGTTAAATTCCCAGCTCCCTCACGCAGCATCCTGTTGGCAAACATAGCCTGCAACGGCTGTTCCTGATTCCATTGTCCGCCTCCTATCAGAAGATCGAAACGTACAACATCCTCGGTTCCCGCATGAATGATATTCAAAGGCATCCCGTTCTTCATCGTCCTCCTGTCGGGACGGGTTATACTGAATTCGCTTAGTTGGCGGATTGGCGGTGGGGTGGTTCTGTCCAGCATTTACTCCCCCTCCCTTTGTTTTAAAAATGCTTCGGCACGTGCCAGATCCTGAGGCGTATCAATGCCTATTGTCTCCACTTCACTGATTCCCACCTTAATAGTATAACCATTTTCCAGCCAACGAAGCTGCTCCAACGATTCAGCCAGCTCCAGCGAAGATTGTGGAAGCGAAGTTATTTCTTTCAGTACATCGGCCCGATAAGCATACAGACCGATATGTTTATAGTAAGTATGCCCTTTCAGCCAGCCTTCCTTCTCCACATTACGCTGGAAAGGAATGATGGAACGGCTGAAATACAAAGCATTCATATTCTTACCGACTACTACTTTGGGAGAGTTTACATTTTCCAAGGCTTCAAGCCCGTCATCCGGGATGAAAGGTTTCACCAAAGTCGCAATCTGTGTGGCAGGATCTTCAAAGCAAGCTTTCACGGCTTCAAGCTGTGATTTTTGAATAAAAGGTTCATCACCCTGGATATTTACAACCACATCATATCCTCGTCCTACTTTGGTATACGCTTCATAGCAACGGTCTGTGCCGCTTTTATGGTGAACGGAGGTTCATGACCACTTTCCGCCAAAAGCTTTTACGGCGGATTCAATGCGTTCATCGTCCGTCGCTACATATGCTTCATCCAATATGCCGGACACTTGTTCATAGACTCTCTGAATCACAGGCTTGCCTCCCAAGACGGCCAGAGGTTTGGCAGGAAAACGTGTAGAGGCATATCTTGCAGGAATAATTCCAATAAATTTCATGGTAGCATTTCTTTTATATATTCATGCAAAAGTAACAAAAACATTTCATACATTTGCACCATTAATGCAATAAATGTTATGGACGAACACCATTGTTTGCTTTGTATGGGCTCTAATACCAACCGTTACGCGCAACTCTCGGTTGCACGGGAAGCATTGCGCACCACGTTTCCCGACATTCATTCGGCGAGATGATGGAAACGGAAGCTGTTGGCAGCGGCTTTCACTCCCCTTTCAGCAATCAACTGGCAAAATTCAGCACTACGCTTTCACCCGATTCCGTTCGTGATTTGTTTAAGAATTGGAACGACGCAGCGGACGGATTCCCGAAGACAAGGCTCAAGGGTGGTAAAACTGGATATTGACTTGCTGGTCTTTGACAATAAGATATTGAAACCGGAAGATATGGAAAGAGAATATATCTGCCGTGGAATGTCTGTGCTCTTTTAGAGCTTATACCTTATTATATACTAATCATTATCCACCTTGTGATACCCCAGCCTCCATCCCCCCTATGGCAAACGATAGTGTTACATGAGAGGCCCAACCTGACAGGTGGGAAAACAGCTAAGTATTTTCATTGGCAGACCTAAGGCTTTCTACCAAGAAGGCTAAGGCTTTCCGGCCGTTCTATTTCTATCTCCATAGGCTTTGGAGTTATCTCCATAACCTTTGGAGTTATCTCCGCACTGCTTGATTACTCAAGCCTATGGAGATAGAACACAACAGAAAGAAAAGCCTTAACCTGCCTCAAAAAAGAGATTAGCTTTCCTTGAAAAAACATTTCATAAGAACAGAAAGCACATTTTTTATCTCATCTGTTTGTTGTTTCCAATGATTCCTTATACATTTGCGTTTACTAACAATCCTGTTAAACAAGACTGCTAATCCCGAAACTACCTTTATTTATATACAGGGAGATTCTGACCAATGAATGCGGAAAAGAAGCAAGGATCAATACCAAGCTACGTTGCAACTGGACCAAGTGGTATGGGACGGTGGTAACATCCGGGCACGGAAAGAGGTAACCCGTGCCACATCCGAAGTAGAACAAACAGAAACTGGAAGTGGACATGTATGCCATCAACGAACCGGTAACCCCAACTTTTTTGGCATCCTGTTATTGAAAGAGCAATTGAAGCAAAACCAGCTTATGCAGGAAGAATTACAAAGGAATTATGACAATGTTGCAGCGTATGTAAAGAATGGCATTGCCAATCAAGCCGATTTGGATGCTGTAAAAGTGGAACAATTGAACAACATACAGCAACGTCATACTCTAGAAGCTACCTATCGTGCTTACGGCAAGATGTTGAGTCTTGGGCCGCAAACTTCGAAATCAAAAATATGAATCTCAGCATAGTGGATAATGACCGCAGCCCCTATTCTACCCGATTAGTACAGAAAGTGGAAGCTTCCGAATATTTTCATCTGATAGATGTATCAAACAACTATCAGGAAGCGATGCAATGCATTGAAAAAGGAGATGCCGACCTCATTTTGGAAATCCCGCCACACTTTGAACGCGATTTGCTGAAAACCGGCGTAGCAAAAGTACTGGTTCAGCCAACACCGTAAATGGGACGAAAGGAACGTTGGGAAGTTCCTACCTCAGTAATATAGTGAATGCCTATGCCACTGAAATCCGGATTTCCCATTCCGGCTCTATTTCTCCCTCCCCGGTGATAAAAATAGATACCCAAGGACGTTTCAACCTCTATCTGGATTATAAGGTATTTATGGTTCCGGCACTGATGGCGCAATTGTTGATGATGTTATGCGGATTTCTGCCAGCTCTTAATATTGTGAGTGAAAAGAATTCGGAACCATCGAACAAATCAATGTGACTCCTGTAAGCAAGTTCACTTTCATTCTGGCCAAGCTGATTCCTTACTGGGTAGCCGGCATGCTGATCCTCACAATCAGTATCATTCTGGCATGGTTAGTCTATGGTCTGGTTCCGGCCGGTCATTTATGGCTGCTTCATTTCTTCGCATTGCTGTTCATTATCGTCATTTCGGGTATGGGACTGGTAGTTTCCAACTATTCCCGAACCATGCAGCAGGCCATGTTTGTCATGTTTTTCTTTGTGATTATCATCATGCTGATGAGCGGATTATTCACCCCCATCAACAGTATGCCCGAGTGGGCTCAAGCCATCACCATAGCCAATCCCTTGAAATATTTTATACAAGTGACACGTATGGTCTATTTGAAAGGAAGCGGATTCGATGACTTGATCATGCAATTTATTGCCTTGCTTTTTATGGCTATCATGTTGAACGGTTGGGCCGTGTTCAGTTATAAAAAAGAACTCATAACAGATAAATTCGGAACATTTGCTTGTTTATCATTGTTAATATCAGTAGCTTAGCAGCCTATTGCTAACCTGATTTTAATTATCTAAAAGAAAAAGTTATGAAATTCTTTATTGACACAGCTAATCTGGAACAAATTCGCGAAGCAAACGCATTGGGCGTACTGGACGGTGTAACTACTAATCCCTCTTTAATGGCTAAAGAAGGTATTAAGGGAGTTGAGAACCAACATAAGCATTACATCGAGATATGTAATATTGTGGATGGAGATGTCAGCGCCGAAGTCATTGCCACCAATTACGGAAGGAATGATCAAAGAGGGTGAAGAACTGGCAGCCCTTAATCCACACATTGTAGTAAAAGTTCCTTGTATTGAGGACGGCATCAAAGCTATCAAATATTTCAGCAATAAAGGAATCCGTACCAATTGTACACTGGTTTTCTCTGCCGGACAGGCATTACTTGCGGCAAAGGCGGGGGCTACCTATGTATCTCCGTTTGTCGGCAGACTGGATGATATTTGCAATGACGGTGTAGGACTGGTTGCACAAATTGTAGAATTGTACCAAACTTATGACTACAAGACACAAGTTCTTGCCGCCTCCATCCGAAACACCTTACATATATTACAATGTGCGGAAGTGGGAGCAGATGTAGTAACCTGCCCGTTATCCGCCATTAAAGGCCTTCTAAACCATCCATTGACAGATATAGGATTAGAAAAGTTCCTGGCCGATTACAAAAAGGTTAACGGATAATAAAAAGCCTTCTCTCGCCATGAGGGAAGGCTTTTTACAACCATAACACAGAACTAATAATTTTCTGAATGTCGCTTATTATTAGCAAATAGTCGAATGGTGTTGTTTCATTCCAATTAAATTTATTCTTTTACTTTAAATAACATCAAGAATGATAAAAGGACATACCGACATAGACATCTGGAATACCGGCTTTTTCATTAACGCAGATTATTTTTCCGATGATTTTCATTAATTTTATAATAAATACGGGAAAAGATCTTACCCGCAAGACTCTTGCCCATCCTTTCTTTCACAACAATTCATATAAAAAAAAAAACGACCTATACTTCATTTATACTGTGCCTTTCCGGAACTTCTGAAATAGAAATAGACTCCATCAACTATTCTACTAAAGAGAATACATTACTAATGATGGTGCCTAATCAAATAATTAAATATAATAAAATAAGCGAGGATTACAAAGCACATCTCATCATGATATCTAATAAATATTTTGATACCCGAGATAATTTTTATAAAATGATGTCTCTTTTAATTCCTCTAAAAATCATCCATGTGTCAATTTGAATATCGCGGAAACAGATTTATTGAAAACATATCATGTATTGCTTTACAAAAAATCAGTGAAGAAAATAATCTGTTTCGTGATTTTACCATACAATATCTGATACAAGCTACTTTCTACGAAGTATGCCAGCTCCTACTAAAGCATCTGGAAATAAAAAAGAAAAAACTGCCGCATAAAGAAGACATATTCAAACAGTTTTTAAAACTGGTAGAAACCCATCATTATAAAGAAAGAGACATTTCTTTTTATGCTGAGAAACTTTGTCTAACCCCTAAGTATTTATTCTTCCATAATCCGGGATGTTAGCGGAGAACTGGCAGGAAACTGGATTGACAATTATGTAATTATTGAAGCAAAAGCCCTACTGATTTCTTCCAACCTTACCATTCAGGAGATTTGCTATAAACTGAATTTTTCTACTCCGTCCTCATTCACCCGTTTCTTTAAACGAATAACCGGCATGTCACCAAGAAAATTCAGAACACTAAAAGTTTTTCCCAACTTAATAGAATAAAACATAATAATATCTTGCCACCCGC
>ENA-OPZN01000360-OPZN01000360.1-human-gut-metagenome-genome-assembly--contig:-NODE-360-length-15195-cov-3.979228_pt1 | contig 15195 bp, 17 predicted proteins | sample MGYA00242483_ERZ504503 | MGnify/ENA primary metagenome ERZ504503 (study PRJEB26092, sample SAMD00036285) | human gut metagenome | host: Homo sapiens | study: EMG produced TPA metagenomics assembly of... | reverse complement strand
TTTTGTTCATTTACTTTGATGACAAAGAAAACAAAGCCAAAGAAATCACCGCAGATAAAATTTTTAATTTTGAAAATAATTATCGCTTCATACAACGCTTAGAAACTCGCTACGCTCAAACATTCAGACTAAAACCGTATTCAGCGATAATTATTTTCAATAACCTTGCGGTTACCTTTAAAATTTTATAATGCGGGAGATAAAAATACGTATTATTTAATTGTAATTAATGTTTATATTAGTTTATGAATAAGAAAAATTATGTGAAATGTTGTACCTATTAGTGGATTTTACAGCAATAAAAAATTGTTTTTATCAGAGTAAAATCAGTATCATAGGGCAACTTTCTTTTTTTACATTTTTATTTAAAAGAAGACAAACATTGCATATATTGAGGAGAAATTTTTATGTCCTATAAGGTTTATTTATTTGATTTTGATTACACTTTGGCAAATTCAGAAGTTGGTATTGTGAAGTGTTTTGAATTGCTTATGGAGCAGGAGGGGTATCCGCTTCGTCCTAAGGATGAGATAAAAAAACTATTGGTCTGCCTATGAGTGAGGCTTTGTCTATATTGACTGGAGAGGTTGATGAAGCAAAAATACAGGAATTAAAAGATAAATATACTATTTTTGCTGATTTATATATGACAGAGAATACATATTTATATGATGATACAAAAATGGTATTGAAGACTTTAAAAGAACGTGGGGCGAAAATTGCGATTATTTCTAGTAAAACACGTCGTCGTATTATGCAGACTTTGACTAGGGATAAGATAGATGATTTGGTAGAGTTTATTATTGGCAGTGAGGATAAATACGCATATAAACCTGCTCCAGATGGAATTTTAGAAGCTGTTAAGCGTTTAAATATAGATAAAAAGATGTAATTTACATCGGTGATAATATTGTAGATGCTCAAGCTGCTCAAAATGCGCAGGTGGATTTTGCAGGGGTATTAACAGGAATAATATTAAGCAGATTTGCAAATTTCCTCATGTTAAAATAATGAATTGTTTACAAGAATTAATATAATGTCTTGGATATAAAATTTAAAATAATTATGTAGATAAAAAGAAAAAGTAGTCAACTAAAATATATTAAACGGAAAGGGGGAATTTAATATATTTTTAGATTGACTACTTTTTGGCTATAAGTAAGAAATAGAGTTTAAATCTGTGAGTGTAGTGCAATTATTAGTATTTTGGATTAAATCAAAAACTGGATTATCATTTGTTGGATAATAACAAAATGTAGCATAATATTCTCCATCTTGTAGATATAGTTCTATAATACTATTATCTATATAGATGGATAGATTTAATTCATCTTGAGTTTTTACTAGAAATTGACGAATGCCTTTTCCGCCTAATTTTAATTGACTGCGGTCTATAGTAAAAACAGAAGTATTTTTATCATAAGTTAATAAAATATATTCATCATTGAATTTTAATTTACCTTGCCAGCTAGAAATATCTTTAAGGGGGATAGATATTTCTAGTTTTTTATTTGCAGATAAAGAGATTTTATCTGTATTTATTTTTGTTGTAGTATTTTGATTTAATTCATTTAATTCGCTTATAGGACGTTGGTATAATTTATCATTTTTTAAAATTAATTCACGTGGTAAAGTTAAAGAATGAACCCAGCCATCATTTATAGTTGGATAATCTTGTAATTTATCTGGCATACCCACCCAACCAATTAAAATATGGCGATTTTCATAAATTAAAACTTGTGGTGCGTAAAAATCAAAGCCCATATCAAACTCATGAAATTCGCATGAGTAAATTCTAGTGTATCAGGATTAAATTGACCGATTAAATAGCCTGCTTGATAAAGATTTTGATATTGATATTTTTGAGCTTTTAAACCTTGAGGGCAGAATACTAAAATATCTTTATCGTCTATAGTAAATAGATTGGGACATTCCCACATATAACCGAAATCAGTTAGTTGAGTTTTTAATTCACCCCTAAAAATCCAATTTTCATCAATTTCTTCATAGATTAAAGCGCAACCTGTTAAATTTTCACGTTGAGCGCCTAAAATAATGAAACTGCGATTATTTTTGGTAAATATATAAGGGTCGCGAAAATGTGTAGTATATCCTTTAGGTACGGTATCAATAATGATTTTTTCTTTGATGAATTTACCATCATCATCTTGTTTAACTAAAACTTGACGAGGATAGCGTATATTTTGTTCATCTTTTAAATTAGCTGTGTAAATAATTTCTAATTTATTATTTTTAACTTACGTGCAGAGCCAGAATAACAGCCGTCTTTATCAAAATTTGTCAACAGGAGCTAAAGCTATTTGAGGTTTAGTATAATTTATAAAATCTGTAGTTTGTGTATATGTCCAATGTTTATGTTTATGTTCACAGCCAAAAGGATTCCATTGGAAAAATATTTGATATTTACCTTGATGATAACAAAGACCATTAGGGTCATTAACTAAGCCCTTAGGCATTTCCAAATGAAATTTGTTATGCCATTGCATAAATGAAAGTCCTCCTTCATTAAATATTATTTTATATTTTTGCTAAGCGTGTGCTTTCACGTATGATTAAATTCATATTGTGGTCGTATTCAGAAGTTACAGGTTGATTTTGAAGCATAGATAATAATTTTTCTGCTGTTTTTATGCCAAGATGTTTATAATCAAAAGCTAGGCTAGTCAATGATGGATAAGATATACTGCCTACAGGATAACCACCAAAGCCAGCAAGTGAAATATCTTGGGGAACATGGATTTTCTTTTCATGAAAATAACGCAATAATCCTAAAGCGATATTATCTGTAGCACAGATGACTGCACTAGGATTAAAAGACACTACAGTATCGCCTAAATTATAGGCTTGTTCAAAACTAAAATCAGTTTGAACAAAAGATATTTTACCTTGCGGATTATTAGCGAGAAAACCTTGTCTAAATCCTTTATAGCGGTCTATGCCTACAGCTTTATCTTGAGGGGATACGCCTAAAAATACTACTTGTTGATGGTTTAAAGAGGCGATATATTCACCCATTAATTTGCCTGCATTAATATCATCTACTTTGATAAAATTTACTTTATCGTGGCTTTGCCCTGTAAAAATGATGGGGATATTGGCTTGATTGATTAATTTTAAGTGATTGTCATTGATACTGATGGAGTCGACGATAATTCCATCTACACCTTGTTGAATTAATTGAGAGATATTATCTAGTTCTTTTTGCGAATTTAATTCACTGATTAAAATCAAAGCTTGATATCCCATTTGTTGTAAAATTATATTAAAACCTGTCAATAATTTGCCCGCAGAAAAAGAGTCTAAACGAGGCATGACAATGCCGATTAATTTACTTTGTTTAGTTTTTAAACGTTTGGCGAAAAAATTGGATTTATAACCTGTTTCACGTATGACTTTATCAATTAACATAGCTTTTTCCTTGCTTACGTAACCATTATTTAGATAGCGAGAAACTGTGCTTTTAGCTACTCCAGCTAGATTAGCAATATCTTGTATAGTGAGTTTTTGAGTCATGATAAAGTCATCCTTTGCAATAATTATTCTTCTGGTTTAAAGCATACCATAGTTAGAGCAAAAGCGATAGCTAAACCAATAAAATTGACGAGTAAATAAGCTGGTAATCTATCCATATATAAAAGCATACCAGGGATAACAGTAATCCCCATACCTGTTCCGGCTAATTGCATGATACTAGCTGTAGCACCGGCACAAGCACCACCGATTAATCCACAGATAAAAGGTTTAACAAAACGAAGATTGATACCGAAAATAACAGGTTCAGTAATACCTAAAAATGCAGGAATAATTGAAGAAATATACATTGCACGTTTTTTCTTATTTTGAGTGCGTAAAGCAACAGCGATAGCTGCTCCACCTTGAGCTACTATGGCACCAGTGATAATAGCATTGAACATATCTTTGCCAGTAGAGGAAAGTAGTTCAATTTCTAAAGCATTGAATACATGGTGAACACCACTTACAACAATTAATTGATGAAGACCACCAACAAAGAAACCACCAATACCATATGGCAATTCTAAAAATGTCTTAACAACATTGAAGATGAAAATTTCTAAGGCATGCATGATTGGTCCAATGACTAAAAGACCTAAGAGCATGGAAATAAATAAAGTCAAAAATGGAGTGATAATTAAATCGACAACATCAGGAATTACTTTTTTGAGGAATAATTGCAATTTGGAAGCGAAAATACCAAGTATTAATGCAGGTAAAACAGAACCTTGATAGCCAACAATAGGAATATTGATGCCGAATAAATCAAGATATAGAGGAGAGGCAGTGCCAGCAGCAATAGCATAAGCATTTGGTAATTGTGGCGCTACTAACATCAAACCTAAAACAATACCGATTACAGGAGTTCCGCCGAATTTTTCATTGCAGACCATGTAACAAGTGCAGGTAAAAAAGCAAAAGCAGTATCAGTTAAAATTTGAGACATCAATAAGAAATTATCACTAAATTCAATGCCTAAACTTGTAGCAGAACCGCGCAGTCCCATGAATAAACCAGTGGCTACCAATACAGGTATGATAGGCACGAAAATATCGCCTAAAGTACGTGAAATTTTTTGAGATAAAGACATTTGAGCATAAGCTTCAGCTTTATTATTAGAAGCTAAATGTCCTGTTTGTTTGATGATGACATCATAAACTTTATTTACAAATCCAGTTCCTAAAATTATTTGATATTGTGCAGCAGCGAAGAACTGTCCTTTTACGCCATCAATATTTTCAATAGCTTTTTCATCGATTTTAGATTTATCATTTAAAATCAAACGAAGTCTAGTAGCACAATGTTCTACAGAGCGAATATTATCTAAACCGCCAATATTTTCTAAGATTTTTTGCGCAACAATTTCTTCTTTAGCAAGATTAGAATTTGTATCAATGGCATTATTTTCAGAAATATTGTTATTTTTAGTATCCTCGTCATCTTTTTGAGCAGATTTTGCTAAGATAACTTGAGTATCATTTTTAATAGTTATTTCATCATAATCAAATGCATTAGTAACAAGATATGGAGTTGTTACATCATAGCCAGCTTTTTTGATTTCATCTATATCAAAGGTTAATAGCAAATCTCCTTTTTTTACAGTATCGCCTTGATTTACTAAATTATGAAAGGGTTTGCCATTTAAATTCACAGTATCAATACCAATGTGAATTAAGATGGATTCGCCATCAGTTCCAGTAAGTCCAATAGCATGTTTAGTTTCAAAGAGAACTTCTACTTTAGCATCAAATGGTGCAAAGATTTTGCCTTCAGATGGCACGATACCACAGCCAGCACCCATAGCACCAGAGGAAAACGCAGGGTCTTTTACTTTGTTCAAGGCAATTAATTTGCCAGGAATAGGACTTGTTAGAATAAGATTTTTCATTTATGTACACTCCCTTAATTATGGAATTGGTTCCACCTATATGGTATCAGTTCCATAATTTTAAGTCAAGATTTAAATTTTGTATTGTGTTTTGAAAAAGAGTATATATAATAAAAATAGAGCAAGAATGGTATAAATTTTATTTGGGTGGGATTTTTTATGGAAATAAGAAAAATTTATAGTGAATTTAATACACCTGTTTATTTAAGTAAAGCATTAAATTTATATTATGGAGGCTGGGAAATTTGTTGTCCTATGCATACATTTGGGCCAGCAATACGACAGCATTACTTAATTCATTATGTAACGAGAGGCAAAGGAAGACTTTGGATGAATGATACTTGTTATGTAATAGAAAAAGATACTATGTTTCTTATTCGTCCAGGAATAACAGCAGTTTATCAGGCAGACAAGGATAATCCATGGGAATATTGTTGGATTTGCATTGATGGTTATGATGTAGAAAATATGTTAAATAACAGCGGTTTTGACAAAGTAAATCCATTATTTTTGATAAGAGTAATGGTGAAGTCAGAGATGCTATGTTGAATTTTATATTTTATTTTTCTAAGTATAAATAATGAATATATGTTGCTTAGTCGTTTATATAATATTTTTGGACATATGAAAATTCAAATGAAAAAACAGCAAGACAAAATCTATTCATGTAGAGAGAGCTATTGATTATATATATGAAAATTACAGTAAAAATATCAGTGTTACCGATATAGCAGAATATTTAGGAATAGATAGAACGTATTTATATCGTTTATTTAAAGAAGAATATGATATGTCGCCACAAAAATATCTTTTAAATTTCCGCTTGAAGACAGCTATGAATAAATTAGAAGGCGGAAATATGTCTATAGCTGATATAGCCTATAGTTGTGGGTTTAATGATGCATCAGCATTTTGTCATCAGTTTAAAAAAGTATATAAAGATACGCCACTTAATTATCGAAGATATCCTCAATTAGCTATTCGCGAATGAGTAAATTTATAAAAAAGCATAAAGAAAAACCCCCTAGTTATGCACTAGGGGGTGAGTAAAGAATGTATATAAGTCCTAACACAAAGAATTATATTAAAAGATAAGTTAATTGTCAATAAAATTTTTTTAATAAGTCTATAGATAAAATATATATTAAATATTGTTTAATACAGCTTCAGTCATAGTTTTTGTATCTGCTTTGATGAAGCCTTCTTTATATAAATCAGGTGTGCGATATCCTTGAGCTAAAGCTTTATCTACAGCTTGTTCAATGCAAGTAGCAGCTTCTTGTTCATCAAGAGAATAACGAAGAAGCATAGCAGCAGAAAGTATAGTAGCTAATGGATTAGCAATGCCTTTGCCTGCAATATCAGGAGCAGAGCCATGAATTGGTTCATAAAGGCTAGTGGATTCACCGATACTAGCAGATGGAAGCATACCAATAGAGCCACTTAAAACTGCAGCTTCATCACTTAAAATATCGCCAAAAAGATTGCCTGTTACAATGACATCAAATTGGCTTGGGTTGATGGCAAGTTGCATAGCACAGTTATCTACATAGAGATTTTCCAAAGTGATTTCAGGATATTTTTCTGCTACTTTAGCAGTTGTTCTACGCCATAATCTAGAAGTTGCTAAAACGTTGGATTTTATCTACGGAAGTCACTTTATTTTTACGTTTTTTAGCAGCTTGCATAGCGAATTCTACGATGCGATTAACTTCAGGAACGGAATAATTTTCTAAATCCCAAGCACGTTCATTGCCTTCATAGATTTCACTTTCACATTTATCGCCGAAATAGATACCGCCGATTAATTCACGTACGATTAATACATCAGTACCTTTTACGATTTCTTCTTTGAGTGGAGAATATTCAACAAGAGCATCTGCTACTTTGATAGGACGAAGATTAGCATATAATCCGAGTCCTTTTCTAAGCCCTAAAACAGCTTTTTCAGGGCGAAGTGTAGGTTCTACATTATCCCATTTTGGACCACCAACAGCACCGAAAAGTACAGCATCAGCATTTTGTGCAGCTTCAAGTGTTGTCTGTGGAAGTGGGGTGCCACATAAATCATAAGCAGTACCACCAGCAGGATGACTTTCAAATTCAAGATTTAAATTATATTTATCAGAAACTTTCTTTAAAACGGCAACGGCACTATCAGTTATTTCTTGACCGATACCATCACCAGGAATGACTACAATTTTTTACTCATAGATAATCTTAACCCTTCTGTTTAATGTAGTTGATGAGTCCGCCAGCTTTGGCAATATCTTGGATAAATCCAGGAAGTGGCACAGCATGGAATGTATCACCAGTTGTGAGATTTTCAATAGTACCAGTGGATAAATCAACGCGTAATTTATCATTAGCATGGATTTTTTCTACATCATCACCAATTTCAAGTAATGGTAAACCAGTATTGATGGCATTGCGATAGAAAATACGAGCAAAACTGCTAGCGATTACTACAGGAACACCAGAAGCTTTGATGGCGATTGGAGCATGTTCACGAGAAGAACCACAGCCGAAGTTTTTACCGCCGACCATGATATCGCCTTCTACTACATTTTGAGCAAAAGTTTCGTCGATATCTACCATACAATGACTAGCTAATTCTTTTGGGTCAAAAGAATTTAAATAACGAGCAGGGATAATTACATCTGTATCAATATTGTCGCCATAGCGCCAAACTTTTCCTTCTAATTTTTCAGCCATATTATTCTACCTCCTCAGGAGTTGCGATTTTTCCAAGAATTGCACTAGCTGCAGCTACATAAGGGCTAGCGAGATATACTTCACTATCTACATGTCCCATACGACCACGGAAGTTGCGATTTGTAGTAGAAACGCAACGTTCACCAGCAGTCATAATACCCATATGAGCACCAAGACAAGGTCCGCAAGTTGGTGTACTTACAGCAGCACCAGCTTCAATAAATGTATCTACATAACCATTATGGATAGCATCAAGATATACTTGTTGGCTACCAGGAATGATGATACAACGAACATTAGGATGTACTTTATGACCTTTTAAGATAGAAGCAGCGATTGATAAATCTTCTAAGCGTCCATTAGTACAAGAGCCGATAACTACCTGATCAATAGTGATAGGTTCTTTGATGGATTCAACGCTGTGAGTATTTTCAGGAAGATGAGGGAATGCTACTACAGGTTTTAATTCAGAAAGATTGATTTCTACAGTTTGACAATAAGTAGCATCACTGTCTGCTTCAACGATTTCATATGGTTTAGTTACACGGTCTTTAATATAATTGAGAGTTTCATCATCTACAGGGAAGATACCATTTTTAGCACCAGCTTCGATAGCCATATTGGCAATTGTTAAACGGTCAGTCATATTGAGTTCTTTGACACCTTCGCCAGCAAATTCTAATGCTTTATATAAAGCTCCGTCTACACCAATCATGCCGATTAAAGTGAGCATAACATCTTTACCACAGATATATTTAGGTTTTTTACCAGTGATATTGACTTTGATAGTTTCAGGAACTTTGAACCATGCTTCACCAGTAGCAAGGGCAACGCCTAAATCTGTAGAACCAACACCTGTGGAAAATCCACCTAAGGCACCATATGTACAAGTATGAGAATCTGCACCGATAGTTACCATACCAGGAGCTACAATACCTTTTTCTGGTAAAATTACATGTTCAATACCTACACGACCAATTTCAAAGTAGTTTACAATATTATGTTTATGTGCAAAATCACGAACAATTTTAGCAAGTCCAGCGGATTTAATATCTTTATTTGGTGTAAAATGGTCAGGCACAAGAGCTATTTTTGTATTATCAAAAACAGGTTTGCCAATTTTTTTCAAATTCTTTAATTGCAGGTGGAGCAGTTACATCATTTGCAAGTACCATATCAAGTTTGCAATTGATGAGCTGTCCAGGTTTTACCACATCAATTCCAGCATGTTTAGCCAAAATTTTTTCGGTCATAGTCATACCCATGAAAATCACTCCAATATCGTTTATTTTAAGTTAACAAATTAACAATGTCATTAAAAGATATGATATTACAAGTGGAAAAATTTTGTCAAGAGTAATATTTTAGCGAGAAAAACGGTAAAACTTTGGGTAAAAAGTATATTGCTAGGGAGATTTTTTCTTTTTCTAGGAAAATAAAAACGGACTTTTGATTTTTAGTATAGGAAATTTGTTTTTGCTAAAAGTATAAAAAAGGCTTTATTTTCATTGATATTAATATTTGATTTTAATAATAATTATGATAAAATTTACCTATCAATAAAATAAATTTCTATAAAGGAGATGGAATAATGAAAAAGTATTTGAGTTCAGTTTTGATTATGTTATGTATTTTATTATCAGCAGTAGTGGCAAGTGCTGAAAAAGCTGAATGGAAAGCAGACAATTATGATTTAAGTAAGGTACAAAAAATTTACGTTGAAGATGATGTAGAAAAAGACGAAAGTGTCTCTTTTTCTGATTTAGAAGCTTTGAAAGTACGTCAATCTTTGGACGAAAATGAAAAATATATAAAAAATATAGAATTGTAAATAATAAAGATATAGCAGATGCTGTCTTATCTGTGAAAATGTTGTCATGGGGAACTAATAAACATTTGGGTAGATGAACAAACTGTTACAGAATACCAAACTATTACACATAAAAGGCAAAGATGGAAAAACTTCTTCAGTGACAATTCCTGTAACAGTGACAAAACCAGGATATTATTATTATACGCAATATTTTTCTGCTAAATTTGTCTTAACTGATAAAGATGGCAAGGTAATATTTGAAAAAATTGACAAAAGAGAAGATGAGAAAAAAGCCTATGATATGTTTAATAGAGCAGTAAAAGATTTCTATAAAGACGTCAATTCTTTAAAATAAAATGTAAATTTGTATACAAAACACTTGCAAAAAATTATGCTATATGATAAGGTATTAAACAGCAATATTAAACAATTATAAATATAAAAATATGAAGAAAAGGAATAGTAAAATTATTTTCTTTTACAGAGAGCTGTTGATTGGTGCAAAACAGTAAGGAAGATTTTTTGAACTCGCCTTGGAATAGCTGGCTGAACATCTTAGATTATAGATAATTAGGTTAAGTCGGTACTCGACCGTTATATTGAGTTTAAAAATGAGTGCATGTAGATATTTTTACATGAATAAGAGTGGTAACGCGTAAGTACAGCTTTCGTCTCTAGTTTTAGAGATGAAAGCTTTTTTATAAATTGTTATTGGAGGAATACATAATGATGAATGTTAATAAATATACTAAAGGTTATTTTATGCCACCAACAGTAGACATGAGTTGGACTCAAAAAGAATATGTGGACAAAGCTCCTACATGGTGTAGCGTAGACCTTCGTGATGGTAATCAATCTTTGATTATTCCTATGAGTTTAGAGGAAAAAATCGAATTTTATAAACGCCTTGTAGAAATCGGATTTAAAGAAATTGAAGTAGGTTTCCCAGCAGCTTCTGAAACAGAATTTGAATTTTTGCGTACATTGGTAGAACAAGATTTAATTCCTGATGATGTAACAGTACAGGTATTGACTCAAGCTCGTGAACATATCATCAAAAGAACTTTTGAAGCTTTAAAAGGTGTAAAAAATGCTATAGTTCATGTGTATAATTCTACTTCTGTAGCACAGCGCCAACAAGTATTTAGAAAATCTAAAGAAGAAATTAAACAAATCGCTATTGATGGTGCAAAATTACTTAAAGATTTAACTGAACAAGCAGGAGCAAATTATCGTTTTGAATATTCTCCAGAAAGTTTCACAGGAACAGAACCAGAATTTGCTTTAGAAGTATGTAATGCTGTTTTAGATGTATGGCAACCAACAAGCGATCGAAAAGCTATCATTAATTTACCTGCAACAGTGCAGATGTCCATGCCTCATGTATATGCAAGTCAGATAGCATATATTTCTCAAAATCTCAAATATCGTGAAAATGTAGTATTATCACTTCACCCACATAATGACCGTGGCACAGGCGTTGCAGATTCTGAAATGGGCTTACTCGCTGGTGCTGACCGTATTGAAGGTACTCTCTTTGGTAATGGTGAACGTACAGGTAATGCCGATATTATCACTATCGCTATGAATATGTTTGCCTTAGGCGTTGACCCTAAACTTGATTTTTCCAATATGCCAGAAATCATTGAAATGTACGAACGCGTAACTCGTATGCATGTATATGAACGTCAACCATATGCTGGTAAACTCGTATTTGCAGCATTCTCCGGTTCTCACCAAGATGCTATCGCTAAAGGTATGAAATGGCGTGAAGAAAATGATGAACCACATTGGACTGTTCCATATCTTTTAATTGACCCACAAGATGTTGGTCGTCAATATGATGCAGATGTTATTCGCATCAATAGCCAATCTGGTAAAGGTGGCGTAGCTTATGTTATGGAACAAAAATATGGTCTTAACATGCCTAAGAAAATGCGTGAAGACTTCGGTTATTGCGTAAAAGGTGTATCTGACCATAAACATAAAGAACTTATGCCAGAAGAAATTTATCAAATTTTCCAAGACAATTATGTAAATGTTGAAGAACCATATAAATTGATTGATTTTGTCTTGAATAAACAAGCAGATGGCACATTTAAAGGTAATGTACATTTGATGGAACATGGTCATGAAGTTGTAGTAGAAACACAAGGTAATGGTCGCTTTGATGCTGCAAGTAATGCTATACAAAAAGAATTTGGTATCAAATATGATAATTTGATTTATAGTGAACATGCTATGGAAATCGGTGCTACTTCAAGAGCTATGGCATATGTAGGTATTACAGCAGAAAATGGTAAAACATACTGGGGTGCTGGTATGGATACAGATATTATCACTGCTTCCATAAAAGCTTTAATCAGTGCAGTTAATCGCATGGATTAAGAGAATTTTATTTGTATATATGATTAATCTGTTAGTATAATAAATTTATTGTTTATATATTATATGTAGATAGAAAAGGTGGTTTGTTCATGAGAAGTGATTTAGTAAAAAAAGGTGCAACTCGTTCAGCACATCGTGCTTTATTTAATGCTATGGGATATGGCCCAGAAGATTTGAAAAAACCATTAGTTGGTATTGTAAATGCATTTAATGAAATAATTCCAGGTCATATTCATTTACGTACAATCGCTGATGCAGCAAAACTCGGTGTAGCTGCTGCTGGCGGTACACCTATTGAATTCCCAGCTATTGGTGTTTGCGATGGTATTGCTATGGGACACCCTGGTATGAAATTCTCCTTGGCTAGCCGTGAATTAATTGCTGATTCTATCGAAGCTGTAGCAACAGCTCATGCTTTTGATGGTTTGGTACTTATTCCAAACTGCGATAAAATCGTTCCTGGTATGCTCATGGCTGCTGCTCGTTTGAATATCCCTTGCGTAGTAGTAAGTGGTGGTCCTATGCTGGCTGGTCGCTATCAAGGTAAAGATGTCAGCGTAAGTACAACTTTTGAAGCTGCTGGTAAATTCACAGCTGGCAAAATCACAGAAGATGAAATGTATGATTTAGAAGCAAAAGCTTGCCCAGGTTGTGGTTCTTGCTCAGGATTATTTACAGCTAATACAATGAATACTTTAACAGAAGTATTAGGTATGGGACTTCCTGGCAATGGTACAATTCCAGCTGCTTATACTGGTGCTAGAATTTCACTTGCAAAACAAGCTGGTCATGTAATCATGGATTTAATTGCAAAAGATATTAAACCTCGTGATATTTTAACTCAAAAAGCATTTGAAAATGCAATTACTGTAGATATGGGTATTGGTGGTTCTTCTAATACTGTACTTCATCTTACAGCAATTGCACATGAAGCAGGTATTAAACTTCCAGCTCCATTATTTGATGAAATCAGTGCTAAAACACCTTATATCACAAAATTAAGTCCAGCTGGTACTCATCATATGCAAGATTTAAATGAGGCTGGCGGTGTTTGTGCAGTAATGCATGAACTAAGCAAAAAAGGTCTTATTCATTTAGATGCACTCACAGTAACAGGAACTGTTGAAGATAGAATAAAAAATAGTGAAATTCAGCGTGCTGATGTAATCAAAACAGTAGAAGCACCATATCGTCCAACAGGTGGTATCGCTATATTACAAGGTAATTTAGCTCCAGATTATGCAGTAGTAAAAGCTAGTGCAGTAACAGAAGATATGCTTTGCTATAAAGGTACAGCAAAATGCTTTAATTCTGAAGAAGAAGCTATCGAAGCTATTACTGGTGGCAAAATCAAAGATGGCGATGTAGTAGTAATCCGCTATGAAGGTCCAAAAGGTGGCCCTGGTATGCGTGAAATGCTCAATCCAACTGCAGTTATCGCAGGTATGGGCTTAAAAGTAGCTCTTATCACAGATGGTCGTTTCTCTGGTGCTACTCGTGGTGCTTGTATCGGTCACGTATCTCCAGAAGCTATGGCTGGCGGTCCAATCGCATATCTTGAAGATGGTGATATCATTGATATCGATATTCCAAATCGTAAATTAAATGTATTAATCAGCGATGAAGAAATGGCTAAACGTAAAGCTAATTGGGTAAAACCTGAACCAAAAGTAAAAACAGGATATCTTTCCCGTTATGCAAAACTTACAACATCTGCTAGCACAGGAGCTGTTTTAGAGTAAGTGAAAAGACAAAAAAGAATTGCTTTAATAAATGATATAACAGGTTTTGGTCGCTGTTCTGTAACAGTACAATTGCCATTGATTTCAGCTTTAAAGATACAAGCTTGTCCACTTCCTACTGCAATTTTAGCAGCGCATACAGGTTTTCCTGTACATTATATGGACGATTATACTCGTCATATGAAAGCTCATATGGATAATTGGCAAGCTTTGAATTTAGAATTTGATGGCATTTTAACAGGTTTTTTAGGTTCTAAAGACCAGATTGAACTTGTATTAGAATTTGCAAGACGCTTTAAAAAAGAAAATACCTTGTTTGTCGTTGACCCAGTGATGGGCGATGGCGGAAAATTGTATTCTTCTTATAATGAAGAACTTTGTTTAAAAATGCGACAATTATTGAATGTGGCTGATGTTTTAACGCCGAATTTAACGGAGGTTTGTCAATTATTGGATATAGAATATCCAAATAAAATGCCAACTGAAGCTGAGTTATTAAAAATGGCACAAGCTATAGCTACTAAAGGCGTAAAGCAAATTGTAATCACAGGTCTTGTCAATGAAACAGCTGACAAAGTTTATAATTATATTTATGAGCAAGGTAAAAATCCATGTATGCAAGAGAATAATCGCATACCAGAAGAACATTCAGGTACAGGAGATGCTTTTGTGGCTATCTTGACAGCTTGTTTAGTTCGTGGAGAAGCTTTACCAAATGCTGTGCAAAAAGCAGCTGATTTTGTAGGAAAAGCAATGGCATATACTAATTCTTTAAATGTGCCATGGAATTATGGTTTATGTTTTGAAGAATATTTAACTGATTTAAAATAATAGCGTACAAAAATAAGCTTTAATTTTACTAAACATTGTAGTTAGTAGAATTAAAGCTTATTTATTACCAAATGCGAGCGTAAAGCCCCTAAATTTATTTATGGGGATATAAGCTCGCTAAAAAACAATGATTCGATATCATTGTTTTTATTGTATTATATTTTTAATAGTTATATAATACTTTTATGAAATATAAATCAAATAATAATATAGTATATTCTTGTAAATATCATTGTAGTATTTTGTCCTAAATATCGTAGAAAAAGTGTTGAACAATGGTGTTG
>ENA-OPZN01000359-OPZN01000359.1-human-gut-metagenome-genome-assembly--contig:-NODE-359-length-15206-cov-6.009616_pt1 | contig 15206 bp, 10 predicted proteins | sample MGYA00242483_ERZ504503 | MGnify/ENA primary metagenome ERZ504503 (study PRJEB26092, sample SAMD00036285) | human gut metagenome | host: Homo sapiens | study: EMG produced TPA metagenomics assembly of... | reverse complement strand
TCGGCCGCAAAAAAATACTTATGCCGCCATCGTCTGCAATAAGTCGATGACGGCATAGGCCGGATGTCAGTATCGATTGGAGCCGAAAACACATCCGGGGAATGAGGTCTCCTGTGCGGGGTAATACCCGTGCAGGAGATTTTTAAATTATATGCTCCCGCTGTGAGAGCTGTCGGCGGAGTCGACTGAGGGTGGTCATAATCGGTACCGTGTAAGCCACCCTCAGTCTTGCTTTGCGAGCCAGCTCCCGCCAGCGGGAGCCTGTTGGTTCCTGATTCAGCGAGGCTGAATCGTTGCGCCGTAGGTACTGCGACACGGCGAAACACAGCAATGCCCTAATGCGAAAATAAATGCGAAAGCTGAGAAATTACCGGGTTTTTGTTGTATAAGATGGTTGATATCACTGAGGGAAAGTTGTGAAACCGTATTCGCTCGGTTATGATGTGGAATCAGCTTCGGTGAATTGCTCCAACCGGGATATCCATGGCGGATATCACACCAGATTTACTGAAGACACTCATTCCGGTGAACCCAATAACCAATAAAGGAAACTGATGGAGAACGGGCTCTGCGGCCCAGCATCCACAGAAGAAGTCCTGGTCGCATAGACGCGACGTAGCCTGAGCGAAGACGCGAAAGACCGGGGCGGAGAGGTCCAAGCAGGAATGCATCAATCAACACGAAAGCGGTGGCTTGCGTCAATCGGCGCGGTTGCAGCGGTCGCCACACTGGCCACCGGCGGTGCAGTCACCGCGCAGGCAGCCGATGCGCCCGTCATCAAGAATGCGGATGTGGCATATCCGTCGTTCAAGGGGTCTGATGATCCGATGAAGACGGCGGCGAACAACACCACATATAACCCTGCCGCCAGCTATCTGCAGGAGACATTCGATAACGACGTGAAGAACCTGGCCGGCACCGACACCGACCATGACTTCTGGATCGATAAGATTCTCACCCGTACTGGTGCACAGCCAACTGGTAAAGGCACGAACGACAAGGGTGCTTACTCGTATGAAGGCTCCGACGGCAACAACTACCTGTTCACCCGTGGTCGCGCCGCCTACATGTACACGCACACGCCTAATCGGCTCGGTTTTGTGGGTAACACCGCCTACTGGGATGAGACCAACAGGGATGGCTTTACCGTTACCGTAAACGCTGACGGTGCAAACCAGACCCTTAACGAAGACGCCTCCCAGCGCAAGCAGACACCGAGCTACTTCACCTCCCTGTTCCAGACCGGTGGCAAGAGCCTCAAGATCAAGGAAGTTAAGTACATCACCTACAACAACGTGATGGTTGCGAACCTCACCGTGGAAAGCACGCAGGACCGCGATGTCACACTGACCACGGCCTCGCCGTTCGCCGCCGAGGGTGCTGATGGGGCCACCGAACTTACTGGCCGCGTGAACGTCAAGAACAACCTGACGACCATCTATCCGCGCTTCTCCGCCAACAACCAGGACGGTTCCAACTGGATCGTCAGCGGTGGCAAACTCACCAGCACGTTGAGCCTCAAGGCAACGAACCGCAGACCGTCAAGATTCAGCTCGGCCTGATCGCCAACGAACTGCCTGACTCCACCAAGGAATATGAGGCCCGTTACACCGGCGACCTTAAGGATGCTGCCGCCTCCTACAAGGATTCCGTGACCACCTACAACAAGTGGTGGGTCGATAACGCTCCCTACGTGGACACTCCGGAAGACAACATCGATAAGACCGTGGTCTACCGCTGGTGGCTGAGCCGTTTCAACATGCTCGACGCCAACATGCCTGGCAACACCTTCCAGTACCCGACCTCCATCGAGGGTGTGCTCGGCTACAACAACCAGATCGTGCTCACCTCCGGCATGTTCATGATGGACACCAAGTGGTTCCGCAACCCCGAGTACTCCTACGGCACCTGGCTTTCCGCCGGCGATACCGCCAAGAAGAGCAAGGCGGGCTATTACTACTACCACGACAATCCGGGCGACCCGGCCAACTGGAACCATAGCTACACGCAGTACATCACGCGCGCCGGCTGGGACTCCTACAAGGTGCACGGCGGTCCGTCCACCGTGGCCGAGAAGCTGGCCGACCAGGGTGCCGAGGACGTGCAAGGTCTACTCGCTTCCAAGAGCGAGCCGGACAACAACGACAACCAGAACAACAATGACAACAGCTTGATTGACTGGTCCTGGTGGTCGATGACCGGTAACGATGCCGACGCCGTTTCCTTCTCTGAGCCGGGTCGCTCCGGCCAGCGCATGGATCGCGCCGATGGTTCCGCCAATATGTGGGCCAACGCCAATGCGGCTGCTCAGGCATACAAGGCTGCTGGCGATACCGCCAACGCCGAGAAGATGCAGGCCATCGCCGACAAGATCCAGAAAGAAGTCACCACTGAACTGTGGGACAAGTCCGACAACCTGCTCAAGCACAGGTGGCTGAACGACGGTGCTTTCGCCAAGTACAAGGAGATCAATAACTACTACCCGTACTCCGAAGGCCTGATGCCTACCGGCAACGAAGATTACAACAAGGCTCTGCGCCTGTTCGAGGATTCCAACGAGTTCCCGATCTTCCCGTTCTTCACCGCCAACCAGGCGGACAAGGCCGCGTTGAACTTCCCCGGTTCCAACAACTTCTCCATCATTAATGCGCAGCCGCTGCTGCAGGTCTACTCGGCCGGCATCCGCAATTACGATGCAGCCAAGAATGGCTACATCACCAATGAGCAGTTCAAGAAGCTGCTGTACTGGGTGGCGTTCGCGCACTACCAGGGCGGCGATAACAACCACCCTGATCAGAACGAGTTCTGGAACGAGGACAACAACAACGTCGGCGATGTGAACGGTGACGGCGTGATCAACAACCTCGACAAGAACCTTGACGCCGCACAGAACGGCGGCAAGATCACCTACCGCTCCTGGATCCACCACACCCAGCTCGGCACCACGAACTGGACGATGGTCGAGGACGTAGCCGGTATGGTGCCGCGCGAGGACAACAAGATTGAGCTAAACCCGATCGAAATCCCCGGTTGGAACTACTTCACGGTAAACAACCTGCGCTACCACGATCAGGATGTCTCCATCGTATGGGACAAGGACGGCAGCCACTACGGTGGTCCTGCTGGCTACAGCCTGTACGTGGGCGGCAAGCTCGCCTTCACCTCCGACAAGCTGGCGCACCTCATCTATGACCCGGCTGCGGGAACGGTCGAGGTCAAGGACGATTCCAGTGCCCAGGTTACCGTCGGCGCCGAAGCCGTCAAGAACGTGAAGGCCGCCAATCAGGTTACCTTCAATGCCGATCAGCGCGTGACCGACCTGTTCGCCAAGTCCGGCACCAACGTCGACTCCGCCTCCAAGTCCACCACGAACGTGGCCAAGGACGCGGACGTGACCGGTACCACCTACGCCGAGAAGGACACCAACTACCCGGCCAAGAACGCGGTGGACGGCAAGACCGTGATGGAATCGTTCTGGGGTACCAAGGGCTCTGAGAACAAGACCGACACGCTCAATATCAAGTTCAAGGACGGCAAGCAGAAGATCGACGACATCCGCTTGTACTTCTACCAGAGCTCGTCCAGCCAGACCATCTCCGGCTATGCCGAGCCCGCCAACTACAAGTTGGAGTACCAGAAGGATGACGGCACATGGGCCCCGATTGCGGATCAGGTGCGCACCCCGAACTACGCGGGCGCGAACTACAACCGTATCCAGTTCACTCCGGTGGAGACCACGACCATCCGCGTCACCTTCACGCCGCAGGCCGGCATGGCCGTCGGTGTCAAGGAGATCGAAGCCTACAACACCGGTATCAAGGCTGACGGCACTTCCGAGAACCAGACTCCGCAGGTGGATGCTTACGTGTCTTCCAGCACCTCATCTGGTGCCAAGCTCGTCGGTACGGTGAAGGATGACGGTCTGCCAGCAGAAGGCGACGTCACCACCACATGGTCCCAGGTCTCCGGTCCGGAAGGCGGTACTGCGAAGTTCGTGGACGCCTCCGCTGCCAGCACCACCGTCACCTTCAACAAGGAGGGTGACTACGTCCTGAAGCTCACCGCTTCCGATGGCGAGAAGGAAGGCTCCAAGGAAATCACCGTTCACGGCATCCCCTCTGACGGTACCGTGAACGTAGCCCCGCAGTCGAGCGCCTCTGCCAGCTACACCAACGGCTACCAGCCGAAGGACAACGCCAAGAAGGTCATCGACGGTCAGGTGGTATACGCCAACACGCCGAACGAGACCTGGAACAACTGGGGCGACTCCACTGGTGTGGAGCCGTGGCTGCAACTGAAGTGGGCCGGCAAGGTGCCGCTGAAGAAGGCCAAGGTCTTCTTCTGGACCGATGGCGGTGGCGTGCCGATGGTCTCATCTTGGAAGCTCCAGTACGCTGACGCTGACGGTAACTGGCAGGATGTGAAACTGGCTGACGGCCAGTCCTACACGGTCAACCGGAACGAAGGCAACGAAGTGAAGTTCGCCGACGCCGTCGAAACCGACAAGCTGCGCGTGGTCTTCCCGAAGGGCGCCATCGTGGGTGCTTCCGAGTTCGAGGCGTACGCCATCGAGCCGGTGAGCGTGGACGAAGTCAACCGACTGGTGCAGACCGGTTCCAAGGCTGATGATCTGAAGCTGCCATCCACCGTGAGCGCCGTATACACCGACGGTTCTCGCCGTGACCTCGCCGTCACGTGGGGTAAGGTGACCGACGCTCAGCTGGCCGCCGATGCCGTATTCGATGTCAAGGGCACCGTCGCCGGTGCGCTGAACGGTACGGTTGCACACATCGCGGCTCGTTCCGATACCGCATCGCAGACCGTGGGTAATGCGCAGCCGGTTGAGCAGACCGTCTACCAGAACGCCAAGTCCATCGACCTGCCCGCCACGGTTCCGGTGAAGTTCCCGAACGGATACAACGACGACCGCAAGGTCACGTGGAAGGATGCCGACATCAAGGCCATCGACCTGACCAAGGTTGGTGACTACGAGGTGGCTGGTACCGTCGACGACGGTTCATCTTCCGCAGCTGCCAAGCTCACTGTCCACGTGGTTGCCGACCCGAACGGTTCCTCCACTCCGGAGCCTGAGCCTGAGCCGTTGGTCGGTTGGATTGAAGGCAAGGCGACCAGGACCACCATTTCGCCTGATTCCGAGGCGACCTGGTCACCGGCCGAAGGCAAGCTCAACGACGGCGTAGTCGTCGATGATACTTGGCCGACCACGGATGATCAGAACGTCAACGACAAGGTCTGGGGTTCTTGGGGCAAGGCAAAGGACGGCATGTACGCCCAGTACGACTTCGGTCAGTCCGTGACCATTGACCAGAGCCGCGCCCAGTTCTGGGCCAACTTCGCTGAGACTGACGATTCGAAGGGTGGTCTGGAAGTCCCGGACGCTTGGAAGATTCAGTACCTCGCCGAGGATGGTTCTTGGAAGGACGTCGAGCCCACCGAGGATTACACCGTCGTGCGTAATTCGCCGGCTTCTCGTGCGGATACCGATGCCAAGGGTTGGAGCGCTGTGACCTTCAAGCCGGTCACCACCAAGTCGCTGCGACTCGTGCTCACTCCGTACACCGGCAGCAGCACCTTCGGGGCCGCCGTGGCCGAGTGGGGCGTGCATGGTATTGACGGCACCGAGCCTGAACCTACCCCGGTCGACAAGACCGCGCTCAAGTCGGCTCTTGACGCAGCCAACGGCCTCGATGCACGCCGCTACACCGCCGCTTCATGGGCTGAGTTCCAGCAAATCATTGACGCTGCCCAGGCTGTGTACGACGATGTCAATGCCACCGAAGAACAGGTCGCCGAGCAGGTGACCAAGCTCGAGGACGGCCAGAAGGTGCTCGTTGCGCTCGCCACCGACGTGGAGAAGTCCACGTTGCAGGCGGCCATCGACACGGCCAAGGCCGAGGCCGCTTCCGGCAAGTACACGGATAAGAGTGTCGAGGCCTTGAACAAGGCCATCGAGGCTGCGGAAGGTGTGCTCAAGGGCGATGAGTCCGGTGAGGTCACTCAGGCCGCCGTCCAGGAAGCGTCCGCTTCGCTGAACAAGGCCGTCAAGGCCTTGGAAGAGAAGCCCGCCGTCGAAACGGTGAAGAAGGAGTCTCTCAAGGCTTCCATCGAGCAGGCCAAGAAGGCTGACAAGTCGAAGTACACCGAGAAGGCATGGCAGGCTCTGCAGAGCCAGATTGCCGCCGCTCAGAAGGTGTACGACGACAAGGACGCCAAGCAGGCCGACGTCGATGCCGCACAGGATGCTCTTGACAAGGCATTTTGGGCCACCAAGGTTGAGCAGAAGCCCGGCTCCCAGCAGCCTGGTGTGACCGACACTGATAAGGATGATAAGGACAACAAGGGTGATCGTGTGCCTCCGACTGGTGCCGCGGTTTCCGTAGTTGCTGCGGCTGCCGTGCTGCTCACCGCCGCAGGCGTGACCATCCTGAAGCGTCGCCAGTCCGGCGACCACGGTTCGGCTCGCCACTCGGCCTGACCCGCAACGGAGTCATTCTGCCGAGTGAGCCCCCTCACAGAGGGGGCTCTAGCCTTTTCCTTCTACCCATCATTACTCTTTTCACTCACTCAATGAGGAGCACTATGAGTTTCCATGTATCCGCGCAATCGGTTCGCGCGGTGGCCGGTGGACTCGTCGCCGCAGCGACATTGCTGTCAGGCCTTGCCCTTGCGCCGACCGCAATGGCCGCCGATTCAGCCACCGCTGACAACGCGCCCAGCGTTGCCGGTCACGCGTATAACGAACTGCCGTATAACAATCCTGATGTCACCGTCACCCAAATCGACAATAGCGCACTGCCCAGCTACATGCGCAACCCCATCGGGCAGAACGAGGGTATTGACACCCCGAACGATCTTTCGCAGAACTACTACTCTGCAGATGCATCCGCGCTGAGCTATGACGGCAAACTCTTCGTCTTCACCGGTCACGATGAGGCTTCGCCCGACTACGGCTCCTTCAACATGAAGGACTGGGGCGTATACGTCACCGATGAAGACGGCCTGAATCAAGGCAAATGGACACATTACAAGACCATCGCCAAGGCAGACCTGTTCAGCTGGGCCACCGGCGATGGCGCGTACGCCGGCCAAGTCGTAGCCGACGATAACGGCACCCCGAGCGACACTTCCGATGATTGGTTCTACTACTACGTGCCGGTGAAGGACAAGGCTTCTGAGGCGGCTGGACAGGACCCGTTCGCCATCGGCGTGGCCAAGTCGAAGAGTCCGCTCGGCCCGTGGAAGGATGCCATCGGCAAGCCGCTGCTCACCACATCGCAAACCCAGATTGAAACCATCGATCCGGCATTCTTTGTGGACGAGGATGGCACCGGATATTTGCACTTTGGTACGTTCGGCACTCAGCTCGCCATCAAGATGAAGAAGGACGCCACAACCGGCCGCACCTCATACACCGAGGTGGAAACCAAGGCTGATGGCACCACGCCGAACCTCCACACCATGAAGGACGCGGACAGCAACGCGAACGGCCCGAAGGGATTCTTCGAGGCGGCGTGGGTGTTCCGTAAGGGCGATACCTATTACAACGTGTACGACGGCGGTAAGCCCGGTTCGGGCACGGCCACCTGCGTGGAATCGAACTATCAAGCTTGCATCCAGTACTCCACTTCCGACAGCCCGCTCGGCCCATGGAAGTACCAAGGCGTAATCGTGCCTTCTGGCTCGGCCACCACGATGCACCCCTCGGTGCTCCAGTTCGGCGACAAATGGTATGTGACCTATCACACCGGCGACAAGGAAGGCGGCACCGATTTCCGCCGTGCCGTGTGCATTGATGAAGTCGATTGGACCGCCGACGGCCAGATGGTTTCCACCGCCCATCCAACCAAGGCCGAGAAAACGCAGCCCTCCACCAACGTGGCTCCGTACGCAAAGGTGAGCGCCACGTTCACTGAAACGCCTGCTTGGAAGGGTTCGGTGAACGACGGCCGTGTGTTGCAAACCGCTGTGGTCCCGCCGAATCACTGGACCAACTACCGTTCTATCCCGCAATCGCAGTCCGGCGATTCTCTGGTCTACCAATGGGATGGCACTGTGCGCGTCAACTCGTCTAAGGTTTGGTTCGACGTGGATTCCAACGCTCTGCGCGCGCCCGCCTCGTGGAAGATTCAGTACTTGGACGCGGACGGCACATGGAAGGATGTCACCAACCCGAGTGCCTATACAACGACCACAGGCAAGGCCAACCCCAACGCCGTCACCTTCGATGCGGTGACCACTACTGCCTTAAAGCTCGACATGACCGGTCAAGCTGTGGATGGCGGCTATGCCTCCGTGGCCGTTGCTGAATGGGAAGTCGGCTCCGACTCCAGCGAATCGCCGGCAATCACTGCGCCGAAGAGCGTGACCACCGCCACCGGTACTGCGCCTACTCTGCCGGCCACAGTGGATGTGAAGTACGGGAACCCAACCGTTGCCTCCCCAGTAATTTGGCGTCCAGTTGATGCTTCCTCGTATGCCAAGGTCGGTTCGTTTACGGCCTACGGCGTGGTCGCCGGCGTGCCCGGTGAGGCAAGCGAGCAGGGCAATGTGTCGGTAAATGTCACCGTGCAGGACGGCTACCAGCCTGCCGCTGATACCACGAAGCCGACTGTAACCGTTGCCGTTACTGCTAACGCAGGCAATAGCGAGTGGCTCACCACCGCTCCGTTCGCCACCGTGCAGGCCACGGACGACACCGCACCTATCGCCAAGCTGGAGATTTCCGCTGATCAAGGCAAGAGCTGGACCACCATCGCCGCGAATGCAAACGCGGCCATTGCCACGCTTTCCCAGCAGGGCGATGTCGAAGTGTGGGCTCGCGCCACCGATCAGGCCGGCAACGTTTCCGACGTGGCCAAGGCCGGCGGCAAGGTGGACTCCGCCGCGCCAACCGTGACCGCCGCCGCCGATAAGGAGGAGCGCACGCTGACCTTGACCGCTGATGACGGCACCGGTTCCGGTGTCGCATCAATTGAATACCGCATTGGCACAGACGGTCAATGGGCCACGTACAGCAAGCCGATTGCTGCACCGAGCGCGTCGCGCGCCACCGTGTACTACCGCGCCACCGATAAGGCCGGCAACGTGTCCGCTTCGGCGAAAACCGACATTCCATCCGACACTTCCGTGCCGCTGACCGGCTACATTGAGGGCGATGCCACCGCCACCGATGTGGACGGCAAGGCATCCGGCTGGGTCAAGGGTGCCGCCGCGTTGAACGACGGCAAGATCATTCCCGATATCACCATTGCCAACGAGGATGTCTGGGGCACTTGGCCCAACACCGGTGAGATGCGCCTCGACTACGAGTGGGACCGTGAAGTGACTATCGACTCTAGCCGCGTGCAATTCACCTCGGATGATGGCGGATTGGGTATTCCGGCATCGTGGGAATTGCAGTACTGGGACGCCTTGGCGAACAACGGTGCCGGCAACTTCGTGAATATTCCCGACGCCACCTACACTGTGACCGCCAATTCACCGTCTGCTGGCTGGGCCACCGGCGATGCCAAGGGATGGTCTGATGGCACGTGGAACACTCCGGTCAAGACTACCAAGTTGCGTATGGTTATCACGTCCGGCTCGGCTTCTCCGGCTGTTGCCGAATGGCAGGTTCATGCCATTGACGACAGTACGCCTGAGCCGCCTGAGCCCACACCGATCGACAAGACCGAGCTCAAGCAGGCGCTCGCTGACTCGCCTAAGGCTGACGATGCCTCCAAGTACACCGAGACTTCATGGGCGGAGTACGCGGCGGTATTGGATTCGGCGCAGCAGGTGTATAAGGCTGAGGATGCCACCGAAGCTGCGGTGGTGGATGCCGCAACCCAGCTGAAGCAGGCAGCGAAGAAGCTGGTGCTTGTAGCTACGGTGCAAGATCGTGCCGCGCTGAGCGCTCAGCTCGATGCCGCTGCTGCCGTGGATCGCACAAAGTGGACTGATGAATCGCTGGCCGTGCTTGATTCGGCAGTCGCTACGGCGAATGCGCTGACGAGTGATGGTCAGGCCGCCCAGTCTGACGTACAGGCTGCGACTGAGGCAATCAGCGATGCCATCGCGGGTCGGTTGAGAAGAGCACCACGAAGCCTGGCCAGGGTGGCGATAAGCCCGGTTCCGGCACGGACAAGCCCAACCAAGGCAACGATTCCAACCAGAACAAGGGTGATACCGACTCCGGCAAGCACAAGAAGATACCTGACACCGGTGCAGCCGTGCTTGGTGTTGGCATCCTCGCCGTGGTACTTGCTGTTGCGGGTGTAATCATCCTCAAGCGCCGCAAGTCCGGTACCTGCTAGTCCCACTCGCTCGGCCTAGCATCACCAAGCCCCCGCGCATGAACAGCGGGGGCTTCACTTTTGTTCAATAACAAGCATTATGTGCGCGTATGAGACTACGATGGTGGGGAATCTACGAACAGGGGCAGCAATGACGGCATACATGGACCATAAGGATCTCGCCAACGAAGTTATCGATCAGGCGCGCGCACAAGAGATTACTGATGGTGTGCATCGCGTGCTTGACCGGATTGCCTCAGCGGAGTCCGCAGCCGGGCGTGCTGCCGGTTCGGTCCAATTGCTGGCTGCCACCAAGACGCGCGATGTCGGCGAGATTCTGGCGGCTATCGATGCTGGTATTCGCGTGATTGGTGAGAATCGTCCACAGGAGATTACTGTCAAGGCTGACGGTCTGGCAAAACGACTGGGGGAGCGTGGTTATTCGCTAGGCGTGATTGATGCCGCTGAGGCTGACACGGCCAATGCCGCAGCTGCAACGCATATTCCTTTCCATCTCATCGGCCAATTGCAAGCCAATAAAATCGGCAAGGTGCTGCCGGTAGTGGACACCATCGAATCCGTGGATTCCATCGAACTGGCGGAAAAGATCGCCCGCCGTGCCACCATGCGCGGCATCACGGTCGGCGTGTTGCTGGAGGTGAACGAATCCGGCGAGGAATCGAAGTCCGGCTGCGCACCCAGCCACGCCATCGACTTGGCCCAGCGCATCGGTGCGATGGGCGGACTGCGCTTGCAGGGATTGATGACTATTGGTGCCCATGTGGATGATGAGCGCACGATTCGTGCGGGCTTCGCGCATCTGCGCCGCACTCGTGACCAGATTCTTGCCTCCGGTGCCGAAGGCACGGCCGACTGCACCGAACTGTCAATGGGCATGACCCATGACATGGCCTACGCCATCGAAGAAGGCTCCACCATCGTGCGCGTCGGCACCGCCATCTTCGGCGAGCGCGCCTTCATCTGATTGGAGCTATACGACACCGCTTGATCAATAGCCAAGCGGCGTTTTTTCGTAAGGATTTCGGCGTATCAATCACGCATAGATATTGCGCGGACGCATGTCCTCGGGCAGGCCGTCGAGCAGAATCGCCACGGAACCTTCCTCGAACACGGAGCGAATACCCGCGGCCAGCAGCGGTGCGCAAGACAGTACGGTCATATTCGGCAGGCGCTTCTCTTCGGGAATCGGCACGGTGTCCATAAACACGATTTCATGCGCGCCGCAGTGAGACAGGCGCTCCACGGCCGGGCCGGAGAGCAGGCCATGGGTGGCGACCAGCGTCACCGACTTGGCGCCGGATTCGTTCAGGGTGCGCACGGCTTCGCAGATAGTACCGGCGGTATCGACCATGTCGTCGATGACCACGCAGTCGCGGCCGTCGACATCGCCGATAATGCCATGTGCCTCGGCATGGTTCGGACGAGTAATATCACGCTGTTTGTGGATGAATGCCAGCGGCAGATTGCCTAGCTTGGCGGCCCACTGTTCGGACACTTTGATACGGCCGGCATCCGGGGACACGATGGTGGTGTTGCCCAGATCAAGGGTGGAACGCACGTAATCGAGCAGCACCGGCATGGCGGTTAGATGATCGACCGGACCATCGAAGAAACCCTGCTCCTGAGCGGCGTGCAGATCGACCGTCATAATGCGGTCTGCACCGGCGGCGTGGAACAGATCGAAAATCAGACGGGCGGTGATGGGCTCACGACCGCGGTGCTTCTTATCCTGGCGCGAGTAGCCGAGGAAGGGCGCCACCACGGTAATCGACTTGGCGGAGGCGCGCTTCAAAGCATCGATCATGATGAGCTGTTCCATGATCCACTTGTTGATATCGCCCGAATGACACTGCAGCACGAACACGTCCGCACCGCGCACCGGTTCGGTGAAACGCACGTACATCTCGCCATTGGCAAAGTCATAGGACGTGGTTTCGAGGATTTCGGTTCCCAAGCATTCGGCCACCTTCTCAGCTAGCTCGGGGTAGGCGCGGCCCGTGACCAATACGAGTCGTTTATCCGGAGTGCCTTCAAGAATCGCCGACATGCGTTCGCATCCTTTGTTTGAGTCGCTGTGTGATTTACGCCTTAACCAGTGTACAAGCACCCCGCGCAGCGAACGACCACGGCGGGGTGCTTATTTCGTAAGAGTGTTGAGATTGCCGAAATCACTCGGAGAACTCGACACTGACCTTATTGTCTTTGATGGTGAAGTTGCCGTTGACCTCCTTGCCTTCAAGCGTGTACGTCAGCTGGGCGCTCACGGTGCCATCGGCATTATTGGAGGTCTGCGAGATGCGCGCGTTGGTGATGCGCGTGTTCTCGCCCGAGGATGCCTTGCTGGTCAGCAGTGCGCGCTGGTTCGTATTCACGTGAGGATCGGCGATGGTGTTGGCCTTGTCGTAGTTGCCGGAGGAGATGGCGGCCACATAGCTGTTCGCAACGCTCTTCGCGCTGAACACGGCGGAAGACAGCACGCCATACACGATACCGAACAGCACGAGGAAGCCGGCCACGGCACCAACGATGATGAAGATTTTCTTCTGTTGCTCATTCATGGTGGTGGAGGTCGCGCCAGGTGCGGCTACCGGTGCCGCTCCGGGAGTGATGGGAGCCGCGGGCTGCGTGGGCTTGGCCAAAACGGTGGGCATCGCGAAACCGGCAAGAATATGGGCATACCCTGTCCCGCCTCATATATAGACTGTCCAAGTTGCCCGAAGAGGCGGTGCCGGTTTGGTGCTGCGTCATGGGCTAACACGCATACACACTCCTGCCACGGAACGTCCGTGGCCGAATAGTCCGAAGGAGGTGGGTGATGTCTGCGCACAAGTACGAACTGATGTTCATCGCCGATCCTGAGCTGGATGAGCGCGGTCTGAAGAAGCTGACCGAGCAGTATCTGGAACTCGTCACCAAGGAAGGCGGCTCTTTCGATGAGCCCGATTACTGGGGCCGTCGCAAGCTCGCCTATGAGATTGCCGGTAAGACCGAAGGCAACTACGTCGTGGTGAAGTACACCGCCGAGCCCGCTACCAGCGATGAGCTTGACCGTGTTCTGAACCTCAACGAATCCGTGATCCGTACGAAGATTCTTCGTAAGGGCTGAATCAAGCGTTTAGTCAGCTGAACAGCTGGTATTCAAGGTAAGTAAGAAGGACCGTTATGGCAGGTGAAACCGTCATCACCATCGTGGGCAACCTCACTGCGGACCCCGAGCTGCGCACTATTGGCAGCGGTGCGACCGTGGCGAGCTTCACGATTGCTTCCACCCCGCGAACCTGGAATCGTCAGACCAACCAGTTCGAGGATGGTCAGGCGCTGTTCATGAGGTGCTCCGCTTGGCGTGATCTGGCCGACCACTGCGCCCAGTCCCTGAAGAAGGGCATGCGCGTGATTGCCACCGGTCGCCTCCAGCAGCGTTCCTATCAGGCACAGGATGGTTCCCAGCGAACGTCGTGGAGATGCAGCTCGATGAGATCGGGCCCTCCCTGCGCTACGCCACCGCACAGGTGACTCGCCAGTCGTCCGGTCAGGGCGGCTTCCAGGGTCGTTCCGGTGGTTTCCAGGGTGGTCAGCAGTCCAATCAGGGCTATGGCAACCAGGGTGGCCAAGGTGGTTATGCCGGTGGCCAGGGCGGTTACAACGGTGGCTATCAGGGTGGTGGCGCTGGATACTCCCAGCAGTCTGCCGCTCCCGCCAACCCGTCCGCTCCTGCGGTCGACCCGTGGAGTAATGCCGGTGCATCTGATGCCGGTAGCTTCTCCACGTTCGGCGCTTCCTCCGATTTCGGCGGCGACGATTCCGACCCGGAGTTCTGATCAGTACTTGCCTCCCCGCTGCCAGCAGCAATCAATATCAAGATTTATAAGGAGAACATCATGTCACGTAAGAGGCCGCAACCGCCGGTCAAGCCGTTCAAGAAGAAGCCGAACCCGCTGAAGGCCGCCAAGGTCACCGAGATTGATTACAAGGACGTTGCGCTGCTGCGTAAGTTCATTTCCGATCGCGGCAAGATCCGTTCCCGTCGTATCACCGGCGTGACCGTGCAGGAGCAGCGTGAGCTGTCCAAGGCGATCAAGACGCCCGCGAGATGGCCCTGCTGCCGTACGCCACCTCGGGTCGCTGAGTTAGGGAGGCTTTGAACAATGGCTGAAACCAAGGTTATTCTCACCAAGACCGTGTCCAACCTGGGCCATTCCGGTGACGTTGTCGACGTGAAGTCCGGCTACGCCCGCAACTACCTGTTCCCGCAGGGCCTCGCTTTCGCGTGGACCAAGGGCGCTGAGGCTCAGATCGTCGCTATGAAGCGCGCTCGTCTGGCCAAGGCCGTCGCTACCCGCGAGGACGCCGTCGCCGCTAAGGCCGCCATCGAGGGCACTACCGTCGAGATCGCCGCCAAGGTGTCCGAGTCCGGCAAGCTGTTCGGTGGTATCTCCAACGAGGCCATCGCCGTCGCTCTGTCCGACAAGGCTGCGGTGAACCCGAAGGCCATCGAGGTCGAGACCATCAAGACCACCGGCGATTTCCCCGCCAAGGTGGCCCTCCACCCGGAGATCACCGCTTCCTTCTTCGTGAAGGTCGTGGCCGAGTGAGTCATTCCGGCCTAGTGCTGGAATCACACAGACCAAGAGTCTGAGCTTAAGCATCATCCCCCCGTGCGGTTTGCGCCGCATGGGGGATTTTTGTATTAGCAAAACGCCGGAAATAGGCGCGACACGCCGAGAGTTGCATTCGCTTCAAATCTGAGTATATTTATCACCTGTTTGCAAGGAATACTTCAACATCTAACCAAGCCCCTGTAGCTCAGTTTGGTTAGAGCAGCTGACTCTTAATCAGCGTGTCCAGGGGTTCGAATCTCGGGGGCACAGACAACCGAATCGAAAGATTCCG
>ENA-OPZN01000357-OPZN01000357.1-human-gut-metagenome-genome-assembly--contig:-NODE-357-length-15239-cov-2.791292_pt1 | contig 15239 bp, 18 predicted proteins | sample MGYA00242483_ERZ504503 | MGnify/ENA primary metagenome ERZ504503 (study PRJEB26092, sample SAMD00036285) | human gut metagenome | host: Homo sapiens | study: EMG produced TPA metagenomics assembly of... | reverse complement strand
CCTGACTTGACCGCGTGCGATTCGAGGGCGTGCGCGGTGAACCAAATGGTTACATGGGCGACAAATCTCGTGCTGTCCGCTAACCTCGGCGCCTTGGGGCTCATGCGCGTGACGAAGGGCGGTGAAGGGCGGCGAATCTTAAAGATTCTCTATTCCGGGCACCGCCATGTGCTGCCTTGGGTATAATGTTTGCCGTTGCGCGCCATTAGCTCAGTGGATTAGAGCGTCTGCCTCCGGAGCAGAAGGCCGTAGGTTCGAACCCTATATGGCGCACCATTCTAATTTTCCTCGAACCCGTGTGGGTTCGAATCCCGGGGGTCGCGAGCGCTAGGCGCTCGTGGCCTTCGTCATATGAGTCGCCTCCGCGACGAACGAAGCGATGGGAGCGTATGAACACCATGGACGCCCAAAACCCCTTTGGCGAGCGCGGGCTCACCGCGTCCGAAGTCGAGGAGCGCATCGCAGCGGGAAAGGTGAACGTCAACACGGAGCTCAAGACCAAATCCGTCAAAGAGCTTCTCATCGAGAACATCTGCACCCTGTTCAACCTCATCAACGTCATCCTGGCGGCACTCGTCATCATCACGGGCGCGTGGAAGAACCTGACGTTTTTGGGCATCGTCTTCCTTAACACGGGAATCGGCGTGGTGCAGGCGCTCCGATCCAAGCGCATGGTCGACAAGCTCACGTTGCTTGCCTCAAAAAAGCCACGGCCCTGCGTGACGGTGCACTCGTCGAACTCGACTTGGACCAGATTGTTCTCGACGACGTCATTCGCCTCGGGCGCGGCGACCAGATTCCCGCCGACGCCGTAGTGGTCGAGGGGGAGTGTCACGTCAACGAGAGCCTTCTCACCGGTGAGAGCAATCCCATCCATAAACGCTCGGGTGACGAGCTCATGAGTGGAAGCTTCATCGATGCGGGCCTGGTGGTGGCGCGTGTGATCCACGTCGGTGCCGACAACTACGTGGCGCGCATCAACAATGAGGCGAAGTACGTGAAGAAGGTCAACTCCGAGATCATGAACGCGCTCAACGCCATCGTTCGGTTCGCGAGTGTGTTCATGGTCCCAATTGGCATCGCGTTGTTCTGTGCGAGTGCGAATAGTGCATATCGTGCCTGGTGCGCCCTTGACCCGAATTCCTTCTCGACCATTATGGGCTGGCTTACGTCTGGTGAGTCCTGGAGCGCCATCTCGGCGGCGATCCTCTCCACGGTCGGCGCCTTGCTCGGCATGATTCCGCAGGGCTCGTGCTGCTCACCTCGTCTGTCCTCGCCATTGCCACCATTCGACTGGCCAGGCGCAAGGTGCTTGCCCAACAGCTCTACTGCATCGAGACGCTGGCGCGCGTGGACGTGCTTTGCCTGGACAAGACGGGTACCATCACTTCCGGCCGAATGGAGGTCGAGGGTACGTACCTCGCCGAGTCCGATGGATCGGTCGTCGCCTGCTCGCGCGAAGATGGCGCCAAGCTCCCGGCAGGGGCGTCGCCCGATGCCGAGCGTATCGCCGCCCTCGATTGCGCGCTGTCCGGTATCGCTCGTGCGACCTCGGCAGATGCGAACGAGACCTGCACGGCGATCCTTGCGCGCTACGCCGATGAGACCGCGGTGCCGCGGGCCGTTCGCACTGTGGCGTTCTCCTCTGCCAAAAAGTGGAGTGGAGCCACGTTGGTGGTGGGGGACCAGGAGCTTTCGTACGTGATGGGCGCTGCTCAGTTCGTTTTGGCGTCCGGGGACTTTTCGCGTTTTTGAGCCTGCCGTCAGCCGGGCTTGCCTCGAGCTGTCGCGTGCTTGTGGTGGCGCGCGTGGACGGCTTCACCGACGAAGGCGACATGATCGGAGAGGCCCGTCCTTTGGGCTTCGTCACCATTCGCGATGAGATCCGTTCCTCCGCAGCCGAGACCATACGGTACTTCTGCGAGCAGGGCGTGACCTTGAATGTCATCTCCGGCGACGATCCGCGCACCGTTTCGTCCATTGCACGCGTGGTCGGCATCCCTGGCGCCGAGGCGTTTGTGGATGCAACGACGCTCGACACGTCCGCCAAGCTCGATGCCGCCGTCGACCGCTATCACGTCTTCGGCCGCGTGACCCCGCAGCAAAAGCGCGAGCTCGTGGTCGCCCTGCAGCGGCGTGGTCACACCGTCGCCATGACGGGCGATGGCGTGAACGACGTGCTGGCCCTCAAGGAGGCCGATTGCTCGGTGGCGATGGCCGCTGGATCCGACGCTGCTCGCAACGTCGCCGAGATCGTGCTCGTTGACAACGACTTCGCTGCCATGCCCGCCGTGGTTGCGGAAGGGCGTCGCTCCATTAATAACCTGCAGCGCTCCGCGGCGCTCTTCCTTACGAAGACGCTCTTCTCCATGGGTCTTGCGGCCATGTGCGTCATCGCTCCGCCGTATCCGTTCCAGCCCATCACCATGACGCTCATCAACTTCTTCTGCATCGGGTTCCCCAGCTTCGTGCTTGCGCTCGAGCCCAATCGGTCGCGCGTGCGCGGAAGCTTCCTCGTCAATGTGCTCAAGAAGGCCCTTCCCGCGGCTGTGGGTGTACTCGTCACCTCGTTGCTTTGCATCTTGTCTTCCCGACGTTCGGCTTTGAACAGGGTTTGCTCTCCACCATGTGCGTCATCACCACCTGCTCGGTGGGTCTTTGCCTTATCTGGCGCATATCGGTGCCGTTCACTCTGCTGCGCCGTCTATTGTTCACGTTCGTCTCCGCCGGGATCGCCGTGGGCGTGGTCGTGTTTCCCAACTTTTTCTCCATCGCGCGGCTCACGGTGTGGAGCGCCGTTCTCACCGTGGTCTTCTCCATCCTTGGCTGCGGTATCTTCTACCGTCTGGCCGATCTCATGGAGCGCTCGCCAGAGCGCACCACGCGGCTCGCGACTGGTTTTGGTCGCGGTGTGCGCGTGAGCGTACGGCGTGGGGGCGCATCCCGATCCAGGCACGTGAGCTCGACGGGGAGCTCGCTGCGTCGCGTTGCGGCGGAGGTGCGGTCTCGGGCGCAGAAGCGCGCGGCGATGCGTGAGCTCGTCCGTGCCGAGGAACATGCCGAGGAGGGCGTCGAGCCCGCATCTCGAGCGCGGCATACGGGGAGCCCTGCTCGTCGTGACCGCGTGAAGGTGTCCGGTGGCAGTCCTTCTGTCCGGAAAAAGCGGTATCGTGTAGAACAGGCAAACGGCGGCATCCGCGTGAAGATGCCCAAGACCACCCGGAAGAAGGACCAGTGATCTGCCCCATCTGCAACGCCACCGTCAAGGACGGGTCGAACATGTGCCCTGCGTGCGGCGCCGACCTTTCGGTACCCGCTTCCTCTTCCGTCTCCGAGTTCATTTTTTGCGAGGGCTGTGGCGCCCGGTTGAATCCTCAGGACCGCACATGCCCTAAATGCGGGCGACCGGCACCGGGCATCCTCTCGCAGAATTCAGCCGCCTCCGACCTCGCCGCGGGTAAAACCGCGAGTTTTCCGCGTGTGACGTCCGAGATGATCGCGGAGGCCGTTCCAGCTCCTACGGGTGCGGGCATTCCCGATGTGCTCGCGCAGCCGTTCGACTCTGAGGCGACGAGCGTGATGAGTCTCGATGACATCGCGGGCGCGCAGGCCGCCTCTGGTGCGTCGGCACCTCGTGCCGCCGTGCGCAAGGCTTTACCGCTCGATGAGGTGGAGGCTGTGGAGGGGGACGACCCGTATGGCAGACCTCGGCGTGGGCGCTGGATCGCTCTCGTGGCCATGCTCGTGCTCGTCGCCGGTGGCGCGTGGTTCGTCGCGACCGATCCCATGGGCGTCATGCCTGGGTTCTATGAGTCCTTCGACCGCGCCGCGAGCGACATGTTCCCGAGCCGTCAGGTATCCCAGGACGAGGACGCAGAAGCTGCGGATGCCCAGGAGTCGGATGAGGGCGACGAGGACGGTCAGGAGCAGGTCAGCGATTCCACGGTCTCGGAGGCAGAGGCCTTTCAGCGGCTGAGTGCCATATATGCCAGATCATCGCGTTCCAAGATGAGATCGGGCCCGTTGTCGACACGTATAACGGGCAATACCTCGCAAAGGATCTTGCCACGAGGCAGACTGCGGCGCAGGGTGCATATGATTTGCGCGACTCCATTCAGGCGATCCTTGATGAGCTCGATGGGCTCGAGCTGGCCGAGGACACCGCGTATAGTGAGGACGTCGATCATCTCAAGCAGCTCGCAACCTGGACGTATAACCGCGTGGACGTCCTGTGCCGTTCTTGGGATATCAACCTGGCACTACCCGATGGCGAGCGTCCCGCCGACCACCAGGATGAGATCTTGGCTCGCTGCGCGGTGTCGAGAAAGTTAACGGCAAGGCGGTCGACGTCGTGCAGTTCGAGGAAAACGTGAACGCCTGGAAGCCGGTAGAGAAATAAAGCACCCAGCTCGTCAGGTGCGGTGCGTGGTATGATATTCCCTGTATGCAACGATGACAGGGGAGGACACCCATGTTCCATAGGAAGACCCGTACCCCCGAGTATCAGATCGCAGGCGATGAGGTCGCCGTGATCGAGACTGGCAAGGGTACCATCCGCGTAAAGCTCGACAGCTGATGGAGCCCCTATTCATGTGGCCAATTTTTGCGAGCTCGCCACCATGGGATTCTATGATGGTCTCAAGTTTCACCGCTACGTTCCGGGCTTCGTGATCCAGGGCGGCTGTCCCAACACGCGTGACATGACCTGTGAGCAGGTTGCCGCCGGTCAAGCTGGTCCCGATGGCCAGCCTGGCACGGGCGGTCCCGGCTGGTGCATCCAGGAGGAGTTCTCCACCAATCCGCGCAACAGCCATGAAGACGGCGCGCTCGCCATGGCTCGATCCATGGATCCCAACTCCGCTGGTTCCCAGTTCTATTTCTGCCTTGGTCCGCAGCACAACCTCGATTCCGGGTACACGGTTTTCGGTGCCACCGTCGAAGGCAAGGACGTTATCGGCGCACTTCGCGCAGGCGATGAGATCGTGAAGGTCGATATCGTCCACGGGGCATAGCGTCCAATTGCCCGCATTCGGGCGTCCGACACCATCCGCTCGTCAAAGAGGAGCATTCGTGAACATCCAAGCTCTTGAACAGGCGCGCAACGCATATCGTACGGGGGATTTCGCCTCCGCTGCGCAGTTGTTCGCCGCCGCAAAAGACCCCTCTGAGCTCGCAGGCGAGGCAGATCACCTGCGCGGCAACTCGCTCATGCGCCTTGGCCGTTATGCCGAAGCTGTCGAGGCGTACGGCGCGGCCCTGCAGGACGGTGCCTACGGCAAGCGGGGCGCTCTGCTTACCAACCAGGGCAAGGCGCTCGTCGCCTCGGGCGATATTCGCTCCGCCGTGTCTGCCTTCTCCGCCGCGACGCAAGATGCCAGCTACGCCACACCTTACAAGGCGTATCTCGGACTCGGTGACGCCCTGAAGAAGCTCGGCAACCTCACCGAGGCGGGCGTTGCCTATCGTCAGGCCGCCATTGACGGAGCCAACCCCGCTCCCGCCGGTGCCCTTGCGAACCTCGGGGACTGCTTCGTCGCGCTTCAGCGTCCGGAAGACGCCATCGAGTCGTATCGTACCGCCCTTGATTTCGCCGGTCCACGTGACGACACCCGTGCCATCAGCGCCGGTCTCGGTCAGGCGTATGTGGCCGCCAACCGCTTCAGCGACGCTGTGGATGCTTTTGGCACCGCCACCGTCGACGGCATCTATCAGCTCACGCCCGAGCAGGCAGATGCGTACGAGCGCGCTCGTGACACGCTATCCGCCTCTTCGGCCATGGTCGCGACCACGAATGCGTACAGCACCGACATCGACCCGCTCGACCCGCTCGGCCAGTCCGGCAGCTTCATGCCCGATCCATCCGATACCGGTTTCTTCACGCTCTCCGAGCAGGAGATGGTCCAGCAGGACCGCGTCGAGACCAAGGTGCGCCGCAAGCGCCGTCACACGGGCCTCAAGGTCTTCATCGCATTGCTCGTCGTTCTCCTTATCGCTGGCGGCGGCGCTGCTTTCGCGTACACGCGCGGTTTCGGTTTCCCCTCGCAACAAGATGTGCTGACCGGCCTGTTCCAGGCCGCGACCGACGGATCCGATGCCAGCGAGTATCTTGCCTCCGGACTTGACGAGAGCCAGAAGTCCATCATCACCGCTTCCATTCCGCTGGATGCCACGCCCACCATCGAGGGCATGGACGCTGGCATGAGTGAGGCCACCGCCACGGTCAAGGTCGCACTCAAGAACGGCGGGGATATGACGTACGAGGTCGGATTCGTTCGTGAGGGCCTGGGCTGGGCCGTTTCGAGCGTCTCCACCGACTTCAACACGGAGACCTCCACCGACTAGAAGTGTGTAAGCCGTGCGTTCCTCATGCACGTCTCGTGGCGGATGGGGACGCACGGTACACTTTTGCCATACGTGCACGCAAGAGTTTGACGTAGGAGCAGACTTGTTTTCTTTGATGGACATGTTTTTCGGTCAGTACGACGGGGATCTGGCGATCGACCTCGGTACGGCCAATACGCTCGTCTCGGTGCGCGGCAAGGGCATCGTCATCCGCGAGCCTTCCGTGGTTGCCATCGATAAGAACGATGAGCGTATTCTCGCCGTCGGTATCGAGGCGAAGCGCATGCTCGGTCGTACCCCCGGTAACATCGTGGCAGTCCGTCCGCTCAAGGATGGTGTCATTGCCGACTTCGATGTGACCGAGGCCATGCTGCGCTACTTCATCGATAAGGCGAGTGAAAAGCGCTACCCCTGGACTCCGCGCCCCCGCGTGGTCGTGTGCGTCCCCTCGGGCGTCACCTCTGTCGAGAAGCGCGCTGTCTTTGAGGCGACCATCCAGGCCGGTGCCCGTCAGGCGTATCTTATCGAAGAGCCTATGGCTGCCGCCATCGGCGCCGATTTGCCCGTCGAGGAGCCTACGGGTTCCATGGTCATCGATATCGGCGGTGGTACCACCGAGGTCGCCGTCATCGCCATGGGCGGCATCGTTGTCTCCCAATCTATCCGCATCGCCGGTGACGAGTTCGACCAGGCTATCTTGCAACACGTCCGCGACGCCTATAATCTCGCTATCGGCGAGCGTACCGCAGAGGACATCAAGATCAAGGTCGGTTCCGCCGTCCCGCTTAAAGACGAGCTCGATGTCGAGGTCAATGGCCGCGATGTCATCAGCGGTCTTCCCAAGACGGTCCGTATTGAGAGCGAAGAGATCCGCCGCGCGCTCAACAAGCCGCTCGACGAGATGACTAAGGCCGTTAAGGACGCGCTTGACGCCACGCCGCCTGATCTCGCCTCGGACCTTATGTACTACGGCATCCTGCTCACGGGTGGCGGTGCCATGCTCCGCGGTCTCGACGTGCGTCTGCGTGACGAGACCGGCGTCGCGGTTAACGTGAGCCCCACAGCCCTCGACAAACGTCGTGAACGGCTGTGCCCGCGTCCATCGAGGCCAACGCATTTGATGGCGGTTTTGTTCAAAGCAACGCCATAGTTGCAAGGAAAGGGTGGCTTGTGGCACATAACCCAAGTACTCCTCAAATGTACATAGCTCACGACAATCAACGGGTGGTCGCCCGTTGATTGTTTTATGCGTCATCTCGCTCCTCTTGCTTACGTTTTACCTGCGTGAGAGCAGCGAGGGCCCCATCCATGCGCTTCGTGGCGCCGCGATGACGGTCACTTCTCCCGTGCGCATGCTCGGCAGCGCCATCGCCTCTCCCTTCAACGCCCTTGGCAATATCACGCAGAACGCGACTGCTTCCTCCGACACGCTCTCTGAACTCAAGAAGCAAAATGAGGAGCTCACTGCAAGAGTCGCTGAACTTTCCGAGGCTCAAGAGACGGCAGAGCGTCTGGAAAAGCTCGTCGGCCTCCAGTCCACGTACAGCCTTGAGTCTACGGCGGCTCGTATCATCGGGTCCACCGGGGACGCATGGAGCAATGCGGTCGTGATCGACAAAGGTTCTAACTCAGGCTTTGAAGTGGGAATGCCCGTCTGCAGCTCCGGCGGGGTGATCGGTCAGATCATCGAGGTTTCCGCAAACACCTCCACAGTCCGGCTCATTACCGATGAGCAGTCGGGGATCTCTGCCATGATCCAAAGCTCTCGTGCCCAGGGTATGTTGCAGGGCCAGGCCGATGGTACGCTTCGGCTGCAGTATGTGGTCGCCGACGCGAGGTGTCCACCGGTGACATCATCATCACGTCGGGCATTGGCGGCACGTTCCCCAAAGGGCTGCCTCTCGGCACCGTTGCGTCCATCGATCGCGATGCCAATGCGGTGTACTACACCATCGTGGTACGTGCGCTTTCTTCGGCGGAAAACAACGAGGAGGTCTTGGTCATCACGTCGGTTGGCGAGGACCAGATCGCGTCGGAGGACGACGTCGCCACTGCGAACGCTTCACCCCAAGGCGGATCGGACTCCTCCGATGGCCAGGACTCTGGAGATTCCGAATCCGAATCTTCGAATACGACGGAATAGGGGAGGGATATGGCACTCGAACTCAACAACTCGGGTCGCACGCGCTCGGCCCTCATCGCCACGATCGCCGCCTGCGCCGTGCTTCACCTCGCCATCGCCCCGCAGGTCTCCCTGTTTGGGGGACGGTTCAATTTCATGCTCGCGCTCACGGTCTCACTGGCGATTTCGGGAGATTCCCGTTCGCTTGTGTACATAGGTTTCTTTTCCGGCCTCTTCTATGACCTGACAACCTCGTCTCCCATCGGTTTCATGGCGCTGCTCTTGGCAATCACGGGATACGCTGTTGCTCTCATGTCGCGCGGTTTGTCTTCGGGCTTGGCATGGAGACGATCCGCGCCGTCGTCCTGGCCGTCGTCGTGGTGACGTCGTGTACGCGCTCGGCCTGTTCCTCATGGGCGTCGAGACCAATCTACTCCTCTCCATTGGCGTGCATGGTCTTGCCTCCAGCGTGCTTGATCTCCTCGCGTGCGTGCCCTTCCTTATGCTCGGGGGCCGGTCGTCCGGCGGCCACGGCAAAGGCGGACGTGGTGCACGCGGCCTGTCGTACGCCGGCAAGCGCTATAAGAGCTTGAGGTAGATGAGTATGGACGCGCAGCTCATCGTTATCATCGCCGGCGTTATCCTCGTCGTCGCCATCATTGGATCGCTGCTCTTCCTCAAGGGCTATTCCGGTAAGTTCACCTTTGATACCGCCAACGGTACCCGACCGCGCGCCACCGAGGGTGAGGGCAGTACGTCCGGCACGAAGTCGAATGGACGCTTCAAACTGCTCACCGCGGGTGTCGGTGCGGTTTTTGCCGCTATCATCGCCAAGCTGTGGAGCATGCAGATGGTCTCCGCCGACCATTATGACAAGCTCGCGGAGCAAAATCAGACGCGCACGGTTACCACGCCCGCTCCGCGCGGACGCATCCTCGATCGCAACGGTGAGGCCATTGTGGACAATCGCGCTTCGCTTGCGCTTGTGGCGTATCGCGATCTTGCCGAGAACACGGTGGTCGTTCGTCATCTTGCCAACGTGCTGGGCATGCCCTATATGGCCGTACTCCGCAACATCCAGGACAACACCGAGGGTGCCCAGAGCCCCCACACCATCGCGAGCGACGTTCGTCGTTCCACTATTGCCTACGTTGTTGAGCACATCGATCAATTTCCCGGTGTGAGCGTGGCGGAGCGCACCGAGCGTTCGTATCCCAACGGTACGCTCGCATGTCACGTGGTGGGCTACACCGGAACAGTCACGCAAGAGCAGCTCGATGCGCAGGAGAACCTTTCGGATGAGGAGCGAGCCGGCTCCATCGATTACCAGTCGGGCGACATCGTGGGGCAGGCGGGTGTTGAGTATTATTACGAGAGCCTGCTGCAGGGCATTCGCGGCGAACAGACGGTCAAGGTCGATGCCGATGGCAACGTTACCGGGCAGGCGGGCGCCGTGCCGGCAAAGGCAGGCAGCGACATCAAGCTCACCATCGATCTTAAGATCCAGCGTGCGTGTGAGGAGGGCCTCAAGCTCGGTATGGAAGTCGCCGAGCAGACCGGCTATGAGCCACGTGTGGGGCGTGCGTGTGCATGGATTGCACGAACGGCGAGATCTTGGGGCTCGCGAGTGCCCCTACCTTCGATCCCTCGGTGTTCGTCGGTGGCGTGTCATCAGATACATGGAATGAGCTGAATGAGACGAGGGCGATCATCCGCTGCTCAACCGTGTAATTGGCGGTTTGTATATGTCAGCCTCCACCATCAAGCCCTTTACCTCGCTTGCGGGCATGGAGTACGGCGTGTACACGGCCGACATGTCTTCCAATTGCACCGGCTGGTGGACCGGCTTGGGCGGAGGCATGGGGCAAGAAGTGCTGGCTCGAGACAGGCCATGCACGCGCAACCTTGAGACGGGAATCCGCGATTCGTGTGACGTGGTCTTTTACGATCTGGGCAAGAACTTCTTCTACAGTGAGAAAAATCCAGAGGGCCTGCAGGAAATGTACCGCCGGCTGGGGTCTTGGTGCCAAGACGGGTATCGACCTCCCCTCCGAAGCCGAGGGGCGTGTGCCCGATTCTGCTTGGAAAGAGGAGTACCGCAAGGATTGGAGTGCCGACCAGCGTGCATGGAACGCCGGTGATATGACCAACATCGCCATTGGCCAGGGCGATATCCTCGTCACTCCGCTGCAGATGGCCACTGCGTACTGTGGTCTCGCCATGGGTGGCGTGGAGTGGACCCCCCATGTCCTGCTCTCCGCCGTCGCGCGCGACGGCGAGGGCGATGCGTACACGTATGAGCCAAAGAAGCGGCTGACGGCCGAGATCTCGACGGCCGGGGCGCTGGATGTGGCGTACCGTGGCGTCCATTCGATGATTTATGAGGAATCCGCGGTGACCGCCGCCCACTTCACCAACCTTCCCGTCCAGGTCGCCGGCAAGTCCGGCACGGGCGAGAAGGACGGCGAGGATCCATACGGCTGGTTCATCGCGTATGCCCCCTTCGACGATCCCAAGTACGTGGTGTGCGCGATGCTTGAGCGTGGTGGATTTGGCTCGACGTGTGCCATGCCGGCCGTTCGCACAGTCTTGGGAGCCCTGTACGATTCCCCCGACGACGCCGCCTACACGGCCGGCGACAGCACGAGGTAGGTGATTCTTTTGGCCCTCGATTCCCTTTCGCGTGTTAATAAGCACATGAGCTCCGATAGGGGCGGCTTTCGTCAAAAGGTCAATGTCCCCGTACTGGTTGCATGGCTTTGCCTGCTGGCGTATGGCTCACTCGTGATCTGGACCGCATCGCTCACCATCGCCGAAGCGTCGTTTACGCGCCAATTGGTGGGCATCGGCTTGGGTGCCATCCTCGCGTTCCTCTGCTGGCGTTCGGACTTTTCCGGCCTGGCGGGCATGACCACCATCTTGCTCGTGGTCGACCTCATCGTGCTGTTCAGCCCCTATATCCCCGGCTTGTCGTACAACGCCAAAGGCATGACGGGTTGGATCAAGATTCCGCTCATTGGGTTGACCTTCCAGCCGGTCGAGCTCGCCAAGATCATCACGATCTTTTTCATGGCGTCCCTCGGTGCGCAGTACAACGGGCGTATCGACAGCGTGCGCGAGTACGCCAAGCTCTGCGGCATGCTCGCCATACCCTTTGGGGCCGCCGTCGTCGCCGGCGACTTGGGCAGTGGTTTGGTCGTGTTCTTCTCCGGGGCGTGCATCATCATGATGAGTGGACCGAAGAAAGAGTGGGTGCTTTGCACGATTGCTCTATTGGTCGGAGCCGTTTCGCTCTTGCTCGCGCTCGACTCGGTTCTCGATAGCATGCTCGGCAAGGACGTGCTGCTCAAGCAGTATCAGATGAATCGCCTGCTGGTGTTCATCAATCCGGAATCCGATACGAGCCAGTCTGGGTATAACCTCTTGCAATCGATGATCGCCGTGGGTTCGGGGGGCTTCTTTGGCAAGGGCATCGGCAACGCCTCGCAATCCGGCGCGGGTTTTTTGCCCGAGGCGCATACCGATTTCATCTTCGCCCTGCTCTCCGAGGTGTTCGGCTTCGCGGGGGCGCTCGTCCTGCTTGCGTTCTTCGCCTTGCTCATCTTCGGCACCATTCGCATCGCCCATCAGTCGGATTCATTGTTCTTGCAACTTGCCTGCATCGGCATCGTGGGCATGTGGACGTTTCAGCTCTTGGAGGAGGTGGGGATGTGCATTGGGCTCATGCCCATCACCGGCATTCCCTTGCCCTTCATCAGCTTCGGCTCATCGTCCATGCTGATGCAGTGCGCCGCGTTTCGGCATCGTCCAGTCCATCTGGCGCTCACGCGGCAAGGCCCGTTAGCTTCGGACTTTTGCCGCTGAAAGAAAGTAGGTTCTATGGGTATTCCCATCGATTCGATCTTGAATACGGTCAAGCTCGGTGCCTCCGTTCGCGGAGAGGCAGATGTTTCTGTGCGCGTCGCGGTGTTCGTTGATGCAACCGCGACTCCGTTCCTGATTGACGCGATCCGGGAGGCGTTTGTTCCACAGACCACCTCCGCGCTCGTGCGCGTGGAGCGCCTGGGTGAGGCGCCTGCGTCGGCCAAAGATGACACCGACGTGTCGATTGTTCTTTCGTGCGGCAGCGTGCGTCTTCAGGAGCATGTGCAGGAGCTTGTGGTCTGTGGTGCGCCGGTCGTGGTGCTTTCGGAATCAAGCGTCGAAGTTCCGTTCATTCGCCATGACACACGCATGCTCGGCCTGATCGCCGCCACCGATAAGACGTATCTGCTCGATACGCTCGCGCGTTGGATCCTCGAGCGTACCGAGAAGCAGAGTGCGTTCGCCGCGAACTTCCCGTTCATGCGTATCGCGGCGGCGAATCGCGTTATCGCGTCCGCTTCGCTCGGCAACCTTGCCACGGGCGCCTTGTTCTTCATGCCCGGGGCCGATTTTCCCGTCATGACGTCGCGCAGATGGGCATGATGCTGCAACTTGCCGCGATTTTCGGTAAGCCGATGCGATTTGAGCGGGCGTATGAAGCCGCCGGTATCCTGATGGCGGCTTTGGCGATGCGTGCCGGCACACGCGTGCTGGTCAGACAGGCAGGGCATGCGAGCTTTTTGGTCAAGGCGATGGTGGGCGGCCTGGGTACCTACGGCATCGGCCGTGCGCTTTGCATCCTGTACGAGCGCGATGTGGACTATTCGCGCTTGAACGACGCCGTATCTGGAGCCGTGGGGCGTATGAAGGGCCTTGTCGTCGCCCGCCAGGACCCCGTGCGGGCGTAAGCCCCTGCGACCGGAGATGTGGTCGGGCGTGCCCAAATGGCACCCACGCCCGATACACACCGGAACCCGTGTATCCGTTTCGACCTGTTAGGAGACATCGCCGTGCGCGTTGCCTACGAAAACCGCTTCTCGGAGCTCGAGCCACTTTGGCACGCGTCGAGAAGCCCACGCGCTACATCAACCACGAATGGGGTGCTCTGTATAAGCCCGAGGCCGAGCACCGCTGTGCGCTCATCTACCCGGATGTCTATGAAGTTGGTCTGCCCAACCAGGGCATTGCCATCCTGTACCGTAACCTCAACGAGGCAGAGGGCCTTTCCTGCGAGCGCGGTTACATCCCTTGGGTCGACATGGCCGATGAGATGCGGGCCGCCGGCATCCCGTTGCTCTCACTTGAGGGCGCGGCGCCCATCGCATCCTTCGACGTGGTGGGATTCCACGTCCCGCACGAGATGGCCTGCACCAACTACCTCGAGGGCCTCGACCTCGCCGGCATTCCGCTGCATGCGGCTGACCGCGGCGAGGACAACCCCATCGTCATCTGCGGCGGACCGTCCGTTTACAACCCCGAGCCCCTCGCGCCGTTTTTCGACTGCATGATGATCGGCGAGGGCGAGGAGCAGATCGTCGAGTTCTGTCAGCGTCATCGCGAGCTGCGCGACGCTGGTGCCTCCCGTCACGAGATGCTCCGCGAGCTCTCGAAGATCGGCGGCGTCTACGTCCCCTCCCTCTACGAGGTGCGCCACGACGAGCCTGCTCGCCTCACGCTACACGGTCCCGCGAGAGGGCGAGGACGTGCAGCCCGTGGTCTACAAGCGCGTGGTCAAGGACTTCGGCGCCACCAACCCCGTGCCCCAGGCCGTCGTCCCCTACATGCAGATCGTCCAGGACCGCCTGTGCGTCGAGGTGCTGCGCGGCTGCGCCCGCGGGTGCCGCTTCTGCCAGGCCGGCATGACGTACCGCCCGGTGCGCGAGCGCTCCGCCGACCAGGTGGTCTCCGCCGTGACGGGCGGGCTCGCCCATATGGGTTACGACGAGGTCTCCCTCAACTCCCTCTCCACTACCGACCATTCCAAGTGCGCCGAGATCTTGAACCGCCTAAACAGGCGACTAGGCGATACCGGCATCTCCATCTCCGTGCCGTCGCAGCGCCTCGACTCCTTCGGTGTCGACATGGCCGCCGCCGTGGCGGGGGAGAAGAAGGGCGGTCTCACCTTCGCACCGGAGGCGGGCAGTCAGCGCATGCGCGACATCATCAACAAGAACGTGACCGAGGAGGACCTCGAGCGCGCCACCCGCGCGGCCTTCGAGCCGGCTGGCGTCGCATCAAGCTGTACTTCATGATGGGCTGCCGGGGAGACCGACGAGGATATCGTCGCCATCGCCGAGCTCGCCGACCACACGCTCGAGATCGCGCGCGAGGTCGTCCCCAAGGAGCAGCGTGGCGGCATCTCCGTCTCCATCTCGGTGTCGGTGTTCATCCCCAAGGCCCACACCCCGTTCCAGTGGTGCCCGCAGCTCGACGACGCAGAGGTGAAGCGCCGCCAGCAATTGTTGTTCCACTCGGTCAAGAACCGTGCCGTGCGCATCCACTGCCATGACGCCGCTACCTCGCTCGTCGAGGCGGTCATGAGCCGCGGCGGGCGTGATATCGCCCCCCTCCATCGAAGGCGCCTGGAGGCTCGGCCAGCGCTTCGACGCGTGGACCGAACAGTTCGAGCTCGAGCGCTGGGAGGAGGCGGCTGCCGAACTCGGTATGGACTTGAGGGCGCTCGCCCAGGAGTCTTTCGAGCTCGATTGGCACCTTCCTTGGGAGCATGTGAGCCCCGGCGTGTCCCGCGGGTTCCTCCTGCGCGAATATCGCCGCTCCCTCGAGGGCGTCACCACGCCCGACTGCACGCGCGAGTCCTGCACGGGCTGCGGTGTGTGCCCGACCCTGAAAGCCGATAACGTCTTGGTTGGTGAGCGCGCATGACGAACGCATCCGAGCCCACGCTTTTCCG
>ENA-OPZN01000356-OPZN01000356.1-human-gut-metagenome-genome-assembly--contig:-NODE-356-length-15300-cov-3.407237_pt1 | contig 15300 bp, 12 predicted proteins | sample MGYA00242483_ERZ504503 | MGnify/ENA primary metagenome ERZ504503 (study PRJEB26092, sample SAMD00036285) | human gut metagenome | host: Homo sapiens | study: EMG produced TPA metagenomics assembly of... | reverse complement strand
AAGGTAGGAGTTTAGTAAACGTAGTATGTAATAACGAAAAACTTTGAAAGATGAAACAGGAAAACTATCTGGAAGGCATCTACGGATGCCTTGAAAGGATCGAGAAGAAAGTGGAGGCGCTGCCCGTGGAAGGCACAAGCCCACAGTTGAAAACCGGACCATTTCCCCGGAAGGAATTGCGGAACTGAAAATCCGTCTGGAACGCCTGCAATCCGTAGTGGAGAAAACAGTTCGGAAATAGCAGCGGTACGTAGCCATACCGCTCGGTTGTCGGAAGGCAGGCCGTTGTCTGCCGAAACGTTTGCCGGGAAATGGAAAAGACAAGGGAGTGCCTGCGGCAGGACAGCCGGACCATATGGGAGGCAATGAAACAGCTGGACGAGAAAATGGTCCGGCAGAGAAAAGAACCGGAGCGCAGACTGGTGACCTACCGTCTGGAAAGCGCATCCAAGGCAGTGGTAACGACAGCTTCAGCACTGTTTTTGGCACTGATCGTTTCCGTTTGGACCAACTGCAACCAGTATCGCACGAACCGGCTTTTGAAGGATGCCGATTTGAAATACCGAGCCATCAGGATCTGTCTGCCGGGGGATGATCCAGACATCGCCTTCCTTGAGAAGCATTTTACCATTGAGCGAGACGAGGAAAAGATCCGACGTGTGGAAAGGTTGGTGACCGCTTTTGAGGACTCGGTCAGGAACCGCATCCGTAATCATGAAATGGCGGCCTACAAGGACAGTCTGGCGCACCGGCTGTTCAGGGAGGCACAGAAAATCAGAAAGCAACTGGACAATCCAAATTCAAAATGACTGTACAATGGCAACAATCAGAACCAAATTCAGACCCTCTTCCGTGGAAGGCAGGGAAGGGACACTTTATTTCCAGATTATTCATGGAAGGGTGGCACGTTAGATCAACACAGGCTATCGAATTTTCCCTTCTGAATGGAACAAAAGCATGTCAGAAATCGTCCTGACGACATTCGATATCTCCAGAAAGCACCACTTGCTGGCATTAAAAGAACGGATGGATAAAGATATCTCCCGTTTGGAAAGTATCATTGCCGGACTGGAACATTCCGGCGGTACCTATCCCGCTGGCAGGGTTGTGGAACTTTTTCACAATCCACCCCCTGGAGGACAGATATAATCTCATGGCCTTTGGAAAAAGGCTCGTGACAGAACTGAAACGCGTCGGTAAAAAGCATACTGCCGAAAGATACAGTCCTGAACATTGCTAAATTTTATTCTTGGCCCCCTTATTGATAACTCCTGTTTAACTGACGCATATCAAAAATTAAAAGGAGGCTTTACCCTACTCTGTTATCGCAAAACGTTTTTTGTAGATAAAAAAATAATTCAAAATATATTTGTAATTGAATTACTATTTATATATTTGCAACAAATAAAGCCAACAACCTTTAAAAAAAGAGCTAATTCATTAACCTTTAAATTTAGAAATACACTATATAAAAGAAAAGTGAAATATAAATACGGCTTTTAACTTTTTAAATATATTTTTTAACGTTTAAATCTATGAATAAAAAATCACTAAAATTAGTAAGCGCAATGCTGTTTCTATCTGGACTTCCTAGCGGATATATCCAAACGGCGCTTGGTACGACCGTTGCAGGAATCCAAGTCATACAGCAGAACGGCACATGTACAGGTATCGTGACGGACCAGAACGGTGAAACCGTTATCGGGGCATCAGTTGTAGTCAAAGGTACAACTAACGGAACCATTAGTGGATTAGACGGGGACTTTAGCATCCCCAGTGTGAAGAAAGGTGATGTTATCATCATCACTTATGTAGGGTATGTAAGCCAAGAAATCGTGTGGGACGGAAAACCCATGAAAGTCATTCTCAAAGAAGATTCCAAAACCTTGGACGAGGTTGTGGTAGTAGGTTACGGTACCACATCGAAACGAAAAACTACTTCTGCTGTATCTCAGGTCAAAGCCGATGATATAGCCAAGGTTCCTGTGCCCAATATTACGCAGAGTTTGGCTGGACGTGCACCCGGTCTGATTGTCACCCAGTCCGGCGGTGGTGTTAATGCCAAGGCATCCATCTCCATCCGTGGTGGTGGAACCCCTCTTTATGTTATCGACAATATCATTTGTGAGGAACGTGACTTCCAGAATCTAAATCCTGAAGATATAGACCAAATGTCTATTCTGAAAGACGCTTCAGCAACTGCCGTTTACGGTGCCCGTGCCGCCAATGGTATTGTCATGGTCACTACCAAGACGGGAAAGACCGGAAAACTGAACGTGGACTATAGTTTTAACTATACACTAAGCCAACCCGCAGACTTGCAGGATAAAGTGGATTCATACACAGCTGCAAATTATGTGAACCGTGGTCTGGAATATGATGGGCGTGCACCACAATATACGCTTGAGGATTTGGAACTTTTCCGTAATGGAAAGGACCCGCAAGGACATGCTAACGTGGACTGGCAGGATATTACCATGCGTAATTTTGCTCCTGAAATGCGCCATAACCTGACACTTACAGGAGGTAGTGAAACAATGAAAATCTATACAGGTCTGGGATATTATAACCAAGAGTCCATCTACCGCACCAATTCCAACAATATGCAACGTTACAATTTCCGTACTAATATGGAAGCTACTTTAAAAAATATAGGTTTAAAAGTGGCTGCCGGTGTGGATGCCTATATTGTAGATTTGAACGAGCCTGCCACAGCTAGCGGACGTGGCTATTATACCACTTGGTCTCACATTCAGAACAAGAGACCTTGGGAACCGGCCTATAACCAGTTCGGACAGATATATAGTGGCACAACAGACAATGCTTTGGTCGATATCAGTAATGAAGGCGGCTATTACAAAGAGTCCAAATCTTCTGTGCGTGGCAATCTGAATTTGGAGTGGGCAGTACCTTGGATAGAAGGACTGACTCTAAAAGCTTTGGGAAGCTATACCATAGCCAATGACCGAAATAAATCGTGGAACAAATCGGCCCAGACTTATGACTGGGAAGGCAACCCGGCTACCGCCAATAAACCTAGTCTGAGCAAGGAAACCTATTACCACCGCAACTTCAATACCCAGTTCTTCGCAGACTACGCACGTACATTCAACAACGTTCATACCATTGGCGCCACTTTCGGTATGGAAGCAAGCGGTCAGGACTATGACAATTCGGGACTTTCGAGAAAAGAATATATCTTTGATGTGGATCAAATCGGTTCCGGTCCGGTTGAAACTATGGAAAACTGGTCCGGTGAAGGAGTCGGTTATCGTCGTGCCGCCTTGATTGGCCGTTTAAAATATGACTATGCAGCCAAGTATATGGCGGAAGCAAACATACGTTATGACGGAAGTGACTATTTTCCATCTGGAAAACGTTGGGGGGCATTCTTTTCCGGTTCAGTGGCATGGGCTGCATCAGAGGAAAAATTCTGGAGCGACTGGGGGCTGAAAAAGATTTTTGACCAGTTCAAGCTGCGTGCCTCTTACGGTGAAATCGGCCAGGATTTCTTGGATCTGAACGGTGACTATGTAGCTGACCGTTTTGCCTATGTATCATCCTATACATTGTACACACGCGGTGCTTTTCTAGGTGAAAAGTGGTATCCGAGTTTCTCCGAAGGCGCACTGATCAGTCCTGACATGACTTGGTACACCACTAAGGACTTCAATCTAGGAATCGACTTTTCCTCACTGAACAGTCGCCTTTCCGGTTCGCTAGATTACTTCGCAAAGGTGACAACCGGTTATTTGGCAACCCCTTCCAATGTCGGTTATACTTCTCCGTTAGGAAAGACATTGCCAGTGGTGAAATCCAATGGTGAGAGTATCCGTCGTGGATTTGAGTTTGTGCTGCAATGGAAAGACCATATTGGTGATTTCAACTATGGAGTATCCGCCAACATGACTTACTATGACGACCGCTGGAACGTCAATCCCAATGAAGCTGAAACAGGCGTGAAAAATCCATATAAGCGTGGCACACAAGTTGGTGCATACACGGGCATTTATTATAAAAATTTGGGATATTATACAGATTACTTGGATATCTTGAACAACCCAAAGCGCAATGGTTCCACCAATTTGATGGCAGGAGACCTGAAATATTATGACTTCAACGGTGACGGAAAAATTGATGGAGACGACCAATACCGCATGGGTAATGGAACAAGTCCAAGGGCCAATTTTGGTATCAATGTGGACATGAGCTATAAAGGATGGTCATTCAATATGTTGTGGCAGGGTGCCACAAATTATAACATTTATGTGGATGCTATCCTAATGGGAGGTAACAGCAATTACCTGCCTGTCATCTACGATTTCCAAACGGATATATGGTCTCCCGACAATCGCAATGCACTTTATCCGCGTCAGCATGCGTCAGCGGGTTTCAACGGAAACAACAATTTTGTCGGCACAGACTTTTGGCTGGTAGATGCGCGCTACATCAGATTAAAGAATATGTCTATCGGGTATGATTTTAAGCACAAACTGCTGAAAAAAGTTACTTGGATGACCAAATGCAACCTATCTTTAGCCGGATATAACCTGTTGACATTCAGTCCAGCCAAGAAATGGGGATTTGATCCAGAATCCGGTTCCAGTGGAAGTGGATACACCTATCCCATCTCACGGGTCTATACCGTTAGTCTAAACATTGGTTTCTAATTCTTAATTTGTATTCAAATTAAAACTAAAATGAAAATAAATATGTATTGCCTATCTTACTGATAGGAACTGTCGGGTTACAAGGTTGCAGTGATTTTCTGGATACTGAACCGACGGAAGGTTTCCCTGAAACAACCGTTTGGGAAACGCAGGGTACCGTTGATGCATTCGTTATCGGCAATTATGGTAACGCATACGGGCCATACGAAAGTTTCTCCACATGGGACAAAACTTTCAGTAACAATATGGTGAACTGCCGTGCGGCTTGCCCCAGCGAAGTGCGCGGACTGATGGAAAACAACTATGGATGGGGGCTGAATGACCGTTTTGGTGCCATCCGTAATTGTAACCTGATTATTGAGAAAATGGAATCTTCTACTATTCCGGAAGCCTACAAGAACCAGTTTACAGCGGAAGCTAAGATGATGAGGGCCATGATTTACTATGACCTGGCCCGTAAGGGAGGACGTTACATTTGGGTAGACCGTGTGCTGACTGAGAAAGACGAGTTCAATCTCCCGCTGACTAAAGACATTGTGGAAAGCTACCTGCACGTGCTGACAGACATTCGTGAGGCAATTATCGGTCTGCCGGAAACTGCCATAAGCGGGCGCCTGACTAAAAATGCAGCCTATGCCCTCCTGTCAGAAGTGTGCCTGACTGCAGCGGCATATACCAATGATGCTGCCGCATTGCAGAAGGATGGGAAAAGTCTGTATCAGGAAGCGATAGATGCCGTGAACGCGTTGAAGGGTGTGTCTCTTGACCCCAATTATGAGAATATGTTCAACGAGAAAGGAGCCTATTCATCACCTGAAATCATTCTTGCACATTACTGGAGCAAAGATGCCACAGATGTGAGCGGTACGGATATGATCAACCTGATTCCAAATCTGCTGAACAGCAACCTTACATTGAATGGTTGCGGTCCCCTGTTTAAGATTGCGGACATCTTTGAGTGCTGGCTGGATCATACGCCAAGCCAAAATCTGGTGGATGATTACTTGGTAATTGACCAGACTACCGGACAAGCGGTGCGCTGGGATGAATCTTCTCAGTTCGTCAATAATACAAGACCATTAAGTCGTGAGGAAGCCATTGCCAAGTTCGAACATAAGGAAGAATCAGAATTCAACGGAGGAAAATACTTCAAAGCATTTGAGGTGACAACTCCGGGCATGAGTATCAGCGACCTAATGTATAATCACCGTGATAAGCGTTTCGATGCCTCTATTGTCCATGACGGTTCTGTCTTTTAGGTGAAAATATCACAACTTATACAAGAGGGAACATGAGCCGCTGGGCTACCCAAAGGTATGCATCAGACCACGTGCCTTTGACAAACTACAGTATGCGGAAGTACATTTATACGGAATGGAGCCCTCGTCCGTTTTATAACGTGATGACGGATTACCATAAGATTCTGTTCCGTTACGGACGTGCCCTGCTGAATAAGGCCGAAGCTCTTCTCCGCTTGAATAAAGTATCTGATGCTGTAGCGGTATTGAACCAGACTCGCACGATCCATGGTGGACTGCCTGCTTCGAATGCTTCCACATTGGGTGATGCATGGGAAGACTATAAGATAGAACGCCGTGTTGAGTTGTTTTGGGAAGGTGATTGGTATTTCAGTCTTTTGCGCTGGGGTAAGTACGGGAGAGAAGCGAACGACGGCAAGGAACCGGGCGGTGTCATCAACGAGTTGATGGAACCGGCTACATTTATCGAGATCAAGACTGACCGTACCGCTGCTTATGTAGGCAATGTACAATTGTCCAATGATGACCGCAAGTTTGATGTCCGTTCTTATCTGTTCCCGATTACGAAATCGGTCATCCAGGCAAATTCAGCTATCAGTGATGCCGACCAGAATCCTGGTTGGGAATAATAGTGTCTAATTTTATAAAAAGAAAGAAAATGAAAGAAAGAAAATTTATAGCAATAAAATGGGTACTCCTGTTGGTATGTCTGCCGTTCCTGAATTCATGCGATTGGGAGGATCTGCCCACTTACGAGGAGGCGGAAATCAGCGCCGTACAATTCTACTACCGTTGGCCCAGCGATAATGAAAAAGACCCTATAACCCAAGAACCAGTGGTAAAAGAGGTACGTCTGAATACCACCAGTGAGGTAAATTCCGAATCAGCCACCATTCATGTGACTGTGACAGTACCAGAGGCTGGGGGGGGATTTTACGGAAGCTGTCCGTAATCAGGTTTCTACAAACCCACTATGGGGACAAGTGACTGTATCGACAGCAGCACGTATAACTCCGATAGAGGGAAGTGCCGCATTAGGAAGTCCGGATGACTGGAGCACAGAAAGAAAATTCAGCGTGAAAGCTGCCAATGGAAATACCAAGATATGGACTATAAAAATAGTCCAATTGAATAAATAAGAGACAGCCTACTGCGCTGGAATTGTTTAACATAATTGTGATGCAATACCTGAGTTTGTGAAAATTCGGGTATTGCTTATTATTTAGAATGAGAAGAAAAGGTATCAATAATTTTATTTCGCTATCTTTGTTTTGTTAAAGAACATATTCAATAACCTTGTAATTCGTATATCATGAAGCTAACCCTGACTGCAATTTTTTTCCTTTTGCTGGCATCCGCCAGTATGCAGGCCCGACAACAGGACACCGTGTTCGTTTCCGACTACGGTATCCGTCCCTATACTTATGAAAACCAGACCGGAAGGCTGCGTGCCGTTATTGACGATTGCAAAAGGCTGAACGCCAAAGTGCTTGTGTTCAAAAAAGGGCGTTACGACTTTTTGGCCGGAGGATGCCGTTCGCAAGGAATATTTTATCACCAACACTTCTACGGAACAGGAATGTCCCTCAAAGGTAAAGACCATCGGACTATTCTTTGAAGAGATGCAGGGACTGACCGTTGAGGGAAATGACGCAACGCTGATGTTTCATGGCAAGATGACCATGATAGCCTTTGCACATAGCAAACAGATGAAATTGCGGAACCTGCATATCGATTTTGAACGGCCGGGAGGCTCTGAAATCACCTACACCAGGGTAGATGACAACGGAGTGGAAGTGAGCCTGCACCGTGATTCGCGTTATGAAATAGAGAATGGAAAGATTCATTTGTACGGTGAGGGATGGTGTTCAAGCCGGAACCACTGCATAGAGTATGATCCAGAAAACAAGCACTTCTTCTATAGTCATGGATGGAATACCCTTGCTACAGCCAAGGCGGAAGAAGTGGCTCCGGGTATTGTACGCTTTAACACTCCTGCGGACTTCCGTCCCAAGGTAGGCAATACGCTGACGGTGCGCGACATTATCCGTGATCAGGTGGGGATGTTCATTTACGAAAGTCAGGACGTAACATTGGAGAATGTGGGAATGCACTACATGCACGGACTGGGCATTGTCAGCCAATACACCCGAAATATCACCATGAGGAACGTGACATGCGCTCCCAGGGAGGGAAGCGGACGTATCTTGGCCTCCTCGGCTGACTTCATGCACTTTTCGGGATGCAGCGGCAAGATCAGTATCCTCGGATGTCGGTATGCTGGAGCGCAGGACGACCCTATCAATGTGCATGGAACCAACTGCGTGCCGTGAAAAAGGTGGATGACCGGACTTTGGAACTGCGCTTCATGCACGGTCAGAGTTACGGGTTTAATGCCTATTTCGCAGGGGATACGGTGGCCTTTGTCAAGGCATCTACTATGGAACGGTTCGCTATGGCTACGGTCACTTCGGTGAAGCGGCTGACCGACCGTACGGTGGAAGTAGCTTTGGACCGCCCGGTTCCCCAGGCACTGGAGCTGGATCATGATTGTGTAGAGAACATGAGCTGCACGCCCGAAGTGGAGATTCGCAACTGCCACTTCACCCGTACCAGCACACGCGGTACGCTGATGACTACTCCCCGTAAGGTGGTTATCGCAGGCAATACCTATTACAAGACCGGCATGAGCGCTATCCTGATAGAGGGAGATGCGGAAGGATGGTACGAGTCCGGTCCCGTGAAGGATGTGCTGATAGAGAATAACACCTTTATAGATTGCGCCTATAACGGCGGACCCGAAAATGCCGTCATCGCCCTGCATCCATCGAACACGGTGGTGGATGCCAACCGTCCCGTACACCGGAATGTACGCATCATCGGGCAACCGCTTCCAACTTGCCGGAAATCGGGGTGCTCTATGCCAAGAGTACGGAAGGACTGGTATTCAAGGATAATGAAGTGGAACTGTTGCCAGACACGAATGCTAAGCAAAAAGAATTGTTTATCTTGAATGGCTGTAAGAAAGTAGAAATTAAGGACAACGTTTTACCTCATGCTTTTTCCATCAAAGATATTCGGTTCGAAAATATGAAAAAGAAATACAGGAAATGAGAACAGACATGCGCTTATGAACTTCATAAAAACATCTTCCCGTCTGGATTCTCTTGACATGCTGAGAGGCCTTGACCTGTTTCTGTTGGTATTTTTTCAACCGGTGCTGATGTCTTTTGGGCAGCAGACGGATTTCCCATGGATGACTTCTATCCTTTACCAGTTTGAACATGAGGTATGGGTGGGATTCCGTTTTTGGGATCTGGTGATGCCACTGTTCCTATTCATGACAGGAGTTTCCATGCCGTTCTCCTTTGCCAAGTACAGGGACATTTCAGACAGGAATGCGGTTTACCGTAAAATTACCAGGCGTTTCCTGCTGTTGTTTTTACTTGGTATGGTAGTACAGGGAAATCTCCTAGGACTTGACTGGGAACACATTTACTTATACAACAATACCTTGCAGGCAATAGCTGCCGGCTACCTGATAGCGGCACTGCTGTTGCTGCACTGTACGGTTCGGATGCAGGTGTTGGGTACCGCCGTGCTCCTGCTGGCGTATTGGCTGCCAATGACTTTTGCCGGGGACTTTACTCCGGAAGGGAATTTTGCTAGCCGTCTGGATGCAACCATATTGGGAAGATTCAGGGACGATCCCACCTATACTTGGATATGGAGCAGCCTGACATTCGGTGGGACGGTGATGCTGGGCACGTTTGCCGGACAGATAATGAAGGAAGGGAAAAACGACAGACGGAAAACTGTAAAACGTCTTTTTGTCACGGGACTGCTACTGATTGCGGGCGGTTGGCTGTGGGGTTGGCAGACACCGATCATTAAGAGGATATGGTCATGTAGCATGACATTGCTTTCTGGGGGGTACTGCTTCCTGCTAATGGGATTTTTTTACTATTGGGTGGACTATAGGGGACACCACCGTGGTCTGGAATGGCTGAAAATATATGGTATGAACTCCATTACCGCCTACCTGCTGGGAGAAACCGTGAATTTCCGTTGTGTGGTTCATTCTGTTTCTTACGGTCTGGAACAGTATCTGGGAACATATTATCCCGTATGGCTGACAGCTGCCAATTTTATATTTCTGTTTTTTATTCTCAGATTCATGTATCTGCACAGAATATTCCTGAAAATTTAAAATGTTGAAAAGAATGAAGATAGGAATTATATATTTGACAACAGAAGCCTACAACAAATTCTGGAAAGACTTTTATTGTATATGTGAGCAATATTTTTGTGTGGATGCAGAGAAAGAGTATAAACTGTTCACTGATTCACCTGAAAGTATTGGTTGTGCTTCTTCTGCTAATGTATATGTTCGTCAGATAGAAGATTTGGGATGGATAGTCAATACATCCTATAAATCGGAATACATTTGTAGTATCCACGAAGAATTGGGAAAATACGATTATGTGTTCTATATCAACAGAAATTTTCAATTTACTGCCCCCATTTATGCAGAAGAAGTATTGCCTGATGCATCCAACGGCTATCTGACGGCTTTATCTTTCGACCATTATTTACAGGTAGATATTAGAAATATCCCAACGACTGCCAGCCCGATTGTTTAGCATATATTCCCATTGGTCAAAGGAAGCGATACTTCCAAGGCGTTTTTTATGGAGGAAGAACTAGAGAAATACTTCTTTTGTCAGATTGGTGTAGAGAAACCATTACACAGGATTTCAATAAAAAATCGTGGCACGCTTTCATGATGAATCCTATATTAACTACTACATATTGGATAAGAGACTTAAAGTAGATGGCAAAATGGTGATAAGAAAGAAAAATTATGCGATTATCCGTGTATATTCTGAAGCTTCAACCAGGGAAGCAGCTGATAAAATCGGACAAAAGATAATAGGTATAGTTTATAGCTTGGCAAAATAATTTATTAATCTTAAAAACTTATTGAAACATGAAATTGAAGAAAATGTTAGCCGTAGCATTGCTGGCAATGTCGGCTATGGGATTCCAAATTGTCAATGCACAGTCGTTGTCACCTTCTAGCAAATGGCATTGGGACAAGGGTACTATCGTGATTGACACTCCGGAACGTCCTGCTGGTCAGGAACACGTTTTGGGTTTGACAGCCGCTCCTATCAAGACCGTACGTGTAGGTTTTGTAGGCTTGGGTATGCGCGGTCCGTCAGCAGTAATCCGTTTCTGCCAAATTCCTGGGGTAGAAATCGTTGCGCTCTGTGACTATGAAGAAAAGCGTGCCGAAGCACAGCAGCGTCACCTCCGCAACGCAGGTTTGGCTCCGGCTGCCATCTATTATGGAGAAAAGGGATATGAGGAACTCTGCAAGCGTCCGGACGTGGACATGATTTACATTGCAACAGACTGGAAACATCATTTCCCTGTCGCCAAGTGTGCAATGGAAAACGGCAAACATGCGGCTATTGAAGTTCCTTCGGCTATGAACCTTGAACAATGCTGGGATTTGATTGATTTGTCAGAAAAAAAACGTCTCCATTGCTTCATCCTTGAAAACTGCTGCTACGATGACTATGAAATGAAGTCGTTGTTAATGGTTCAGGACGGTATATTCGGTGAAGTGATCCGTGCGGAAGGTGCCTATATTCACGAGTTGTCTGAATTCTGGCAGTATTACTGGAAAGACCCGAATGACAATGATAAGGACAACCTTCATTGGCGTATGAAGTACAACATGGAAAACCGTGGTGACCTCTATGCTACTCATGGTCTTGGTCCTGTGGCACAATGTATGAACATTCACCGTGGCGACCGATTCACTACCTTGATTGCCATGGATACAGAAAGCTTCGTAGGCAAGGAATGGGTAGAAAAGAACACAGGTAAGGACCGAAGGAATTCCGTAACGGTGACCACACTACTACCTTGATGCGTACAGCCAAAGGTAAGGTAGTGGAAATCCAGCATAACGTGATGACTCCGCAACCATATAACCGTTTGTTCAAACTCACTGGTACCAAGGGGTATGCTACCAAGTATCCGACAGAAGAATTTGCCATTGCAGGCAATGCACTCAAAGGTACAGATGCTCCGAAGATGGACAACATCAACGCCCATGGTTTCTTGAGCACAGAACAGAAAAAAGCATTGATGGAAAAGTATCGTCACCCGATTTTGGACAAGTATGCAGAAAAGGGACGCCACTTGGGCATGGTGGTATGGACTATGTGATGGATTCCCGCCTGGTCTACTGTTTGCAACATGGTTTGCCACTCGACATGGATGTGTATGACATGGCAGAATGGTGTGCTTTGGGCGAACTTGGTGCTATCTCAATGGACAACAATTGCGCTGCCGTTACATTCCCGGACTTTACCCGTGGATACTGGAACGAAGTGAAGGGTTATACTCACGCTTATGCTACACCGGAACAGGAAGCTGCACAGGAATCGTATGCAGACGCTTACACTGCTGCCCAAAAGGAAGCTACTGCCAAGTTGAAGCTTTGGGAACTTTACGATGCTGCCCAAAAGGCAGAAGGCAAAACTAAAACCAGTGCAATCAAGAAATACGAAAGAGTAGCAGCCAAACTTGACAATCAAATTGAAAAGATTTTAAAAGCTAAAAGTAATTTTTAAAAAATGAAAAAGATATTTCAATTAGCAATCATGGCATGTACGGCATTGTCTGTACATGCCACTGACTATACCCGTGGACTTTCCATCTGGTTTGACACCCCCAACACGTTAGTCAATAAAGCCATCTGGTTCGGCAATACTTCAGATATGTGGAAAGGTGAGACCAAACCCGAATCGGCCGGTGATACTGCAACCAATCCGGATGCAGGTTGGGAATCGCAATCGCTCCCTATCGGTAATGGTAGCTTGGGTGCCAACATCATGGGTTCGGTAGAAGCGGAGCGTATCACATTCAATGAAAAGACCTTATGGCGTGGGGGGCCGAACACCTCGGCAGGAGCGGCAGCCTACTGGAACGTAAACAAACAATCAGCTCATATCTTGGATGAAATTCGTCAGGCTTTCATCAATGGTGATGAAAAAAGAGCAATGCTACTGACACAAAAGAACTTCAACAGCGAAGTACCTTACGAATCGTGGAAAGAAAAACCATTCCGTTTCGGAAACTTTACTACTATGGGAGAGTTTTATATAGAAACAGGACTTAGTACCATTGGCATGAGCGACTACAAGCGTATTCTGTCTTTGGATTCAGCTTTGGCTATCGTACAATTCAATAAAGACGGTGTAGCTTATGAACGTAATTACTTCATTTCTTACCCGAACAATGTAATGACCATCCGCTTCAAGGCAAACAAGCCAGGCAAGCAAAATCTGGTATTCAGCTATGAACCGAATCCGGTTTCTACTGGAAAGATGGAAACAGACGGCAACAATGGGTTGGTTTATACTGCACGTTTGGACAATAACCAAATGGAATATGTCATTCGTATTCATGCAACAGCCAAGGGAGGTACACTTTCTAACCAAAGCGGCAAGCTGAGTGTAAACGGTGCGGATGAAGTGATATTTCTGGTAACAGCCGATACCGACTATCAAATCAACTTCAATCCGGATTTCAATGACCCGAAGGCATATGTGGGCGTGAATCCATCAGAAACTACGGCTACATGGATGAAGGATGCGGCGGCATTGGGTTACGATGCTTTGTTTGATGCACATTATAAAGATTATGCTTCCTTATTCAATCGTGTATCCCTGTCATTGAACGGTAGCGGAAAAACAGACAACATTCCGACTCCACAACGCTTGAAGAATTACCGTAAGGGAAAGCCTGATTTCTATCTGGAAGAATTGTACTACCAATTCGGACGTTACCTGCTGATTGCAAGTTCACGTCCGGGCAACCTGCCTGCAAACCTGCAAGGTATCTGGCATAATAACGTAGACGGACCCTGGCGGGTGGACTACCACAACAACATCAACGTACAGATGAACTATTGGCCGGCAGGTTCTACCAATTTGGCAGAATGTACCTTGCCTTTGATTGACTTTATCAAGACATTGGTGAAGCCGGGTGAAAAGACCGCACAAGCTTACTTTGGCGCCAGAGGTTGGACCGCTTCCATATCGGGAAATATTTTCGGCTTTACGGCTCCACTCGAAAGTGAAAACATGTCATGGAACTTCAATCCGATGGCCGGTCCATGGTTGGCTACCCACGTTTGGGACTATTACGACTATACCCGCGACAAGCAGTTCTTAAAGAAAACCGGTTATGGTCTTATCAAGAGTAGCGCCCAATTTGCCGTGGACTATCTTTGGAAGAAGCCGGACGGAACTTATACAGCGGCTCCATCCACTTCACCGGAGCATGGTCCAATAGACCAAGGGGCTACTTTCATTCATGCCGTTGTCCGTGAAATCCTTTTGAACGCCATTGATGCATCGAAAATATTGGGCGTAGATAAAAAAGAACGCAAACAATGGGAAGAAGTGTTGGAAAAACTCGCTCCGTATCAAATAGGCCGTTATGGTCAGTTGATGGATGGTCGAAGGATATTGATGATCCAAAGGATGAACACCGCCATGTAAACCACTTGTTCGGCTTGCATCCGGGACACACCCTTTCGCCTATCACTACGCCTGAACTTGCCAAGCTCGAAAGTTGTCTTGGAACATAGAGGTGATGGTGCTACAGGCTGGAGCATGGGATGGAAACTCAATCAATGGGCACGACTCCATGACGGAAATCATGCATACAAACTTTATGGAAACCTTCTGAAAATGGAACACTGGACAACCTTTGGGATACACATTCCCCTTTCCAAATAGACGGTAACTTTGGTGGTACAGCCGGCGTTACCGAAATGTTGATGCAGAGTCACATGGGATTCATTCATCTGCTCCCGGCCCTTCCTGATGCTTGGAAAGACGGTGAAGTGAAGGGAATCTGTGCAAAAGGTAACTTTGAAGTGAATATACGTTGGAAAAACAGAAAACTGGAAGAGGTGGTAATTCTGTCCAAAAATGGAGGAACCTGCGAAATTTAAATATAGACATGCAAGTATTAAGTTAAAGACAGCAAAGGGCAAAACATATTGCTTGACCAATGAAAACGACGAATTAGTATTGGTTGGTTGTTAAATTAATAATTCAAGGGCGGGAAATGGAAATGCTGTTTTGATGCATTCTCATTACTCCGTCCTTTTTTCAAAAGTATTTAAAGTTTGAATCTACATGAGGAACGCTCCGTAAAGTTATATCAGCTAGTTACATCTTCATCTTGATGTTGCTTAGAGAAATTTTATTCACATTATTTATGAATGGAAACAAACAGAAAACCATAAGGAGGAAAGTTCAAAAAAGAATGCTCGTCGG